>Ga0209367_1002243_pt1 | contig 25310 bp, 10 predicted proteins | sample WorMetLIZISLAND2_FD_187412 | JGI IMG/M metagenome (GOLD analysis project Ga0209367, IMG submission 187412) | Marine gutless worms symbiont microbial communities from Max Planck institute for Marine Microbiology, Germany - Olavius geniculatus... ... | reverse complement strand
TGTCAGACTAACGGACGCCCAGAACAAGACACGCGGAGCATTCTGCTACCCTGAACCCCGTTGGGGGCTCTGCCCCCAGACCCTCGTTATAGGCTCGCGCTCTGCGCGCTTGCCATAGCCCCCCCCCTGCCAAATCCTAAATACGCCATGGTTGTCATCCACAGATTGATGATCAATATCAAAGTTTCGTTAGTGTTATTTCTAACAGTACATAACAATAATTGTGCTGCAATTTTTAAAATTTTTTATATTACAACACAAAATTTATCAGCCAGCCTTGCCTTCCTCGCATGTATAGTTAACATTGTTGAGAAAACTTTTGCGATAGCGTCTATATTTCATTTGTATTATACCAAACCACACTACTTTCATCAACCTAACTAGTTTTTATAGTATAATTACTGAAGAAATCGAACGATCAGAAAAAAATACGCCAATCCGGCACCAAACAAAAAGAAAGAACGGAAAAATAAGTCTGCAAGTAAACGGAGACTAACACGAGAAACTGTAAAGTGTAAAATAAATAAGTAACAATTCCCGCAAACGTGAAACAAGTTAAAACAAGTTTCTGTAGCGCCGAGAATATTCATACGTGAAGGTCTTCACATTTGTACCAAGCAATGCATCTGGCATCTATGGTTACTTCATGACTCACTTTCATTGTCACTGCCATAAATCAATCATTCATTGCCACAGTGAATTGCATTTGTTTCGCGCACCTGCCTGAGGCTGCCTCCACGTCACTAGTTATTGCGTCATTCGCAACCGCCGGGAATCGCAGCCTGAACTATTTATAACCACCAGTCGCAAACCAGATGACGTCACGATCGACCAATCAGCGTCGCACACGACGTTAGTCACGTGAATAAACAACTCGTTGGCAGAATTTGTGGTCGGTGGTCGGTTTAGGTTTAGTTTGTTTCACGTTATCGAAAGCCCGTAAAAGTTGAATTAGCACAGACAGAAGTGATAGAAGTTAGCGAAGATCATTAGCATTGTTAGCGCGATGTCTGTTTTACGCTCAAAGACGATTATTTTGTCAGCGGCGCAGTCTTTAAGGCCGATACGAGCTTCGGTCAATGGAGATGGCTCGTTGTTCGTTGGACATCAGACGATCGCCGACTACGACAGTCTAATGGACGACTGCGAAGTTTTAGACTGCACCACGCCACACAAACGACGTCGTCTGAACTTTCTCAGTCCGGAACAGAAGTTGGTTCGACGGTCAGTTGGCGTTCTGTTCGGGTTTTGTCTGTAAAATGTTGCGTGGGCGAATTCTGACTAAACAGCTGTTTCGTCATTCATGCAACGCTTAGAGCGATTTCAAGTCTGTCATGTGGGTGTTGTGTTTACTTGGTAGTTTGTATGACTACAGGGTGTGCTAAAATGGCACCATTTTTTGTGCATCTTATAACTTTATCAAATATTAACTGATTTTCAAAATTTTTTCACTGTCAGAATCAGGAGACATTTTGTAATAAAACAATCACTATAGATCCCACCACTTCAAGTACAAGTATGGTTAAGAAGTAAGTTAATCGTTTTCGGTTCTTAGCCGGTGTCAGATTAAGTGGATGTCAATTAGAAAAAGATAATCCTACTTCTCGACGAAACATGAACTAAGGCATCGTTTCTGTTGTTAATTTCTTAAAATGTGTTGTTGCATAAGTTGTCTTGTTTTTAATTGTTATTCTCAAGACTATGACATTTCACAAGTTAGTGTAGTGACACACTTGAGGTGTGGAGGGATTTATAGTGACAGTTTTATTACAAATTGTCTCCTAATTCTGATGGTGAAAAATTTGAAAATCGGTTAATATTTGGTAAAATTATAAGGTGTGCAAAAATGGTGACATTTTTTTGGCCCACCCTGTGTAGTCAGACATGTATTTTGCACATTTTTTCATTACCATCGAATACCGGTATCTTTTGAGTGGTACTGTGTGTCTTCAGCATATGTTTTCTCAAGACATTCTGTGAAAATTTCTGTTTGCATATTCATATAGAGTAGACAAGGGGCTTTTCAACGATGATGTGTTTTATCTATTATTTTACTGTGCTGTACACTGGCTTTGCTATATCTGCGTAGTTTGCTGCTCATTATGTTAATGCAATTTGTATGTTATGTGTGCACAGAAAATTGAAGAATCGCGTAGCAGCACAGACCGCACGAGACAGAAAGAAGCAGCGTATGACAGAGCTAGAAGAAGCACTGGCCTGCCTGCAAGCCGAGAATGACAGACTAGTTGTTGAGAACAGTGCGCTTAAACAGTCATCCGGTCAATTAATTCAAGAAAACACTAGGCTGCGTCAACGCCTGGAAATGTCTTCACCAGAGGTCGCTGCCGGTGGGAAGCCGTCCGAAGTCAGAACTGAGTCTGCAGTGCTCGACACTCCTCTGCCGCGGGAGCTGACACGGACGGAGTTCCATCTGCTGTCCTTCTGTCTGACGTTTCTTGCCCTCCTCAGGTGTGTGTATGCTCCGTCTGCTCCGTATGCTTTTTACACGTGAGAGCTAGCTAGCTATAGTGCGTATTAGCTATGGTAATTCTGTTTGTCTGTCCATCCATCATGACCTGGTACTGATCAAAGACCAGGTGAGATAGAGACATCGGGTTTTCGCCATATGACAGAATGGTGTCTCTAATATTTCGTGACAAAATTTCATGCCAATGCGTGAAAGGGGTCCCACAAAGAGTGGGGGCAAAAGAGGGGCACACCTCCTCAAAAGCTGTTATTCTACCTCTATTGGCTCGTCTAACATGAAAATGGTTGCAGATAGCACAGACATGCTACTTCAGGCACTGGCGACTAGCTTCTTAGAAATGTCAACATCAATGACCTAGAACCCCCCAAATAGGGGGTTTTAGTGAATTTTTCACGATTTTGGGCTGCGACACACATTTCAATAGTGAACTGTGCCGAAATGGCTGGAGATAGACCAAGACAACATGCATATGAAATTTTCAGCATTGAATGTAGATTTTAGCAGTCCAACTTCGGACCGTCTAGATTCAAGTAGGCTTGCACATCTGGATGTCAAAGAGGGGTACCCCTCTAAAAAGTGGTTATTTGTCCACTGTTGGCTTGTCTAGCGTGGAAATGGTTGCAGATAGGCACAGATATGCTGCTTATCATAACAAGCACTGGCGACGAGCTTCTTAGGAATGTCAAAATTGATGACCTTGAATGATCTTGAACCTTAAAAATATTGATTTTAAGTAATTTTTTGGCGATTTTTGGCTGCAAAAGAGTGAATTGCGATGAAATGGATGGAGATAGACCAAGATTACCTGCGAACAGGAAATGCCATAGGCTCTCGCGTGTCTCATGAGCATTAGCTCAGATTTCTTGCTTTATCTAGTTATTATCTCTGTGTAGGTGGAATGAAATCACATTTCTATGTGATAAGATAGTTGCTAAAGAGTAAAGTTAACACGTAACAGACTTAGTCAAAATTGTATAGCAATTTGGGGCCATGAAAGTAAGAATGTGGTCATTAGGAGTCAAAGTCCAGTGCTGTTTGCCCTTTTGACCTACCATTGTTTGTCTGTCTGTCTGTCCGTCGGTCTGTCACACGGGTGGATCAGTCAAAAACGGTGCAAGCTAGGATCACCAAATCTTCACCGTCGGCTGCCTGGAAGTCTCTAGTTTCAGGAACCTTAAAGCTTTTCCATAAATTTGAAGGAGATCACCTGAACGAGGGCACTAAATCATAGGGGGTGGGACAAATTTGCGATTTTTAGCCAATAAGTCGCTGTATCTCAGAAACGGTGCAAGATAGGGCCCAGGTTACTATTAATCACTAATAGGAAGTTGCACACTGGCTCTCGATTTCCACTGAATTCAATGACCTTGGATGACCTTGAACGCTAAAATAGGGGTTTTAATGGATTTTTGGGGCAATTTTGGGCTGCGATACAAGTCTGTATCATTCACAAGGTGGCGCCACGCAACTATCGTTATGCGATCCAGATAGAGAATTTGGTATTTGTGTATTAACTTAGCGTGAACCCCTCAATTTTCAGCTAAACTAATGAACAGGAACTGCTATAGGCTTTCGCGCATCTCGTGAGCATTAGCTCAAATTTCTTGTTTTACTCCAATGATGTTTTTACAGCAGTTTTGGGTAGTTTTGAACACAGCAGTGATTGACAAGGCCCGGTGGTCCATCATGAATAGCGAACTTCTGCAATTTGGTTGAAACAGTACTTAGGGCCAGTTTCTAGTTTGTAACTAGTCGGTCGCTCTAGCTCATTAATGTTCATGCATGTGTGCACTGAGTGATTTGTCTTTTTGTTTACTGCATGTGGTCAGCATTGTCCAATAACAGCTGTCATTACTGAGCAAATGAACTAGTGTAAGCTGGTGGTTTTATTGATTAACTAAAAGAATGAGAAACCTTCTTTTGTGTTGCCCCAAGTGTTCAAGCAGCAAAGCATTGTAGGCTTTAATAAATCAATGTTGTGCGTATGGTGGTTTGTAGTCTGATGTGGGGCAGTTCGAAGCGGCTGTCAGTGACGTCCAGCAGCCAGTCTCAGACGACGACGACGGAGACTGGAACAGCTGGGTGTGCATTGCAGCAGCTACAGAGCAACCGACAGCCAGCGATGAAATGGTGGGGAAGGCACCAACACAGCTGGAACCCAGCGATGAACTAATGATCCGCTCGGATCACGAGTACTACAGGACGGCACTGGCTGAAGACGTCGTCGTGAGTTCGGAGGAGGAGGTTGTCTGCGAGGTTGAAGTTAGCACCGACGAGTTGAAAACAGAAAGTGCCGCCATCCTGCCGTGTACGAGTGACCTCGATCTCTCGGTCCTTGCCGACCAAGAGCTCTGGCGCTACCTGGAGCACATCATCGACACCGACCAGCTGCTGGGCCTGTGCAATATGCCACCCGCGATCATTCCCACTCCACCCCAGGAGAAGATTTCAAGTTCGCAGATACAGTTCAGCATGGAACCTAGCCCGAAACAGGATGACAAAAGTTTGCCGATTCAGAAGAGCAATGAAGGGTTTGATGACGTCAGTTCCCCACTGTTCGATATGATGGACACCTTTTCGGTGGAGCCGTGGTCTTTGCAGTCGCCGAAAAATCATTTTGAGGCAGGTTCGAGTGGCATTGGATCGCCTTTCAGTGATGAACTGGTGGAAGGCGAGGACTGTGGATTTCACTGGGAGGAGTCATTTATCGAACTGTTTCCCGATCTTCTCTAACAGTTTGAATTGTACAAATTAACTGACGTGTCGTGTGTTAAATTATATCTGAATCGGCGATGGATAGTTGACTGAACATTATTTGAACATAGTTAATGCATGTGTATAATCAGTAGTTGTATAAAATTAATGATCGCGCTGATCTGGTGGCTTTCTGTTTCCAGTGTTAGTTCTGTTAACTGTTTGTATTCTTTGGTGGATTTTTTCCGGCACATTGGAAGAGTTGCCAGCTGGCATTTTAAAATGTTAAGTAGGTTATATTTGAAATTTCGAAAGTCTCTAAAATCTGGCATTAAATTTTCCATTTGGCAGTAATGCTCAGTTTAGGCATCAACTACCTTGCCATTAATTTGATGCTAATGAATGATTGTATATTGTTGAAAATTTGGCACTTGGTCAGTAATGTACACTAGTCATGGCAGTTTCAGCCAGGTAAAGCTGGCAACCCAGTGCTCAGGTGAAATTCAGCTAGGAATAGAAACAATGCAAGGAAACCTAGTGCCTTGCCACTGTTGATTTTTGTTCACTTTTAGAGAGAACCTACCTAACCTAGAAGAAATTGGCTAGTTACTGGATTTCATAGTAGTTGAGGTAAAATTTATTTAATAAGAGCAGCAAGCTGATTTAAGTTAGAGATGGACAAGACTAAAGTTACACACCAGGTCGAAGTTCAGTGATGCCATTTCTGATAATAAGGATATCATAAGTGTCTCAATCATTTATAAGCACACTAACATTAGTTATAAGGTATACTGCTAAGATGTAAAAAATATGTGCCAACAGTTGCCATCCATCCGTAGAAAAAACCAGCATCACTAAAATTTGTATTGAACCTCCCAAAAATATTAGTGCAGATATTTTTTTGCTTCCATAGTTTCAGTAAAGCAAAAATGTTTGAATTTATAGTCTGTTATGCTGCAGTACTTTCACTTTGTTGATAAGAATACACATTTTTCTAAAGCACTTTGGAGGATTTAGTCCTGGGTTCTACTTGGTGTGCCACTTTTTACAACAATAGTTACGTAATAGAAATCTTAAAAACTTATTTAAAATTATTTACCCACCCCTGCCCTGCCAATCACTACTTTTTCACGAGACTGCAACTAGAAACACAGTATGTAATTTTTATGCCAAAAAAATTATTGATGATGATGAGAATGTGATATTCAAAACTACACAGAAAGTCAGCCCACATGCATTCACTGCATGCAGTTTTATTACCATCTGCAAAACATGCATCATGAAATTCACATTAATACCACGAGCAGGTCGATAACTTTCAACAAGATGTGAATCAAATTATTTACTCTTTACCCATTGTAACCAAAAAAAATCAGTGGACTCGGTTGATGAGGCAAAACAGAACAAAAAAAACATCCCTAGTGAATACACACTACAAGTTGTGCAAAACTTGAAAAATCACCACATGAACATTATCGGGAAACATCAGACTTGATTATTTCACTCACTTATTCTTAAAAAATAGTAACTCAAGAACATAAAGAGTTTCACCCAGCAACAGTCTTGTAGGTTAACAGTTTCACAGCGGTCTTCAGCATGCTGCAAGTTTATACAGGGTGGCCAATAAAAGAGCAAACCACAGACTTTCGTGATAACTACAATCAAACGTTAACCCATTTAAAAATTAAGTTCACTAGCTAAATTGGTATTCAAAATATACTAACCATCACACTGTAAGCGCATCGTGAAATACAGCCAGCTTTAGAATACTACAAATTACTTTATAATGCACTTTTTCCACAGCTGAATAATTTTCACAAGGCAGGGTTGCCACAAAGTATGAAAAAATGACCCCAAGTTTCCCAGGCTTTTCCAGAGCCATAAACTTACTTTTCCACAGGTTATCACAACAAAAGGTAATTGTAATAATGACAATCTCACAGAGCCCCGGCCGCAAATGTGTTTTAGGGCATTTTTGCACCCTGGAAACTGCATTTGGTGACACTGGCTACAGTGCGAGGTGTTGCAGCGATACGTTTGGGGTGTGGCGGGATAGTTTTACGGTCGCCTACCTGCAAATTTGCTGCAGAGAATATCAATGAAAGAATTATGAAAACAGACCAATATTCAGCAAATTCACATATGCCCGAAAGGCGTGGGTTTACTTTTGTACGGACCGCCTGGTATACGTCTTGAGGCAAAAAGTACAAAGTGAAAGAAATGAACTGAACTAAACTGCAAAGAGCAGGGTGGCCACATTCCAGACACTATGAATTCCCAAGACAATTCCCTAACATTTCCCTGACTATTTGTGGCACTCCTGACCATTTTGTAAGTACTATTAATAAGTGCTGTAGATTAAATTTAACAGATATGAATATTAGAAACTAAAACATAAGTACAGTAAGCAACATTCAGTAATAAACAGCATAAAATGATTGACAGGGAGTCGGAGTGAGTGATACAAAAAGCCTGTTGATGCAATTTTTGGGAAAGCTTTTAAGCAATCTCCCCTGACGAGATTTGTTCCTTGACAGGTGTAAAAGTCCCCAACATTTCCCTGCTTTAGCTGCTAGTAATCAGCCTGAATATGTCAGTGCAGTTCTGTTCACTTTGGTCGCACTGCACGGACTGTGCACAGCGAACGAACTGTCAGTGCATTTCATTTCATTTTGTGAAGTGGCCACAGCAAGTTCAGTTCATTTCTTGCGCTCCGTACATGACGTTAGCGCAGCAGCATGTTGCGGAAGTCGGCATTTGTCATTTTCTTGCTGGTGCCGACTGTATCAGTCGTGGGGGCAGTGTCAGTGTCCATGGATTCAGATTCAGCGGTGGTGCTAGTCGCTGTTGATGTAGTCCCCAGCACAGTGGATGTAGCACCCGGAGGTCGATGAACGGACCGTGGAACCAATGACAGCTGCGTTCTTGCCTTGCCATGCCTGCAACCACCAAAGGCAAAGGTAAAGGTGGTGTATAGCTTTTAAAGCAGGAAACCCATCACAGAGCTATATGGGATCAGAGTGAGTGAGTAGTTTCTTAACGGCACATCAGCACAAAATAGGCCATTCAATGTCATACATGGTTAAAATTAGTTAAAAGCAGTTAATGTATGTATTAAAAGCCAAGTTAAAATACTTGTTAAGATCAAGGCTATAAGGCTAATGTAAAAACAACATTATATACGATTGTAAAAGCCGATATCTTTAACATAAGCGATGATGTTGCGAGATGCAACATTTTCAAAAACGTCCTTGAGTGTGTCCACTCCAAAATATCTCTTGACATGCTGCACTGTAACGGGTGCAGTCTATGGGATCACAGTGTTAGCTGCCACACAACACAGGTGAATGTGCCCTACATTAACCCCAGCCAGACAGGCCGATACTCGATTTACCTGCCCCAGAGGGATAAAAGGCTGTGTTGTCCTTGGCGTTGGTTATATACCTAGATGGTTTACCTCTCCGCAATCACCCAACCAAGTAGCAACCATTTGGAAGTGACCCAACCGAGGTTTCTGCAATATCAGCAGTTAGGATGGCTTTCAATTTCACTTGCAATAATAAGTTTCCGCTGTGCCAGAACAATCTCAGTATGTCGATAGTCCGCATTCTGACCCAAGTCATTAGTCATAGGTATCATAACCATCAGAGTGGCCTGAGGGGGGCCATGGCCCACCCAGCACACTGGATCTGTCACTGCAAACAACAGTAATAAAAATATGGCAATTTCATTTATTTGGCACCTTCACCATCGTTACCATTACCGAAATGTTTCTTGATTTTGTCCTGTATCCAATTTACTGTTCGTATGTTGAGTTCCATTAAAATAGTTTTCACGTACAAATGTATACATAGCATGCTAGTACAGTACTGTACATTTTAAAGCATTCTTCCAACAGAGCTAACCTGTTCATAAAAAGATTACCCATGCATCCATTCGTATTTGTGCTTTACGATTTCCAAAAAAATTGAGCAAAATATCAAGCTAAGTGACACTAATATAAAATCTGCCATGACTCACACAGCGGTCTCCTTCTTGCCCCCACCGAGGGACGGCACAAACGTGCTGCTGGTGCTGGTTTCAGTAAATGGCTGCGGGGCGTTCCTTGCCGGGGGGTTACTGATAGCAACTGATATCGTGCGCTCCCCCATCTGATAGCCATCCATCTTGAGCACAGCGTGTGCTGCACACGCCTAAATCAACACAGCACACGTGACACCCTCACATATGATATGATATGAGAAGTAATTTGCACTGAAAAAGTAGCAAGTAAGCTCTCAACTGAGCAGTCCATTTAATCTAGCACAGAACGTAAATCAAGTAAAAGTGTTTCAAATGGGACATAAACGAGACAAATCAAACGTACTGTTATGTAAAAAAAACAAACAGAAGCAGATGGTTATGAAAAGCCTAAGATCAGAAACTATAGCTGAACTATAGGAAATAACGATAACTGAAACTAGAAAGAACTGAAACGAAAAAAGGCAAGCAAGTCCAGATATCTGTGAATGTGATCAAATGGCTTCAAGAATGGAAAATGTAGTTTTGTTTTGCAGTTTGTCCATCCTGTGCAAACTCGAATACAAAAAGTGCAAAAACACTAACTAGTGCGAATATTCCCTGACACATATTTTGAAATTACAAAACACGATCGCTACAACAAAAAAATGTGGAAACATCTCACAAAGCTAATCAGAGCCATCCATCAGAACGTCTGACCTATTCATTTCTTCTACCAAGAGAGTCAATGTAAGTAGCTGCACAACATTATAAGAGAGCCAGGGAAAACGCCAATGAGCAACTTAGAATCCAACGAAGAATATTCCAATAAAAGGGAAAGGATCTGGGCTCTAAATGAAAATAAAATGCAAGCAGCCTTGATGAATCTTACCTCATCCTCGTACTCAATGTAAGCAATTCCCTTCGGCGTTCCATTGCGGAATGTCACAATTCGCACATCCTTGATCGTGCCATGCTGTAATGTAACAATGCAATCACATCAACAGCCAGATAAACCCAAATTCCATTACGCCGACTTTGTGACAGTCGCAGACTTTCCCAGTGCATTGTAACGGACTGTATTCCATTAAAGCGACGCAAACGGGTTTGTCGCGGACTTGTCATAGACTTTGTTGCAAACACATCGACATGCTGAGATGGTTTGTGTCTGCGACTTTCATGATATGTGTCCGCGATTTTCCTTGTCGGAAAGTTTCGGTAAAAGTCAGCGTAAAGGAACTTGAGCCGTGAGACATACGCAGGATAGCATGCATGACACTGTTTGTAAATGTGCTGTATGCTAGGAAGCAAGCAGAATTTTAGATATCTCTGAATCTGTGGAACCACGACACCATGCAGACTATCATTGTATTATATACTGTATGGCATGTGCAGCATACATGAGTCTGATTCGTGATCAGCAGTGTTTTTTCTGATTTTGGAAGTGGTACCTAGTATGTCACGTATACGATACTATATGTGCAACTACTAATAGCATAATAACCGCTAACAAGTACTAACTTAAAATGTTCAGCTGGCCAGCCAACTGTTCCTAATTCAATCTAGTCTGGGCACATCCTTTAAAAACAAATGTCCAGTAATGACTACAGTCTGGATGCCGTTGTTGTCTGGTCTGCCCAAACACTGCAGTTACATCAGATCAACTGCAGATCCATGCTTATGTTGTGACTGCAGATCGATCACTGTCTCTAGCACTGCAGATGAGCTCAAGTCACAGTAAAGGTCTGAGTTAGTGATCTGCTGATTTGCAATGTCACAGACTGATCTGCAGCCACTAGTAGTTTAAAAACATTTCCCTTTCATCAAACATTAAGGCCCAGCTCCAACATAGCACCACTGTAACTCTCCGTCCAGTGCCTCTGAAGTCAATCGACATACTGATGCGGTACAAATTGATTTATTATTACATTATTATCTTTAAATTCATTTATTATTATAATATTAACATTATAACATAAGCAATTTCTGGGACATGAGCCGATCCAGTGTTTAGGCTGCTTGCTGTTGCACAAACACAAACAGCATATCAGGTTACCTCAGCAAAGAGTTCGTTGAGCTCAGACTCGGTGACTGTACGTGGCAGACCCTTCACAAACAGCTTGTTCTTCTCCAGACCAGTGTTCAGCCGCTCCTACAGCACATACATACTGATAATGTCTATGCACTCTGCACAGCCAAGCACTAGCAGCAATGTTATGTACCAAACGGAATCCTTGCAGCTCCGCCACCTGCAATCTCCTACAGTGACGTGTTCTCGAGGACTTGTCCTCGTCTTTGATCCGTCTCGAGGACAAAGAGCAGTGTTTTTGGCCTTGGCTTTGGTCTGAAGTCACTTGTCCTTGGGTCCATAGTTCTTGGCCATAGCCCTGGCCTTGAGATAAGATAAAGTCCTCAGAGACTTATTATTACCAATAGATGAGCATAAAACTGAAAAGCTGTTGAACATTAGCTTTTTGCATTACCAAAAAACTATGATGCTAGTAACTGTCACTGTGGTAGTGACTACTGGATGTCCTTGGTTTTGCCCTTGAGTTTCTTTTGGGATTGGTCCCAAATCCTTGTCCTTGCTTTTCTTGTAAGTCATTGGCTTTAAATGTCATGTCCTTAGCTTGAGTGCTTTCTTCCACCACCCAAAAAATATCATAAGATTTTTTAACATTTTACATGGATGCCCTTGGGCAGCCTTGGGGATCTGGACCCCCAGCTAGCTGTGCTGAGGTTTGAGGCTTTTCTTATCTTTTTAAACAAAATGTTTCAGGAATGGAAATTATTTCAATAAATGGACAGACGATTTCTTAACACTAGCACTAATATGTTATTAGTGTTCATTGTTTAATGCAAACAAAAAAGTATTAAACACTGTAGGCCTATGCAAAAAAGACTTCCAGAAGCGCTAATTTAGAGCTAAGTAGGCCTATTTGGTGCTTAGTAGTTCTGTGGCCTGAGCGTCTGACATAATTTCGCACGCTAAGTTATTTTATTTTTTGCTGACCAGCCATGGAACCCTTGGCAAACCCCGGTTGAAAATCACTGGTCTGTTCGTCTCTCTGTTTGTCTTTAATGGATGTATTGTGACTAAGCGTTAGGTCTTAGGAAAAAATTTTGACAAATAATTAGCCATGTGTGTTACACTTCGGCATGCAAAATTTTAGCGATTTACTGCAAGAGGAAAATTTTCAAATTGGAGGTTAAATACCTTAAACTTAGCCTGCTGGTTGCATGGTGATATGAACGTTGGACGTCCGGATATCAGCTGGCGATCCATCTTCAGTGCCTCATTAAGTTGAAGCTGCCAGCATCCACACGCACAGAGAAATTATAACATATGAATGATTATTTCAACCAAATGCTGCAAGATCAACTTGGACGATATTGTGTTTTTGCCGCCACTGCTGCAACCGATAATACTACTGCTAATACTAGCACTAATAAAACACCTATGGCAAGAATAATGCCACCACATGATGAATACAACAAGCTTGAAAGAAGTGCAAAAACTGCAATATCCCTTTAAGATTTCTATATCCAGAATCAGGGACCATGGATCACAGTGGGATATGTAGTGTGTCGGAGACGGGTGGCATAGTGCTATGGCCTCCTTTGGCAAGACAATGCGAATATCTGTGGTTTTCTGCGTTTCCAAATTTTACAAAAGTGAGCAGATTTGCCGCTTCCACCAAACGTCCAAAAACTGAAACTATTTAAGGTACCCCTCCCCTGACTCCCTTACCAGGGGGGGGTTCTACACTACTACTTCCCTGCCCCCAGACCGCACTCAGGGGCACATGCTCCATGCGCTCTCATGCCCAACCCCTTGCCCAACTGCTAAATACATCAAATGCTGGATTGGATCCAGACCCCAAAACAAACAGAAACTAGAATCCACTTTATACCGTACCACTTCTGTGCATAACTTGCTGATATATGTTGCGCAAGGTGCTAGCTAACGCTGCAGGCCATCTCTCAATGGCAAAGAATCATAAAAATATACAACAGAATCCAGATTACCACCAAAATATAACTGTGCCAGGAACACTGATAATAATGAATGATGCTACTACTGATGTCATGCTGAGTTAGAAAAAAAGCACAGAAAAACAGCACTCAAATAATTCTACAATAATCTTCCGAGATCTCACCTCATCTTTGAATTGTACGTAGGCATAACCCTTAGACTTTCCGCTATAGTTTGTAACGAGCCTGACATCCTCGATCTCGCCAACCTGCAAACAAACACACTGGAAATCAGGCTGCAACTAATTACTTGTAACGTTCAGGTTACGGATCGATCCTCACTGTCACTCATTTGCAAGCAAGCTTGAGCAAGTTGCTAACCTACAGCTTGCTCACGTCAACTCAGCCTCCTATCCTCTGTGGGATGAGAAATGAGTAGTAGCTTACAGGCCTAGTGTGGCTGTTAAGGATGGTGGCATGTCTGCTTGCTGCAAACCGCAAGTCCAATAGTCCAATTGTTTGCTGATAGGGGCAATGGATGGCTGCATAGTGCGCTGTGACATCATTAGCTCAGCTGCCACTTCTGTCTCATATAGAAAGTGACATAACAAGTACCAGACTTTCTACTTCAATTGCAAAACTGCAGAAATGTCCCAGTGTCTCTAAGTGCCATGCATCAAACATTCCATTGTTTTGACTGTCTTCTGCTGTTCCAGGAGAAATTCTAAAGTAGTAGTAAGCAAGTAAGTTAGAATTCTGCTTATAAATGGCTCGATTAAACCAAATCTGAGAAGCATTCAAAAAGTTTTGCAACTCATTATGGTAGAATGAAATTTTTTTCAAAATCTATACACTAGTAAAATGTATATTTCCCTAATACTAGTACAAGCTTAAAGTGGGTGTGATGTCATTGTCATTTATGGCGCTATACAGCATTACACAGAAATGATTTGAAGAGCCAACATAAACAGCATAAAATAAATTAGGTCTGCACACTGATGCATGGCAGTTCTCTAGTCCACAGCCGGATTTTCCAACATGAGGCCCTGGAACATGTGATTTCAGGACAGCCCTGACAAACATGTCCATTGAACATAAAAATAAAAACAAACACTTTTCACCATTAAAACTTTTGTTGGGGTTTCCTGCTGTCAAGCTTATTGATATTCCTAGTTTTCTTAGACAAACAGTTGCCCAAATACTAGCATACTGTGCACAATGTGTATTGACTACTCATAATCGCAGTTGTATATGCATGTCGCATGTACCTTGCCAAAAATTTCAGAAAGCTGGTCGGCTGTAATGGAGTAGTCCAAGTTACTGACGAACGCTGTACATCGGTCCCTGGGAGCTGCAGTGCCTGACGTTGTAGTATTAGCTTCACGGGATGTGCCGCCTGCTTTTCCACTGACTGCCTCCTCCACTGCGGATAAAAAACGCATGCGGATTGGCTTATTGGTAGCGTTTTTTAGTCGCATCAACAAAGTTAATCAACGCTAAGCCCGGTTAGTACTTAGATGGGTGACCGTCAACAGGCAGGTAAACCATCCCGGTATGTAATCAGCCACCCAGGTTGACTCAGCCTGGCCATCCCTTCGTGGGTAAGCGCAATGAGTACCAGCAAAAGCTAGGATGTGAACAGGTACACCGCATGACGCACTAACACCGTATCCATGGTCTCGCGGTGAAAAAGTAAGTGTTTGGCTGAAGGCTAAGGAAACGGACATCAATGCCGCCCTATGGGCATTAAGGCTCCGAAAAAACTTTACTTTACGTACGAGCACACATGCTATTAGCCAACCATACTAGCGATCACTCTTACAGAACAAGGTTGTGTCCATCTGCAAGTCTTGTAATACATGTATTGCAGCTAAATGGTACATCGAAAGAAGCAAATAAGTTTGCCTAACCGCTACTCTGCATATAAAGTTGTACCCCTTCCCAAAACCCTCGTTCCCCCAAATGAGGGCACTAACGTCGGTACTTGCATTGCGAATTGCTTACTAGTAATGTTTCACAACATGTTAAAGTTTACGTTCTCAAGTTACGTGAATAAAAAGAAAGAAACCAAGCTCACATTTGCAGACCTTCGAGTGCAGGTAAGTACGGTTAGCTACCACAGTGACAGCTGGGCTTTTTGTTGTTTAACTGACCCATTTTGCCTGAATTATAAGGTCTGCTGGGGCACTGGATGGTGGTATGGCATTGGACTTGTGATCTAGTGGTCAGGGGTTCAGCTTCCCGGTTGAATCGCTATCATATGGTTAGTATGTGGATGAATGACTGTCTGACAACAGGTAAACCAGCTCCGCATATGATCAACCACTTATGTCAACTCAGCCTGACATCCCTCCGGAATAGGTAAAACATGCCTGGCTGGTGTTAAGGCAGGGCATGTTCAGTGGCATGCAGCACTGTGTGATCAAATATGGCAGGTGACATCGACACTCTATTCCAGACTCATCATAACAAAATACTGCCACTATGTTGTCAGACCAACATGATGGTTCTAACAGCTGCCTTGCCTAGGCCTTCAGCTTCTATGACAATGACGGTGTTTCCTACTTGGAGACAGCACAAGTTGTTATGGTGAGCTAGGAACACTAGCACACTGAACAACTTATATAATGTGGGTATGAAGCAACAGGAATAAACTGAATATGACTAAAATCTCAGATCAGTTCAATTGCATCGAAAGAGTGTGCTGTGCATACCAAACAAACTGAACTAAACTAAATTGCAATAGCTGCATTTTTCATCAGCTAATGGGTTGGGGCTGTTCTACAAGACTCCGCCCCTATTCCCTTATTTGGACGCTTATTATTCAACTAGGTCAACCACTAACGTGATCTGCCTTTTGAGATAAAACTGTGGTCGTAGTCGTTCTAAGATAGTCTCGTGACTCTGTTGTGAGCCTGTCTGTTGTTGTTTTGCTTTTATCATTGAATTAGGCCTAAATATTATATAATAACTATATATAATATTTAGTTCAATGGTTTTTATCGCCTGTAACGTTAAACTGGATTAAAATATTCAATTATCTCTATGCATTAGACTACGTTCGTTTAATATCGTTTGTATGAATATGTAAATGAACATGATGTCAGCAGTGAAGAGCCCCGCCCCATTATCTGATGAAAAACGCAGCTAATGTGTCATTGCAGTAAAGTTCACTTCAGTTGCATTGCATGGACCATACAAAACAAACTAAATGACAGTTTTCAGTTCGGTCTGTTTCATTCTCTCTGTACACATAGGTCTAAACAGGTGGGATGCAGTGCTTGTCACCCAACCAACAGCATCGCAATGCTGAAGAAATTACAGAAAAAAATGTATGAAAATTTTTTTTAAAAATAATATAACCAACAACTTATCTATACCCCTGGCTTTCTTCTGAGGAATGTTGGCAGCCTCCGGCCCAGCGTTCTGCAGCTTTGGTTTATATCCCGGCGGAGGTGGTACCTTGAAACCATCAGGTTTTACTGCAGGCATAGAACCAGCTGCTTCTGTTGTGCCTTCTTCTAGCTGAAACAACGAGCATTTCATTGCCGATTTCTTAAACGTTTGCTGACGCGAACTTGCATATAACATCGGTAATATCAGAACATTGTAGTAATCTGTGTTCAACAGGAACCAAAGTCACTTGGCGAAAAACAGAAATGATAACAAACGATACAACTTGCTGAATCTATATAATTTTTTCTTAAGTTGGAAACAATTGCAAATTTTGGCTGGGGGTTCAACATTCCCAAAACTCCCTTTACCCTCAGGGCAAAGGACCCCACCTCACACAACGTGTCACTGTACCACACAAGTGAGAATGCTAAATGTATGTCAATCTGTCAAATGATTTAAACAGAAGACACGAATGTGACAGACAGACAGACAACAGACAACAGATGACAAACAAGAAATTTGAGCTAATGCTCACGAGATGCGCGAAAGCCTATAGCAGTTCCGGTTCAGTATATTAGCCGAAAATTGGGGTGTTCACTCTAAGTTAATATACAAATACCAAATTCTCTATCTGGATTGCATAACGATAGTTCTGTGCAGCCAACGGTGAAAATTTGGTAATCCTAGCTTGCACCACTTTTGACTGATCCACCCATGTGACGGACGGACGGATAGATGGACAGACAGACAGACGGACGGACAGAATTGCGATGGCTAAGACGCGATGAAAGCAGTAGCTGCTTTCGCACGTAAAATGGCCATGCTATAAAAATTAAGAAAAAACACGTTAAAAGTTGAGTTTTGCAATACAGAAACAGTTCAAGAACTGATCAACACCACCACAACTTACCACCAGAGTACAATTAATGTAAAAAAAAAACTAAACTAAACACTCGTACTTACTTTGCGTTTCTGTCCGCGAACGTAAACAGCCGGTGCAGCACCATTACTCACGGTCGATTGGTCAGCAGCAGCAGGTGCCCTCGTCCGTGATTGGCCAGCTGCAGTGTCTTGTAGACTCATCTGACCTATGGGAGGGCGAGCTCGAGCGTAAGGTCTGACCTCAGTGTGTGGAGACTGTTGTGTATTCTGTTGCACTGTCTGTTTTGCCTGCCTCGACTGGTTCTTTGCCTGTTTCTTCTTCTCAGCTCTTTCGGCTTTCTTTTGCCGGGCAAGTTCAGCCTCCTTCTCTGATTCCTGTATACAGACAGTAGTGATTACAATCCAGGGATTGAATACTCAATCTCGGGACCGGGATTAAGAAAATGTAATTCCAGGATCCCGTTTTCGGTATTAGGCTTACAGGTAGGTCATTACTTTGGTAAACTTATTCCACGCATAAAATGTATAAACACACGGTATATCCAAACTGTAGTGAGTGATGTTACTGTCAAAATACTAATTACAGTGCACATTAAATGGCTAAAGTAATATATCATATAACATGCAAAAATGTACAATTTTAACTCATTTTTGTGATCCTGAAACTCTAGGACTGGGTGCCGCCAATCCCGGGATTTGGTATTGGCAAAAATAACCGAGATTCCAGGACTGTAATTTCTAACAGAGAGAACGGACAAGAATGACATTCACACTTTTCTACAACCTACACAGGGATGCAATTTAAAGTAAACATCTCATTTGTTTAAAACCCTAATAACATCTAAAACGTTTATATCACGCACACGGAAGAAAAAAGTAACATATCCACAGCATTTATATACAACTATTCATAAAGTCTTCAATGTGACTGGACTGCAAAAATTGACAATAATTATTTCCACTTTTTGTGCACCATCCAATATAATCAAAAAGAAAAAGAACAGGTGAGAATATGTGAAAAAATAATAATAACAACACAAAGATCAGAAAGTCGCTTGTCTCTTAAGTGCTCTAATGATGTTGGCAAATCAACAGAAATGGTATTTTGGCTGTTCGGCCATGCTAGGTGTAAAGTCATTAGAACAGACTGGAGACGGCTGCAAAGACTGACCGTGGCCCGGCGTTCTTGAACTCTCTTCATCTGAGCTTCACATCTCTCCACTGCTTCACGATAACTCTCCAAGTCACCTGGAGATCATATGCGAGAGCCGTTCGATAATTAAGTTGCAAAACAGCATCATTATGTTAGTCTTTCAGACACAACAAATCCAAAATATGCTGCTCCAACATATTCCTGAATCACTTATGGTAACTTGCCTAACTTGAAGAAATAATCGTTTTTTATCTCTACTCACTGATCTGGCAATGGCAGTGAACTTTACGTTCGAGATTACATAGAGTAATGTACAAAATGCAAAGCAACTTATGTCTCAAAAACGGATATACAATAAGTGGGCAGATACACAAGGAAGGGAATTTTAAGGAAATATTTCAACATAGCCTTTAACCTGCAAATTTCATTAAAAAATTTTCACTGACTTTTACATATGCTACTGGACACTAATTAAATTCTACAGTTATTGCAACCTTCCTCTCTCTCAAACTGTACGTAAGCCTCAGAGATGGACTCCGGCCAGTCGCTGACTGAGTTCAAGATGCGCTGGAATAGTTTCCGACAATGTTTGACATCACCGTGAGCTCTAGTACACAGCATACATCCACGACTCAATGCAAAGTCTTCGTTCTACATCGTGGTTCCATTAACGCAATTTATTCAAACACAACTTTAAAAATGAACATAAAAAAGAGAATTGAGATGCACAACTCTCATCTCTTGACTACCATCTTTAAACACTCACTCACTCACTCACTGCTGCACGTAACCAGCTGTGGGTCGTAGCGCCCTCCACGTTGACCGGTCATCGGCAAGAGCCCCTGCGTCAGCAGCAGTGAGTCCGGTGTCCCGCACAATCTGACTCATCCATGTAGTCCGTGGTCTGCCAGCGGGGCGATTCCAGTCGTGCTGTGGTATGTGGAGTCCACTGCAAGCTTCAGGGCCTTATGTGCTGGTGTGTTGGCGGACAAACGGCGGATATGGCCGAAAAAGGAGTGACGGCGAGCGGCTATGGTACTGAGTATACTTGGCAGGTTCGTACTGTCAGCTACAGCCCTGTTGGTGACGAAGTCATTCCACCTAACACCAAGAATACGTCTTTGGCATGTCATGTGGAATGCCTGTAGCCTGCGTGAGTCTTTAAACAGGTAATGGAAAAAAGATCGCCTAGCAAATCTGATACACTTACTGTCAATAGTTAGTACTAATCATTATAAAGCAAAAATCAACTATGTCTATGTAGCTCTTACTGCATTAGTAGCTTGATAACACTGTACAGGTGATAAAAAAGTAATATGAACCGTTTCAGCAATATCTAATCTACGGTTATTCCAGTAACTTTGCCAGAAAAAAAATAACTAAAAGTTGAAGCACGAATAGCATTTTTACTGCAACAAAACAGCACTTGATAAACGAAACTGCTATATAAAGTCATCAAGTTGCAATAAAGACTGCAAAAAATAACTTAACAAATAAAGCTTGCAATCTGATATAGTCAGTTTTTTAATCTGTGAGTTTACTTAATTTCAAAGACATGCAACTTGTATTGTTTTCTACTGAATTTACAGCAACAATGTTTCAGATGCTTATCACGACACTATTCTATCTACTTCACAGTGTTTTTATGAACGTATTTGAATCAGAATTTTAGTGATTAATGTTTCTAATTACCATAAAATTTTATAAAGTACTCATCGTGCAATTAATTGTGTTGACTTTCACATCTGCAATAGCTGTACAACAACGAGAAAATTACCTCTCAAGTCGAACATACTCGAGACACATCTGAGCCTGGCTACTGAACCCTGCCTGCAGTATGCCGGACCACAGCTCCCGAGCCTTCGACATGTTACCACAGTACTTCGCCTGACAGTCAAAAACAAACAATAACAAACTATCAGATTTCCAAACAAGAACCAAGAACTAGCTTGCAAAATAAAGCTGCCACATGGCTAACACAACGAGTATAAATATCAGTATTCGTAAACCCTGGATCCAGATCCAGAATCGGATTTATCGCCACTGAAATGCAAGTATTTGGCCACTCTCCACAGAATTAACTAACAATCTGATCAGAAATTGCTATGATACACTGCAAACTGTCACAAATATTTGTTGCACTCAAAATGTTTCTGCCACTTCCACTTTTAGTTATTCTTTGGCTGGCAATGCTTCTGGAGTAACTGTCGCAATTTCAGGGTTCCCACTCTTTTACTAACAAAAAATCCAGGACTTTTCAAGGACCCCATGAACAAATTTCCAGGACATATTCATAGCCAACGAATGTTTCAATACAACTTACTGGCACCACAAATTTAAAAGTAGAGGACTACAAGTAATCTGCATGTAAAGTGAGCAAAAAAATTATTTCCATTTGAGCCTTTGAAAAAATGCGTGATTTTCATAAATATTTTCCAGGACTTTCCAGGAACAAAGTGATTTTACAAGACTTCTTAGGTCCTGGAATTTTCAAGAAAAAATCCAAGATTGTCCAATAGATGTGGGAACCTTGCAAGTTGTGACTCTGACCTGCTAACATGACAAGAAAAGACCAACTAATGCAAAGGGAAACGTGCAACAGTGGTGCATGTTTGGAAGGCCAGTAAAACAAAATCTAAGTTCACCCATCTTAGCAACAATGTTTCTTTTACAGTCGACAAAGGCGCCAGATGACCGGTGGTTAATTATCTATAATGTTTTTACACGCAAAAGCAGCCATTGCTTTCAGCGCATCTTAGTTATCACAATTCTGTCCGTCTGTCTGTCACACGGGTGGATCAGTCAAAAACAGTGCAAGCTAGGATCACTAAATTTTCACCGTCAGCTGTCTGGATAACTCTAGTTTCAGGAACCATAAAGCTTTCCCATAAATTCGAAAGGGGTCACCCCGAACAAGGGCGCTAAATGAGAGGGGGTGGGCAACATTTGCGATTTTTGGCCAATAAGTCGCTGTATCTCAGTAACAGTGCGAGATAGCACCTAAGTTACTATTAATCACTAATAAGAAGTTGTACACTGGCTCTCAATTGGCGCCGAATTCAATGACCTTGAATGACCTTGAACGCCAAAACAGGGGGTTTTATGAATTTTTTCGGCAATTTTGGGTTGCGACACAAGTCTATATCATTCACAAGGTGGCACCACGGAACTATCGTTATGCGATCCAAATAGAGAATTTGGTATTTGTATATTAACTTAGCATGAACACCCCAATTTTCAGCTAAACTACTGAACCGGAACTGCTATTGGCTATCGCGTGTCTCATGAGCATTAGCTGAAATTTCTTGTACTTGTAGCAACCTGTCTTGCTCAGCCAATGCCGTTATTGGCTGAAAATCGCAATTTTCCCCATCCCCTCTCATTTAGCGCCCTCCTTCGAGGTCAGCCATTTCGAATTTATGGAAAAGCTTTACTGATCCCGAAACTAGAGTCTTCCAAGCAGCTGACGGTCAAGATTTGGTGATCCTAGCTTGCACCGTTTTTGATTGATCCACCCGTGTGACAGAGAGACAGACAGATAGACAGAATTGTGACGGCTAAGACATGCTAAAGCAGTAGCTGCTGTTCCGCATAGAAATTCTAACCACATCAACCGGTTCTATTCAGGGTAAAAATTAGCATGTGTGACAATTATCAACAAAGTAAAATGACCAACCTCAATGAATGCCCAGTACTGGGTCAGCGTACAGTATGGATCACCATCTACTGGAAAATCTACAACAGCACAGTATATTCGTATAGAAAATTATGGCGCAAATGACAGAAAAAGAAGTAATTAATGGCAACACATACACCAGTAAGACTTGGAACAGTACAGCTAGAATATGTCAGCAGCTGGACATCTTTCACCAGCACAACTTACGAAAGATTCTGGGCATTACATGGAAGGACCACGTGACTAATATGGAGATGCTAAGCCAGACTGGGCAGCGAAGATTACAGGACATCGTAGCAGACAGACGACTTCGGATGGCAAGACATATCATCAGAATGCCACCTGGATGACCAGCCAATCAGGCCATGTCATGGACCCCTCGTGGTAGTGGCACCAACGAAAACTTGGCAGTCTACATTTAAAGAAGACCTGGTGGACCGAGGAGATGACTGGAACAGCGTCCAGGCTGTGGCTACAAACAGAAGCTAAGGCGAACTCTTGCTGCCCATTGTCCTGACAAGGACCGGAGGATCTAAGTAAGTAAATGCTAAGTGTAAAAAAATCTAGTGTTCATCATAGGCAGCAAGGTAAAAAAGTGGGATGCTTAGGGATGGACATTCCGTACTCACCAAAATCACAATCAGTTGCCGTGACAACGTTGAGCACCACGAACAAATTGGACTCGCACACTGTCTGCTGATAACATGTGCCATGTGACCGAAATGCCAAAAATAGCAGTCTCTATTAAAGAATTATGCTTATCTTTGGAAATGTGTACAAAATTCTAAGAACCAAAGTAGACCATTTTAACCTTAAATTGTCGAATGGGAGTAAGCACCTCACCTCCTGCCACAGCAGAGTGTAGCAACAAAATTTTTGCGACACAATCAGTTCTGCTATTTCGACAAAGTCACATCACACCAATGAAAAGTCATATTTTTTCAGATATCTCAATAGATTCCAAGTTCGCTGTGCGATCACAATAAGATTCTGATACAACTTAATGACTCGCAGAAATGTTCAGACACATTCGATCGAAAAAGCGGCATACGACGTTCCAATATGCTACTGCTAGAAAACAGACGACAACTATTTCAGCCAAACCGTCATGCACCCATGGTCTTTTTATCATGTAATAAGGGCACTATAAATGTTCAACATGACATGACTTAGAACTTATAAAATGGTGTAAATATGCTACTATTTAACAGAAGTATTAAGTACCTTTACTTAGGTGACAAATAGCTTGTTCAAATGCAGCCTGTAATTCCTCCACCTCCTTGTCATGCTCTGGTTCAGAAACAATATTAACAATTTAATATAACCTATAGAAGCATTACTTCAACTAAATCATACTATTTAACCAAATCAGCCACCGACAATTCCTACAATCAGCTGGATGGAAAATAAAAAGCAGATACCCAGCACTGGAAGCATTAACCTACTAACAAATTTCAGCCACCCAAGATTAGAACTTACGAAACAAATGCAGCAAAAAGATACAACAACTCAGCCTACTACCCTCTGCAGGATGGCAAATGTGTAATATCATTGTTCCTAGTCATAATGAGCCCATCAGGTGCTGCCTATTTGTGGGTAGGAAGCAGAAGAACACTAACTATAGTGTGAAGAACTGACTGCAGTATAGTATGCCTGCTGTGCAAATAATGGACAACCACACAATGCGTTGCAGTAAGTTAGTAAGTAACCTATATATTGCGTAAACTACAATAACCCCAAAAGTGCATGATGCACTAGTAGAATGAGAAGTAAAACTGTTTGAACTCGCATCTAAAAATTGACGACTGCTAGCATTACCACAGTCGCCACTGCTAAGATCGTGTACAGAGCGATGTAACTGAACTGAACTGACACGGTTTAGTTTTTGACAAGCTGACAAATGGGCAAGCAGGGCGAGCCTAATGGTCATTGGTTGACTCGTATGTGAGTGTAGTCACATAGGCCACCGATGCCATTAGACGGTGCCTACTGTAATGCATTACTGCTTGCACATTGGTCAGTGTGTCAATAACAAAACCATGTCAGTTCAGTTCAGTTTGGTTACATCAGTCTGTATGTGCCTTAAAGCACTGCTGGTCAGCAGAATGCCTCGAATTCGACAGTTACAGATCAACTGTGTAGTATGGATACCTTCGTTCCAGTGGACAAGCCTCCTGAGATAGTCAAGATATGCTGTCCACAGACGAAGATAGTCAGCACCTTGACTGAAGCCCGATGCCATTGCACAACTGAACACGTCTGTCATACACATCACAGCATTCAAAAACAAGGTACCATAAGCAAATTTATAGAATAACATCTGCAAGAAGCACAAAGTGAGAAAGACCCAAAGCTAAAGCTTATAGAAAAGTCTACATTGCACAATTAAAACTACAGCACTCAAACAATACGAAGCCAAAGTGCTGCCATCTGGCAAACAGTACTGTACGTAGTGCTATAGCACTGGGAATGCAAAACATCATCATCATCATCATATATTCGTTTAATGACAGTTGACATACGCAACTTCTATCAATGCAATCATCTAATGTCAAAAACATGCAAACATTTACGAAAAACGTCCATTGTGTGTGCGGAAAATAAACACGACTAACAAAAGAAGTACTCTAAATAGAAACTAATGTTAACAATAGATTAAAAACGTTAAAAACAGGCAACTGAAACATGCAAATAATATCCCGTCACATGTTCGTGGATTAGTAAATGTCTTTGTATAACATTCTAATGAGGAAATCTCTATGGTTCAATTGAGTTGTTTTGGAAATTAAAGTTTTATTGTGCGCTCTTGTTCTTGTGTTGTACTGCGAGTTTGTTCGGTTAGACAGGTACTGTTGGAGCACGTGATTGTTATTTGCTAAAATACGGCTAAACAGTTTATCATCAGCTTCTTCAAACATTTCGGTAACAGTAGGAATGTCATCGCTGCAGTAGCCAAGCCGTCGACATCGCCGCAGAAACGCTTCGAGCTTCGTGCGGTCTGCGGCTGAACAGAATCCAGACCATGCCGGGGAACAGTACAGAAGTCG
>Ga0209367_1002242_pt1 | contig 25312 bp, 18 predicted proteins | sample WorMetLIZISLAND2_FD_187412 | JGI IMG/M metagenome (GOLD analysis project Ga0209367, IMG submission 187412) | Marine gutless worms symbiont microbial communities from Max Planck institute for Marine Microbiology, Germany - Olavius geniculatus... ... | reverse complement strand
CCCCAAGCTACTGGGCAAATAACGAACGCAGGACACTAAACGACCCCCGAGACTCCCCTCAAATCTCCCCCAACCCAAACCCAAAAACGCATCGTTCCCACGTCGGACACTGATATACCCAGCAGCTGACTGTCATCGTCAGTAGTAGGTTAAACCAGGATGGGTTAAACTGCAATCAATTTCATACAAAGCACACTTCGATATCGCTTAGACGGCCCGTTTTCCAGACAGACTCTACGTTGCGCCGGTCTATTATATATTTTTTGTAATAATAAATCGTTGTGGCTGTGCGACGTAACTTATTACCAGGCCTCGGGGGTCGTTTAGTGTCCTGCGTTCGTTATTTGCCCAGTAGCTTGGGGGAGGCATCTGTCACCGGTAGAGGCTGGGTGTGGTGGCTCCGAGGTTCAGTTTTCGACCTCCCCGTCGCTGGGCCACCCACTGTACTATCATATTCCACATGGCTCTTGTGCGTTGACGATACCGTGTGCCTGCCTTCAGCGGCGGCGTCGCGCGTTATAAAGATTAGTTATGGGTGGTTGCATTTTTCATTGACGAACAGCTGCAAATGCCTGATAGCATAATTGTTATTAAAAGGTATCGAAGACTTTCAACGCTTCGAATTCTTCTCATATCGCACGCGAAGAAATATAGGCTCTACCGTACTCTACGGTGTAGGGGTCTATGGGGGTTGTTCAGTATCTTCACAGTTTCCAATTTGCACGTCCAAAACGAGGAGACCCCCAATCTCAATTTGGGTATTTTTGGAAGAAGATTTTCGCTGCAGGTTAAAATTTGAGGGGTTTGCCCAGGCCTCCTATGTCACGTCGCTTGTATACTGCATGGCCCTGCCGTGATGTCTGGCATCTATTAGGAGGTGGCTATGTCTAGACTAGGTCCTTGACTCACTGCTGCTTTGATATGGTTGTGCGGGTCTGATTACCCCACATACCGGGTGGCGCATTAAACAGGTGGAACATGCGTGTTTTACTTTTGCAGTGATATGATGGTTGTGTCGAATACCGCCAAACTGTTTTTTTTTTCAGCGAATTAGCCATTTCGCTTATTTTTCATGCTTTTCAGTTTTTGTTTTGTTTTCGTTTTGTGCTTCTAGGGACATCAACTTTTCGGGGTTTATAGGGGCCAAGGCATAGCAGTTTGTGACATTTTGAGGATATCTGATAAGGGTATTTCGAGGTGGAGAGTAACAAAAAATTCATCCTTTTCACTGCTATGATCATTGCTCGATCTACGTATAGCATTTACTTAACGTGCCACCCCCGAGACGTAGCTATAGCTGTATACTCGGTAGGCTTTATACAGTCTGCCCGTCGTCCATCCGTCGTCTCCCGTGTCGTTTACGCCCTGGACCGGCGCCACTTGAGTGGTCTTAACTTCGCCGCTATCCCCCTCCTGGCGCTCTCCTTCTTCTCCCCAGCCGGGGTGGCACCCCTTCCCTCTCTTCCTCACCCTCCGCCCCTATGTTTATCCGGCGGGCGCGCTTGGCCCGTTGGGCGCAAATCGCTTTGCAGTGTTTTATGATACCTGACGTTGGCCAGGTGTCGCGTCGACCTGGGTGGTCCGACGCTATACGCCGAGCTATTTTAGTTCGAAGATTGAGTGGTTTTTAGTTTACTTTTTGGTCTTTATACTGCACTTTATTTAGAAAATGAGTTGCTCTATTCTTATAGAGTTCCGGTTTATTTTCAGTTCGATTGAACGTCAAAGCGTGTACAAAGCAACAGAAACTAACCGTTTTAAATTGCGGTGCTTGATGTGTGAAATGGTCTCGCAAATAACTGGACAACGTTTTGAATAAAATGCCGTTTGTGAATTGTTCAGTTGATTTTCATCGCAAAAAATTCCTGTTCGTTCTGGTGTGTGAGTAATTTTCATTTTTCAGCTTTCTGCTTTTATTTGCTTTTCGTTTTTCTCCAACCTAAAAATTCCAGTTCGCGTTTTCTTGAAGCGAAGAATAACAGTTCTAGTTTTCGAGTAATTTTCATTTTTCAGCTTTCTGCTTTTATTTGCTTTTCGTTTTTCTCCAACCTAAAAATTCCAGTTCGCGTTTTCTTGAAGCGAAGAATAACAGTTCTAGTTTTCGTTCTCGTTTTAGTTACCAGAATATCTAGGGGAGGGGGAGATAGCATAGATAATGCCAGTCGAAGATAGCGGTCCGTGACGGTTCTCATTATTGGCGCCAGATGGCGTGACCGGCCGTGACGAGCCAGTTCGTCAATGTCAACACACTGCTAAGTCCCATATACCGTACTAGCCAGTCAGTATAGTCATCCATTCTGATTCAGCCTGTATACGGTTGATGCTTTTTTCGGTTAATGATTAATTTATTCGCAAAAAATATCCCAGAAGCACGAAAACTCGGCGAAATAAATACTACGTGCATTTTTTTTCGCTGAGCGTGGTATCGTTAGGCTGTGGACCGGATCGATTTTGGTTTCTTCCCAAAGTCCAGAGAGGTTCTGTAAAAGTGGCCAATCTTCTTTCCATCGTGCAGTCATTTTTCTCTTCGTTTTTGCCCCGTTGCTTGCTTTATGTTTTGTTCAATGTGTTATTGATTGATGATTTTTATTATTAGGGCAAGCGTAATCGGAGCGGCTGCCTGGTGGTTTCCGGACGTTTACTGCTACATCGTGGTGTTATTTGTACGAAATTTGATGAATTAAATGATGCTGATGCACTAAAATGCAGACTGCAGAGCATGAAACAGTAATCAGTTGGAAATGTTGGATTGAAGACTGAAATTTGGTCCAAACCAATATCAAATTTAATAATGTATCCCTGACTTCTGGTCTAAGGTCCGTGCTATTCACTTTCGGTGTCAGTTTCCGCTGAATGCGTTAAAGCCTCTTTTGGCCATACTTTGTTGGCTTCGGCCGAAGGTGAAGTTTTGCCAGCCAAACTCTAGTCAAAATTGGGGCACTTAACTCGCCAAAAATCACAGTAAAAATCACGGTTATAGTTCATTATTATAGAACTTGCTAGGCGCTTATAATATACAGCACTGTGCTATTGTATATGTGTGTGCAGATCCTTCCATTCCTGGCGCTGGGGCTCGGTATGGACGATCTGTTTTTAATCACTCATACTTTTTCACAGCTGGCAGACAAGCCGAACGTCGACCACCATGTGAGCTTATCAATGATTGCGTCATATTTTTTATTGACTTAAGGCGCGCACTGTGCGACGTAACTGAACTGAACTGACACGGTTTAGTTTTTGACGAACCGACCAATGGGCAAGCATGGCGAGCCCACTGGTCATTGGTTGACGCGTACGTGGTCGTAATAGGGTCTTTACACGATCGAGCAAACAGTCGAGCAAACGTCGAGCAGACATGGAGCAAACATCGAGCTGGCTTAAGTAAGCCTATTGGAACCCCGCCCCTGGCTCATATGTAGGCCTAGGCTTAGGCTCTTAGCCCACAGCTGGTCACGTGTTATATAGGCCTTCCAATTACAACCCGTCCGCTCTCCTAATTAGCATGCTAATTACCATAAAACGTCCAGCTATCTGCTCGATGTTTGCTCGATCGTGTAAACACCCTATAACTCAGCGTAGTCCTGCAGGCCGCCGACACCGTTAGACGGTGCCTACTGTAAGGTATTAATGCTTGCCCATTGGTCAGTTCGTCAAAAACTAAACCATGTCAGTTCAGTTCTTTTATGTCGGTCGCTCTGTACGCGTTCATGATCACAGCTTGTTTCCCTGGTTTCATTCCCGACATTTTACCGAGTTTTGTATGCATATTTCGTCTGCGTTTCGCACCTGTGTTTACGACTTTCTTCTGTGAAACTGTGTGTAGAGTTGTGCACCCAAGTTGGTCTGACTGAAGTGAGTGAAAATCGCGAATCAGGCCCATGAATTTGAGACCTTTTTTAAGAAATAGGTTTTGAAGTGCTGCAAGATGAAAAGGTTTTGAATTATCACAAGCATTAAAACGACTTCGAGTACAAAACTTTAAACGACCAAGGTTGTGAATGAATGAATTGATTGTTTAAATATTGCTGTCTGCAGTAGTATTGTTTTAGCATCATCACTGACTTTTTTTGTTTCACTCTCTGTCGACACGATAAATCATGAGCAGTGCCACTTAGCTGGACGGAATTTATGAAAACCTACTAAATATCAAGGTCATGGGTCAAGTGGTCACAGTGATCACGTGGGTTTTGTGAGTTTTTATTGTGTGTGCATGACACTGCGGCCAACCGCCGACAGTCCTTAGCCTTGAGCAAGGTTTGACGATCTGTTTACGAACTGTGGATGTTAGGAGTTGACGGGCGAGTGTTTGAAGCGGATCGGTGTGACCATACTGCTTACTTCTCTCTGCAACAGCTGTGCATTCTTCATCGCCGCTATTATTCCCATCCCAGCAATGCGCGCCTTCTGTCTTCAGGTAATGATGCACAAGTTTCACAGATGTAGCATTTTCAATTATTATTGTTGCATTTCGGTTTTTTCCGTTTCAATCATTTCTGTTAGTGGTTGATTTTCGGCGATGGTGATTAAAGTTTTTCGTTATTATTATCTGACATTTTTGTGCTTGTCACTCAAAAACACCCTAAACTTTAGTTTATTGTGAAAATTTAATCTGGACTAGCAATTTTCAGAAACTGATAATCTAAGAAGTTGCAATTTTTTTGATATTTTTATCCTGTGTACAGCATCTAGCAGTGCTTGTTCTAATAACTTGAAACCCGTGAACACTCCCAGGCCCATCAATTTGGCTTTTTTTAAATCTTGCGACCCGGAAGCGGTTCCGATGAATGATCCCAAACGTTGAAAGTGGGAGTTCGAGTACAAAACTCTAAAGGAGCCAACTACTGCTGCTGCTGCTGGGCTGGTACCTAGGCGTGCTGGAATGGACATTCTTTCTTTCTCTGTATTTTGACTGATTGAGCTGTTTGTAATCGGCCGCACGCTCGGCGGCATGGCAAAGTGGCACTCCGCGGTGCTTTTATTTTTTCACCTAGCACGCTGCCCGCTTGGATACTGAGACCTCCCACGTTGAGCATCAAAGGCCCTTCCGCCCGCCACAGCCAGCACACTCAGGAACGGGCTTACCACTGGTAGGCTCTGAGCGCAAGCTCATTGTTCGTTGCAGTCGGATAGGATAGCTTAGTGAGTGTTGCATGGCCTAAGACGGCTTGGGACTGCGGGCCTACTTATCCAGTCCATCATATTCATAATTGGTTGTTGGCATGCTGGGTGTGGTGGTAAAATGGTTAAAGGGTGTGCGTAGTCACAGATCTATACGTTTTGTTTCCGATCGACCAAGTCACTCTACAGCGGGTCCAGTTAGTACTTGGATGGGTGATTATCTGTGGGCAGTTAAACGATCTTGATACGTATGTATAACGAGCCGCAAAGAGACCACTGGCCAAAATGGCAGCTGATTGGCGTGAGCTGATGTTGTCGTTTGCCATTATATGATGAACTTATACGTCATACGTTTTGGATTGAGTTAAGTTTTGATAGATACCTCAAAATTCCAATGAATTTTTGTGGGTGAGTACGTATCCGGGTATCTGAACCTTGCTGACAGTATCCAGTTGTTTGGTTGGTGAGGGTACCAAGATGTCCCGCCAATACCTGGCCCGCCGGGCAGGTAGGTCGAAGGTATGATTAGGTGTGTCTCTGTGAAGTTGTGTGCCAGCTTACATAGCTGCCTGCCTGCACTGCTGCATGTGCTGGCGTTGATCTGGTGTGGGTCTGACACCACTTTGCTCTGTTCTGACAACTCTGCTCTTTACAGCTTGCTTTCTACCGCTCAGCTTCTGCAGCAGCTGCGCCACAAACGTCTTTTCCTCCCTCAGCCAAAACTTTAATTCATAACAATAATGCTTCCACGAAAGGACCATCCTAGTTATAGGACGGGCCAAAGGTCTTCACCCCCACCCTTAACTTTGATGATAAAAGCTAAACATATTTTGACTACAACTTTACTTTTGTCAAAAAAAACTGTAGTATGTTACTTAAGCTGATCCTCGGCAGGAAAAGAGTAGGTACGTAATACCGGTTGAGTAAGTTAATAATACAGACAGTTCTTTGTTTTCTTATCATTTTTTCAGAGCCACTTACTTTGTCAGATTTTGATATTTTGAATGGGCAAGTGATACTTTGGCGCACATTAAAGCCGACACTGGGATGTCCTTTCCTTTTCATGTCTACTGAGTACTGATAAGTGTGTATAATATTGCAAATTATATCGGTTGTTATTTATCTTATTTATGTTCATTATTGTGTGTTTAATTGCAGTGTGGTATTCTGGTGGTGTTTAATGTGGTGACAATGCTTCTGGTTTTTCCCGCCGTCATCAGTCTTGACGTGATTCGGAGACGGAAAAGTCGAGTCGATCTTTTCTGCTGCTTCACGTGGTTCGTTCTCTGCCACTGTTATCTATTGATTGTAAAATCGTACAAAAATTACAGGAAGAAGAAAATGTTGAAATAAATTAACAAGGTTCATTAATGAGTACACAGTGGTTACAATATGTTATGCTTTGGAAACACTTTAGGCTCAGTCTTAGGCTTGATCTGGGAATGTTGTTAAGTGCTACAACAGGACACTTTTTAAGCCGACTCTGGCACTGTTAGATGGTGTGGGGACGTTATTTTTATGTTGTCCATCTGCGTGCTTTTGTCCATCCATTTAATAGTGTCGTTTTTCATGATATCTGGATAGATTTTCACCAAACTTGTATAAGTATTGCATCTTTGGAGGAAGACAAACTGATTAGACCTTGGAGTCAAAAATCAGTGTTACTTTTAGGTTAATGTATTTCAGTTTTGCCACGCTAAATAAAGAAGTTATTGTTACCTTAGATGATTCACCTTATTGTTTGTCATAATATTTATTATGTGCAGGACCAGCCTGTCAGCAGTGGAGCACAGTGGCTATCCAGCTACACCGATGAGTCCTTCGCATTCGGTCGCAGCTCGTCTGTCGGCCGATACACAAGTCACCAGTCACCGACGAGGCAGCAGTGATAGCACATCCTCTCAACACAGTCACAGTGGCGGCATTAGCATGACACCATGCAGTGTGGTTACACACGTTGATCCTAGCGGTTCAAACCCCGTCAGTTCATTGGCCGGTGGAGATATACCTCTCGGTCGAGTGCCTCCGCCCCATGCCACACCTGGTGAGTGCTTCTCTAGTTAATATTTTCGCAGTGACTCAAAAAACATGACTGCGAAATCTTGTCCGTATCTTTGCCGGCATTTTACAGCGAGCATAAATCTATTGAAATCAGCATATTACGTGAAATATGGTGTGCTGCAAAGAACAGATTGTTGTTGTTGTTGCCCTGACGAGCTCGTTTGGCAATGCCAATATATCCGAGCTAATGCCTTGAAGAAATGAGCAATTCTTAATGGTTCTCGTAGAACAGATTAAACTTGTAGAACAAGAGAGGCTGGATGATTTTTGTGATCTGTTGTAGCAGCACCGTATTATTAAAGAGGAAGTGAAGCGACCAAAGAGCTGTCTGGAGAAAGATGCTATTTCTTGTTTGGTTTTCGATTTACCTTTCGGCTAATTCTTCCGAAACAACACCAGATCAGTCTGTGTCTTCCCGAAGTGAAATTTTGGGAAATGTTGAAGTAGAAATATTTACGTGCGAGAAGCCCTTTCTGTCACCCATACCAGGGGGCGTGGTCAGCATGCATCAATTAGCTTGCCGACCACACCCCTGACATGTACGTCACTGAGAGAGCAGATTAATTCTATCTCCACAGTCCACAACTTCAGTTTCTGTTGGTAACCTTCCAGACATGGCAAACTTGTCATACTGGTGTGATTTGTGGGTTAAGATTGAAAGGTGCAAATTGTGTTATAACCAGTTGTTCATTGCATCTGCATTTGTCATGCATTACTTGGACAGTGAGATTTGAAGTTGGTATTGTGTGTTGTGTTTTTGCATGTGCTGATGCCAGTTTGTGTTTGCATTTCTTTTGTCTTTTGGTGTTATTATTCAACAGTTTTGTCAGTAATTTTGCACCAGTAAGATTTTGTATGACTCCGGTACTGTATAGATAGTAATAAACTTCGCTCAAGTTTGTAGCATGTATTAACAGTTGCTACGATGGCCTTGAAAACCCAAAATTGGTGTGAGCATTCTTCAGGACAGGAGTAGTCAATGTGCTAATTTTTAGTTCAGAACGTCAAAAGTCGGAGTGGCAGACGGCCGCATAGTATGTTGTCACTAGGCCATCACTTTCTTCTGGTTTCTCTGACGTTATGAAACGTGTCTCAGGCCCCTGCGAAAGGGATTGGATGGGTTTGATGGAACCTTCTCATATCAGCTGAAACCAAGAAATGATGCACAAAAATAACAAAAAAATTTACCACCAGATGCAATTTTCAATGTCGAAAAGTATAGTACGCATTTGCGGCTGGGGCTTTGCCCAGGACAGAGCTCTTGGATCCTGCCACTTGAGTGCTCCCCAGATTCCATACCTGGATTAATAGCTCCAGGATGAAGCTGAATCAAACTCTGTAAAAGTCTGGCTCCAGGCCTGTGTCATGATTGGCTGTTGATGGTCAGGTGGTACAGCGTCGTTGGCAACGCCGTCGTCAACGACGTCGTCCAGTCAGTACTTAGCGGCGGAAAGTCTGTCGGACGTCTGCCGGTGCTGTGGGTCGGACAATTGTTCACATCTGAAGCAGCGCTGCACCACGCATTGGTCTCTCAACAGCTTCGCCCGCAACGTCTACGCACCACTGCTTGCAAAAACTACCTTCAAGGTGCTGATGCTTTGAAACTCCATGTTTTTAGTTGTCGCTTCTCATCATATTTATCTGTTCAGAACTGATAAACTTAGTTTGCTTTGCTAAAGCGAAGAGTAATGTTTTTATCTTGATCCATTTGTTTTTTTTGTCTGACCACAGAACTATATCTCTACCAGGCATACTGTTACATAATAGGATAGAAAAGTTTGTGAACAGAAATGTAGCCTTTGTGCCGAGTTATTTCAGGCACTTTTTGAGCTGCTGGATTTTTTTTTCTGTTATTTTGCCATCTTGTTTATTAGATTTATTATCTGTGTGATTTAGTATAATAAATAATATCAAATTAGATTTTTCAGAGACTTATGAATTGAATGAGTACAATCCCCATCATCATCATCATCATTTCTGGCAAGCACCACTAAGAGTGCGTAGCGCCGAACGTAGACATCAATCTCCAGAGTGGACAGTTCTGAGCCAGGTCAACTGCGTCGTCCATATTGAGGTCGCTGGATTTCAGATCTTGCTGAATGGTTTTCATCCATGTAATACGAGGACGTCCCAGTGGTCGCCTCCAGTTTTCGAATAATCTCATCAGGATTAATACCATGCATGCTCCAAAAATAATTTCTCAGACAAGCAGTCTTGTTTCAGTTTTAGAGTTTATGCCTCTGAAACTACTGTCTTACATTGCATTGCAAATATATGTATCTTTATACTTCATCATTATGGTTATCTTCAGATAATAAGGAATGACAGTGACACATTACAGTGTTTGCATTGAATGTGTTGGTTTGCGAAAAGCCTACAAGTTAGAATCAGTCTTAATATTTGTTCATTTTTTTGTTAATTTTGTTATCAGTGCTAGCCCGGATTTGCCTGGAAATGCTATTAAAATTATTGCTCAATTTATACACGTACTCTGAATAAAATCTGTATGATATGTGTTATGCATGCTGGATTCAAAAATAAAATACCTATCACGAATCGAACTGTAGTTAAAATATTGTATACTTGTGATGTGATGTGTGTCTGCAGGCAGTTGTGGTATGTCTGTTCGTGGTTTTGGCCGTGGCTTCGTTCATTGGTATCATTCGCATGAGAGACGGTCTTGACATCACGGACATCGTGCCTCGTGGAACCAATGAACATCAGTTCCTTCAAGCTCAATCTCAGTACTTCGGCTTCTACAACTTCTACGCTGTTACTAAAGCAAGTGCAATTTTGGGACATGATTTTCTTATGGTTCTGGTACTTACCTAAGAAGATTTTCCACAATTCTGCCATAAAACTATCATAAGTTTATGACTGAAAGTTAAATTATGAGATATTCGTGAGTTTGTCATACACTCATTGTCATAAGATAAAAAAATAATAATATCCTTTTAAAGTGTTTGTAAATTAATCAGTTGCATTATTTTCAACCTATATGTAGAATTGCTTATTACCTGGTATTGTGTTACCGTATGCCTGGCATGTTCGAGGTGCAAAAATAGGCTATGTATTTGTCTTTGGCTTTTATTATTGCATCTATATGTTTTGTTTGTATCATATGTTTATTGTATGTTTACTTTAACGCATATCTGATATAGCAATTGATGAAAGAATTATTAATTTTGAACTTCTGATGTTAATTTTTAGTGGTCACTAGTTGTATTTTGTAGCGGTAATAAATTAGTGCGAGTTTGTGATGAGAAATAAGATTTACTCATCGGGTTATCTGTAGGGTGATTTTGACTACACAAGTGCCGACAATCAGAAGTTGCTGTTTGACTACCACCAGGCGTTTCTGAGGATTGACAACATCATCAAGAAGGAAGATGGATCTCTCCCGGATTTCTGGCTTCATGAGTTCCGCTCTTGGCTTCTAAGTATGATCTGTAACAAAATCTTGATAGCGATACCTAGTACAAGAAATCTGAGCTAATGCTCATGAAACTCGCAAGAGCCTATAGCAGTTGCTGTTCGCAGGTAATCTTGGTCTATATCTCTGTCCACTTTGTCGCAATTCATTTTTCTGCAGCCGAAAATCGAAAAAAAATCACTAAAACTCTATTTTGGGCTTTGAAGTCATTCAAGTTCATCAGTGTCAATGCCAGTAAAAAGTAGAGCTGTCAAGGTGTTAATTTTTTCAACGCATTAACGCAGTGCGTTAATTTTTTTAATGCATTAATTAACACGTAAATTAACGCACTGAGTCCCATCAAGATGGAGAGCAGGAAGCAAACCACCCCGGGCCCGAGACGCCCACGGGACCCGCCTGCAGAACATAGAAAGCCAGAGAATTTCTCTAACTCTCTATATTCTACCCAAGCTCCCAGCCCAGACGACTGCCGCACTCCACGCACGCCGCGACAGCCACCGCGACCCACCGTGCACGCTGTCCGCCCAAACCGAACTCCAACCGACCCGGGCGGACCCGCCGAGCCGAGCGGACCGCGGACACACGCACATCCGCACCTAAACCTGCGCATACCGCCGCGTATCCGCGGCGGACACGCAGCGCCGTGTGGATACGCCGCGGATCCACTCCGTGCCCGCCTCCGCCCAGCACCCACAATACGGGCGCAGTAGGCGCGAACCCCGCGCGCAGCGCGAATGCCGCTTAATAGCCGGCGCCGCTGCTTGCGCCGTCAGCGCAACGACGTCACCGCCACCATGAACCATCACACACGCAGAACGATGGAACGACGGAAACACGGACAGAACGACCAATCCCCCAATCTCCCCCAACGTTCACCACGCTCACCCTGGTGGAGACGACAATACCGAAGTAATTTGAACGGGTATGCGTTAATATTTTTAACGCGCGTTAATTTTTTTTACGCGCGTTAATTTATTAGCGCATTAACGCGTTAATTAACGCGTCAACTGTGACAGCTCTAGTAAAAAGACACACCATTAGCGCTTGTTATGATAAGCATCATGTCTGTGCATATCTGCAATCGTTATTACGCTAGACGAGCTAATAGCAGAAAAATGACTACTTTTAGGGGGTACCCCTCTTTGACAGTTGCGTGCACAGGCCTCCTTGAACGTAGGTGGTCGTGACTTTGACTGCTAAAATCTACACTCAGTGGCAAAAATTTCATGTGCAGGATGTCTTGGTCTATCTGCAGCCTTTTGCGGTGCAATTTACTCAAGATTGAAATGCGTGTCGCAACTTCAAATCATGAAAAATTCACTAAAACTCCATATTTTTGGTTTTCAAGGTTATTAGCAATCATCGATGTTGACATTCAAAGCTCTTCGCCAGTGCTTGTTATGATCAGTGGCACGTCTATGCTTATCTGCAACCATTTTCATGCTATACGAGCCGATAGCGGTAAAATAACATCTTTTTTATGGGGGTGCATCTTTTTTGCCCCCTCGTTCGTGGGGACCCCTTTTACCCAATGGCATGAAATTTTGTCACGAAATACTAGAGACTTCAGGCTATCATACGGTGGAAACCTGAACTTTTTATCTCACGTGGGCTTGAATCGGTACCGGGTCGTGACGGACGGACAGACAGAATCACTGTAGCTAATACACACTATAGCTGTGCTAGCTCTCACGTGTAAAAAGTCTTCAAAATTTTACAAGGTGGTGCAGCAGTATATTTGATGTGAGGTAGCAGTTTCTATATTTGCTTGTTCCACAGTTGGTCTCTGATGAATGAAACAGTAAGAAAATTATTAAGATTAGTCTTTGTTTGCCAAAGTTATTGTAGTTCAAAATCAGTTTGTTGTAAAAGCTGTGTGTGTTTTTTTCTAATAAAACTCACAGAAAGTGACTGGTCATTATGTCAGCTTTGCACAGAGTGACATTTTTTAGTCCCCCATAGATCATTTGTGCAAGCTGGTCGTTTTTCTTCAACTCATTTATTCGATTTGCCGATCTTATTCAATGAAATTCTTAACAGCATTTGATAAATTAGCGGATGAGTAAATGAATAGGTTGCTCACTGGCCTAACTGTTAGGATGCTGGACTTATTATCAAAAGGCTGTGAGTTTGACTCGCGGTCAGTCCAGTGGTTACTACTTGGATGGGTGACTGTTAAACGATCTTGGTTTATAACCAATATCAAGGTCAACTCAGTCTTTCATCTTTTTGAAGTTGGTAAATGGAGTACCAGTTTATTTGGCTGGGGTTAAGGCATGACACGTTCACGTGTGTCAGGTGGCAGGTAACACTGTGTGATCCCATGTGGCAGGTGATGCTCCGTAGCTCTGCGATGGGTTTTCTGTAACGTAATGAAGTAGCACAGTAAATTTGTGTTTCTGACTGCAGGCATTCAGGAGTCATTTGACCGGGACGTGCAGACAGGTCACATCACTCGAAGTGGTTGGAACAACAGCGCATCGGCCATGGGTCGGCTTGGCTATAAACTCATTCTACAGACTGGCGAAGTTGACGACCCAGTCGACTTGGGACGGGTAAGTTATAAGGCAGTTGTCTGCTTTAACTCAAATGTATAGTGTCAATTTTGTCTGGATGATAATTATGTGGGTATGGAAAATGTGCTATATGTACTGATATGCTTTTCTTCAATGATGTCAAGACAGATACAAAAAGTTTCACCCATTCGTCGAACTTTGTTGCTTTCGTCATATTTATGGTTTTCTGTAGTCTTACATTTTTTTCAGATTCTGTAAGGTGTATTATTAGCTGACCATAATTAAGTCATCTGTCTGTCTGTCTGTCCATCATCATCGTTGTCTGTAATGGATGTATTGTGGCTAAGCGATAGGTCATAGAAGAAAACTTTTTGCATGAATAATTAGCCATGTGTCTTAAACCTAGGTGTGCAAAATTTCAGCCATCTCATGCAAGCGAACATTTTCAAATTCGGGGTTAAATGAAGGGGTAGGAAAATTGTGCATTTTTTCAACAGAAAACTGGTTGTGGAAACGTTGTGATGCAGCCCAGGTTACTGTTAATCACTAACAGGAAGTGGCATATGCCCTGTCAGATGAGATGGAAATCATCGACCTTGGATGACCTTGAAGGTCGCTGACAACCAGTACGGTCGGCTGTCTTAGCGACAGCTGGGCTTTTTATTATAAGTATGTGTGTATGACGTGCATATTAAATGGCTTATTTCATTCCTTAACTCTGTTAGTACTCCTGCATGTTTGTGTAATATTGTTCTTCTATTGTTGCTCTTGTATCTTGTATCGGCATATGTATGTTGACAGTTTGACAGCGGTCGGCTAGTCAGTAACACTGGTATAATCTATCCACCAGCATTCTACATCTACCTGTCAGCCTGGTGCTGGAATAACGGTCTTGCCTACGTGTCGTCAATGGCTGCCATACGACCTCAGCCGAAGGAGTGGTACCACGATGAAAACGACCGCAGCATGAAGAGTATGTTTTCTGAATAACGTGTCATTGTAAACGTAAAATTTTACGATATTAATTTCCGCGTTGTTGATGTACTGGAAAATCACTTAATGATGTCATTTGCTAGGTGCTGCTTAATGAAGCTTCATAATCATTCGAGATAAAAATAGGCACAAAATGTGAAAATGCTTACAAGTTTGTAAGTCTGTACTAGCTTGCTGGTTACTCTTGTATGATGTGGTAAAATATGTCTCGAGATTACAACAGAATATTTGTTTGCCAAGGGACTATTTCTCGGCCCAGGTTTATTGCTTTGCCAGCTGTAGCCATTAGCTGTTGAAGCCGTCAGCATAGGGATGGCTGGTTTCAGAGGTCATTTTCAGGTTCACCTGACTTTTGTAGAAGACAGCTCAATTAAATTACATCATAAAATAGTTTTCTGTTTTTTTTCAGTTTTTATTTTTTATTATTAGTTTTCTCCATTCAGTTTGGGCTGCCCAGAAGCTTTATTTTGTATTTTCCTCTTTGACTCAGTTCGTCTAAGTCAAGTCATTTCCCCAATTTCTATTGCTACATCATGTAACTCTGAATCAGTTATATGTTTAGTCTGTTTTATCAAGTAGCACGGAAAGCTTTATTTTTAAGGAAGGGTGCAGTTTTCCATATAATGTGTTACAGATTTTTACTATGCAACTACTCAGGGGTGACGGGTTAGATGAGATATCAATGATATGATCAAGTTTTGTTTTTGTAATAATCGTAATAGTAATGTGTGATGCATATGTGTTAACGTTGCAGTTCCAAAGTCGCAGCCGATTGCATACGCGCAGCTGGCGTTTTATCTGCATCGCCTGGGTGACACGGATGCTGTAACAGCCACCATTGAGGTACTCGTCTTTCAGGCTCCTTACTTTGATTTCATTTCACACCGTTTTCAGCTAGATGCTCCAAGAACACCAGGTTATAAGGTATTGACCCTTTAATACATATTATTTTGTATCGTAAAATATAGGTAAAGTCCAGTACTTGCTGTAGCACTTCTTACATGAGACGGACTCAAGACCAGAAGCGCTTTGCAATCTCGGAAGTAGTAGCTGATTGGCATGAGCTAATGATACCGCAGCGCACTATGCGGCCATCCATTGCCTGTGTGAACGAACAATTGGACCTGCAGTTTGCAGGTAGCGGACATACCATCGCCCAGTCAGCCACACTAGGCCTTCACCCCATAGCCCGTAAGCTACTACTCATTTCCCATCTCACGGAGGGTAGGAGGCTGAGTTGGCCTGATATAAATATATCATCCGAAATTTTTCTCCATAGCCCGTTTTGTTAACTGTTTCAGTTGGCCGAAGTGGACTTAAGATAAATTTTGTCAGCTGAAGTGGGTGTGGTTATATGCCGAGACTAGAAAAGTTATTGTTGTGATCTGGTATGTGTTTGTTTGCAGTTGCATTAAAAGTTTGAATTTTGCACTGAAATATTGTTGTGCAGTCAGGATATTCGTCTTGTTAGACCATGTTTTGCACCGTATCACTGCTGTATTATTGGGGGAATCACTATTGCTGTGCAACTAATTCAGCCTATTTTTTATATTTCTCTGTAGCATGGTCTGTCTGTATGTCACATTTGTGTAGCCTGTTTAAACCATTTGACTGATCTAGCTGCCATTGGGTCGTAATACGCAATTGCAAGTTGCAGTTCAAACCATCAGCCCTATGTTGCCATCTGGGAAATACAAACAAGGAACTGGATGGACTTCAGTTCTTTTCAAAATTACTTCTGCTCTTGTTGTCATTACTATGTACGAGTCGTGTGTTGGTATTTGTAAACAGGATGTGCGTACAATCTGCGAGTCATTTGCCAACATGCGTGGATTGCCGAACTATCCGCATGGCATCATCTTTACATTCTGGGAACAGTACGTGAGTCTGAGGTTCTATCTGACGCTGGCCGTCGTCGCTGCTCTGACTGCGATCTTCCTCATTCTCGCCATCCTGCTGCTGAACCTCATTGCTGCTTTCCTTGTGGTAAGATACAACGTGATTTCTGTAAAAAAATTTAATAAACACCCTTGGCGTTTATTTGAGCATACACAAGTTATACCCTTCCAGCTTCCCCCACCATGTAATGGAGACCTGGCGTTTATTTCTACAAATGGCGCATATCCTTTCCAGTAAAGTACTACAACTACAACTAATACTACTGACATTTATAGCATTTAGAGGAAACCCTTTGGCATTTTATGGTATGCTGAACTAGAAGTGATGATGTACGTGTATGTGATGGTTTGGTCTAGCAGTAACATCATTGGTCGCATCAATGAAGTTACTCTATGCTGAGCTCCGTCAGTGCTGAGATGGGTGACCATTTGCTGATACACTGTTTTACTATGTACCAAGCTACCTAGGTCAACTCAGCCTGGCCATTTGTTCGTTGGTAGCCACATCAATGATGTGATGCACTGATGCCGGGACATCGCACGATGCACTAGCCCCGTATCCGTAGTCTAGCAGTGTAAGCTGGTGTCTGGCTGAGGGCTAAGGAAATACTTATCAGCACCATCCTGTGGGTCCTGTGGCTTTGAAAGGACTTGTGCATCATGTTATGTATGTATCGTCACCATCACTGTCAGTGTCAAATGTAAATTTATATAGCACATTATCGTTAGAATGATGTGCACAAGATCGATGCACTTGATCAGTGGTGTCTGAGAATGTGCTAGGAATCAATTGGCACCAGCATGTGCGCAACGACGAAGTCAGAAGGTTAAACAAGCAACCTCATCTCTCAGCCATGGTCCAGTCAAGGCGCCTGTCCCTGTTCGGACACATTGCACGAATGCCTGATGAAACAGATACAAAACAGATCTTAACAGCTTCCCCCACAGGAAACTGGACGAGACCACTGGTACGTCCTCGTATTACATGGATGAAAACCATTCAGCAGGATCTGAAATCCAGCAACCTCAATATGGACGACGCAGTTGACGACTTGGCTCAGAACCGTCCACTCTGGAGACTGATGTCTACATTCGGCGCTACGCACTCTTAGTGGTGCTTGTCAGAAATTAATGAATGAATTATCGTTAAAAACCTCTAATGTGCCATCATACATGGAAGTGTCTGTTAAGTCAATTAAATTGCTGTTTAACTGGACTTTGCTTACGTTGCTTGTATACAGGTCGTGGTGCTTGGCATGATAGTTCTGGAGGTATTCGGTCTGATGGGTCTGCTCAGTATAAAGCTGAGTGCTATTCCTGCTGTCATTCTCGTCATCACAGCCGGCGTTGGCGTTGAATTTACCGTTCACATCTGCATTGTAAGCTGCTGCTGCTTGCTGCTTCTTGATCTATATTAGTGCCGTTTAATGACTGACTGTAAATTTTAATCATGATTAATTGTCCGCTAAAATGTTAATCAAGATTAATTGGGTACTAATTAATGAAAAACAAAACTACTTTTTTTGTAGCCGATACCAGTTTCAGTTAATGTCCGCATGACGATATAGTGTGTTAGTTTGCTAGTAAGGTTCTAGCATTGTTAGTTGTTTGTGAAATTGCTTCTTTTTGGTACATGAACATTAAAGATAATGTAACTGGTTCGTTGAAGCAGGGCTTTATTGTGCCGTACACTTTTAATGTTCATAACCATATTTATGATACATATGCTGCGTAACAGTAGGCTCTGTTACCAGGCATGCTAGCATGTTGATCCAGTTGGTTAAAATCGCTGACTGTTAATAGAGCTGGTCATCTGGCTGACTTGAGCTGCAGTCTAGCTTTATTGGGTCTAACCCTTGCCAGCTCAAATTGCCACAAAGGAGGTGATGTCCCACGCATTTTTGTTATTATTAATGACATTTATATGGCGCAAGTTCGAAGAAAAGAAATGCAGCAAATGCGCCAAGTCAACTGTTACACGCTGTCAGTAGCTTCTGTCATGAAGAATGTTTTCAGCTGCCTACGAAATACGGACAGTGACGTGTCTAATCGAAGTGCAGCTGGCAGACTGTTCCACACAAGAGGACCACTGACAGCAAAGCTGCGGTCACCGGACCTAACTGTTTGGCTAGGCAGAATGTTGAGGTTGTAACGCCATTCCGATGATTGTAGACGTTTCTGACATCAATCGGCTCGTCACGCAGCAAGCGAGTGGTTATGACTCTGGAGCCTGTGTTTTCACCGGTCGTCCATGGTGCCATCTCAACTCTGCTTGGAGTCTTGATGCTCGCTGTCTCACAGTTCGACTTCATCGTCAGGTGAACTTCCACCTACGATCTGTCATTTTGTTCACAGTGTTCCAATTGAAGTTGGACCTGCAGAATAAATGGTTATGTTTGACAGGAACTCGGCTTTCTTTTTCGTAAAAGTTTACGCAGAGAAATCAATAAGAACTAACCTCTTATTCTCATTTTGGAGATAAATTCAACGATGTCTTTTTAGTTAATGTTTAAAATGTATTACTAATAATATAAGATTTTCATCACATAAGTTCTGTTTAAGTTTATGGTGCTCATTCACTCATTATGTAAGTATCTTCCTGTGTCGTGTTGCACTGGTTTGAGTGTCGGGCAAAGTGTTTGGCCGATAAAATGATCGCTTTAATGATTCCTCAATGGCAAATTTTAGAGATTTGAAAGTTTTGGGCTAACTGAGGCAGTTGCCCATTTAAGTAACCATAGAAAGTTTACGAGTTTATATGGACTTTTAAATTACATCTTAGAATATTTTTGTAACCTTTGATTACACGGAAGCATTATAGTTTTGACTTTGGTTAGAGTTTGCCGTCTGCTGAATTGTTTCAGGTATTTCTTCGTCATCCTGATATTTCTCGTAGCGCTCGGGATGCTGAATGGTCTGCTGCTACTTCCCGTCCTGTTGTCATTCATCGGACCTCGTTCTGAGGTAATTATTATCTTCTTTCTTAGTTACTCACTTAGCTGAGATTTTTCTGCAATTTTCGTTATTCGTTAAGGTTCCCATGTCTTCTGGAAAGTCCTGGATTCTTTCTTGATTTTTTGGTTTGTGGAAAGTCCTGACAGTTAGAGCTTTAGGTGTTGGAAAGTCATGGAACATCTTGTATAGTGGATGAATTTGCTCAGGGTTTAAAATAAACAACGTACAGCACTAGCATAACATATACTGACTGAACTTTAAAATATGCCACAAAGCTTAAATTGCATTCATAAACCTGCAGTTTCATTCATTGCATGGAGTTTCATCTTTTATTGGAGGTATTTACTTTATTTTGGGTCAGTTTTTCTTTGTTGCTGTCGGCAGTAGCAATTACGGTATTGTTTTCAGCATAAATGCCAAGTTTATTTCGTGGTTTCTGTGTCAACATCGTGACTCACGAACACTAAACAGCTTGATGAAATTTTGCATCAGTATATATTTTTACAGTCTCTGGAACCCTATGTTATTATATGGTCATACATACAGATCGGGATTACATAGGTATTTTTGTATTTTTATGTTGTCTGCATGACACTGCTGCTACCCACGGACAGTACTTAGCCTTGAACAAAACTTGACAGTATACTTTGCTTGTTTCTGGCAGTAAGCAACTGGATAACGTTTATGTGTTATTATATGTACGTAGGTTCGGCCGTTGGATGATGGTGATCGGCTGCCGCTGCCGTCACCAAAGCTTGCGTCGAAGTCGTCGCGTCGTCCGCCGCGAGATGTCCACATGCAGCGACGACGTCGACACTCTGGGTCGCGCATGGAGCCGCCGCCGGTCGCAGAGCTGGCGCTGTCGACGATAGCCGAGGAGAGCTCACAGCATCACTCGACGTCCAGCAGCGTGTCGATTGATGTCGACCCTGCCGAGTTGTATATAGAGTCACCCGTAGTGTCTTCGCTGCCACCGCCGCCTTACACCGGGGTCGCACTACCGTCGCCGCAGCCGCAACCAACTGTGACAGTCACCAGTCCGGCGTGTTGTGTCTGCCACGCTGCGCGGGTACGAATTATCACACTGTTGTCTTTCCTGACTGTTGGTTGCCGTGATGCAGGTGTTGTTGACACAGAAGTCTTGGTCTCGAGGTGCCTCGATAACCATCTTGGTCTTGAAACAAAAGTCCTGGTCTCGGTCTTGAGAAAAAGTTCTGTTTGCATCACTGGTTGCTTGTTGTTTATTTGTGGCAAAAGTGTAGACATATCGGACAGATGAAGATAAATTAAGGAAAATGCTGCTAAAGTAAACTGGACAGTCACCGTCACCAGTCCTGCTTGCTGCGTCTGCATGCATGGATACGAATAATAATAATAATAATAATTGTTATTATTCATTTTTAGTCAAAATGGTTTGGAGGTTTGGCATAGTTGGTAACGTCGTTGGTTGCGTTAACAAGGTTAATCAACATTGCACATAGTTAGTGCTGTTACTGGTGGTTTTGTATTTGTCATTGTGAAGGCCATGCATTATGCATTATCATGTTAAACTGTCTCAAGCAAGTAGGTAACACTGTTATTATCATACTTCTTGGAAGCGGAAGCAAAAAGCTGGTCGACATAATGTGGATTAACTTTTAAATACAGTCTTAAGATGTTTTATTTAGAATCCTATACGGACATTAGATTTTAGCACTCAGTATGTTCTGTTATGGATTTGTTCTACTTTATAAGCATGCTGTTTTTAATTGTTTGTCATTGCATATGTGATCTGCCATTCTGGACTGTATAGAAGGCGCTATACAAAATTTTGTGATGATTTCGTGAAAGTGGCACGGCCAAGCAACAATGGCTTGTCTTCGATCAAACCTGTGAGTTTGAGCTTCTGTGTATTGTATGTGCTGCAGGGCAGTCCGTCAGCGACTACGACCACCAGTGCCGTTACGTTACCTTCAACCTTTGGTCATCATGTCATCAGGACCACAGCTCGAGTGAAAGTTGAAGTTCACACGCCCGTACCAAGTACGTTGCACTTACAGATACTTTAGTTTGCAGTTCTTGTGTATATAACGTATGCCGACTTAAATTAATAAAAAAAATTACTAAAAGTTAAAATGCTTTTCAAGATGTTTTGGAATGAAGGTTGTTCCAAATGATGCAATAGCAGTTGCCAGAACCTCATTGTCTTAACTAACAAAGATTATAATTTGATGAATTTCTATACTGTAGTTTATTGCTTTGTGTAGTGTTGAATGTGCATGCTTCCTGAAGATTAGAAAATTGTCTCGATTTCAGAATTCATTGCACAAATTTCTAACTTTTTTGTATAGAAACTGTGAAAGTTGCTGTGGATTAGAAATGTACTACGTCGAAAGTAACTGGTTTATCTTGCCATGAGATTGGTCTCGCGCAGCAGTTCAGTTGTTGTACCGATGACTTGTTGTGGATTTGCTGTAAACTTTCAATCTGTTGCATAGCTTGCTGTAGAATGTAGATCTTGTACAACAAATCCAATAACAAATCGAACTGAGTTTGGGTTTTTACCAATGGCTCATTTCAGTCAATAATACTATCAGTACAAGGTGTCTTGACTCCTGGCTGATATCCCCATTCTGGGTCCTGGTCCGGGTTTGTAAATGGAACCCGACTTTACCTTCTACCACACTTCTGCTACACCTACTTCAGTTACCACCAGTTAACATTCCCCCGGCGTTTATGCAGGGCCAGCTTCCACCCAAAGTTTTTAGCTAGTAGTGTTTAGTAGCAGCAGTAACGTGGACGTACACGTATCGTCGATTGCTGTTGTACAGTCATATCGCGTTCTAGTCCAGACTTCAAGAGCAGAAAGCGGAAGTTACAGCGACCGCCAGAAGAGTTCTCACTCGCATCTGCGGCCAGCAGCAGTTGTCGAAGCCGCAGTGCCAACTCCTAGCAGTTTGAACGCAGAGGTCTGTTGAGCAATGTGTGATGATAGCTCAGTTTATTGGCCCTAATTGCCAACAAGGACCAAAGCAGTTTGGTTAAAAGTGGTATTGCCCTGTTCGTTTGTATTTGCCAGGTGATTGACGTTTTGGCTTCAGTTTGTAATTGCATTGGCTGCAGATTCTACTGCCCCCCCTCAGAATCTTTCCCTACCGTGGGTTTTTTTGGGTTAAGGACCCCACACTGATTGCTCGTTAATTGTTTACAAAACTCTCCGATTGTTCGACCTGTATAAAGCACGAGTGTTTGGTTGTATGTGCCATAATTACTTGGCGGAGGTAATGTTTTTGCTTTTGTTTGTCTGTCTGTGTGTCAGCAAGATAACTCAAAAAGTTATGGACGGATCTTTCTGAAATTTTGAGGGTATGTCGGGAATGGCACAAACTACCAGTGATTCAATTTTGGGGGTGATCCGGAAGGAATCCTGGATTCTGGATCGCTTTGAAATTTTTGTTACCATTGCTTTCAATGGGGCATAAGGGAAACTACTGCAAAACCACCTAGCGAACAACATTGCCTTGGCAGAGGTGTGCGGGCTCTGACTGCTTTCTAGTTTTATATCAGTTTTGAATGAATAGTTTCTATTGTGCTTCTTGTTATTACCTCTGCCGTAAGATAGCAGCTTACGTTTTTTCTGTGCCTGTTGGTTTGCGAGATTATTCAAATATTTCTGAATTGATTTTAATGAAATTTCTGGGAGGAGTATGTCAAAGAACAATGAGATTGTTTTGGTTACCCTGGTACCGTGTTTATAGCGATGTCGTGGGTTAATAAAGATAGCGTGACAGGCAGCTGCAAATTTCCGACAGTGGAGATTACGAGTGCTCAGAATTTTAATTTTGCTCTTAAATTTTGCCAAAGTGGGGGGTTGGTCCATATTTTACATTTCCGGACAAAAATTTTCTGACAGCACAGAATTTATGGGAGGGGCAATTAACAAGCCACTGCACGTTTATTACGGTGGTGTTTTATTGCAGATGGATCGCATTCTGCTGACGATGCAGCAGTGGCAGCTAGTAGTGACCAGAGGTGTGTGGATCCCAGAATTATGAGTCCGCATATTTTGACCAAGGATCCGTGGCCACGTCCGCAACAACGGAGAAATATTCGATCTGCTGTCAGTCCGTGTCCGTACTGAATGGGCCTAGTCTTAAGTATGTTAGGTAGGCCACTATGCCATAGCAGATTACAATTCACCAGTTCCAATATGTGACAAAATGTTGGCTGTGATGGCTTGGTGATGGATTTTGTAGAGCTGTCACAGGTGACACGTTAATTAACGCGTTAATTAACGCGTTAATAAATTAACGCGCGTTAAAAAAATATAACGCTCGTTAATAAAATTAACGCACATGCGTAAATTTATTTCATTCAGTTACTAAATTCTGTGCAGCAAAAATTCGGATATTCCATTAAACTGCGGTTATGTGACAATCGAATGAAATCAAGTAACTAAACTAGTTTTTGTTTCATCACTACGGTAAATAAACACTCGCCTATATCTTTTGGTGCTCACCCAGAACCATAGCTGGACTAACTTGGGAAAACGCAGTAACAAGAAAAACAGAAGAAAAAGGAAAGGCAAAAACGTCTAAACATAAAAAGGGTGACGAGCGATGCGTCATGACATTTGTTGAGGAGGGTGAAAATTTGGGGTCGGAAAATTTGTCTTCGCTCGCTCTACTCGCGAAATTGTACCCCACCTCAAAGAGTGCCGCCGTCCTGTATCACAAAGTGATGGACTCTACGATGGACAAGAGATGATATACAAAATAAAAATACTGTAATAGTCAAATAGTAAATAGTCTAAATACGTTAAAAAAATAAAAATTATATGTGTTTTTTAAACTTTTTTTTCATTTTTGTAACTTTCTATATTGTACAGGTGGGTCCCATAAACGTCTCGGGCCCGGGGTAATTTACCTCCTACTCTCCATCTCGATGGGACTGGGTGCGTTAATTTACGCGTTAATTAATGCATTAAAAACATTAACGCACTGCATTAATGCGTTAAAAAAATTAACGCCGTGACAGCTCTAGGATTTTGCTGAACAAAACAAAAATTAAACATGCTTTCTAAAGTCGGTTGGTCGTTACTAGGAAAAAATACACTCGTCACGGAACAGAATCCGCGTCAGTCCGCACCTGCCAAAAATTCTGTGGATTTGCATCCGCAGATGGATGCATCCACAGTCTACACATCTCTGGTAGAGACAGTATCGAGATCATTTCAGTTAACCTGCATCGGCATTGTTCATAATTCGAATACGTTCCGTTAATAATCGTGTCATTGCATCGCTTGTTATTTATTATTATTTTATGCAGCAGTTTTAATTCACTGCTGCATAAACTCGTTCTCTGTGGAGTAGTGATGATTCGATATCAGAATTTAAATTTTGATACAATATCGATATGATATTTTGAAAATATCGCGATATCGATATCGATATTTTTAAAACGATAAGTATGTAAAAATATACAAGCACAAGAACAAGACGTGAACGTTCAGCAAGGCAGTTTGCTTTACGTAGATACTAAAATGTGTCAGTGAACTTAAGAATTAACTCTATACTGTTGTGTCATTAAATTATGACACTATAGTTAGTTTGCTTCGGTTAGTTTGTCGTCTTCTCCGTTTATTCTCGTTTTTTTGGTAATGCAGTAATAAAAAATATAAACTTTCGGCGTTATATATCGCGATATATCAAAATTATCGTGATATATAAAAGATAACGCCATATATCGAAAAATGTGATACTTTTCGACGATAAGATGCGATACGATACGATATATCGATATCAAAAGTGATATATCGATATTTTTGATATATCGAATCATCACTACTGTAGAGGCAGTTGCTTCGTTTATGTTTGCCAATGATAATTGCCCGTATTCGCTCATCTGAATAATTGCGTTCATTTGTACTCTGTGTATATTCATGCAGTTTTTTTTCTCCTCAATAAAATACATCTGTGAAGGCACTCGTAAGAGTGCATATCTCCACCAAGCGTACATGGACACACGGACACATACATACACGGACACACAGAACGACCAATCTCATAATCTCCAATGTTCACTTCGTTCCATTGGCGTAGATAATGAAGAATCCAAATTGCAGAGCAGCATACCGTTACACCACGATGCCTGGACTAAAGGTCATTCTTAGGGACCAACCGAATTCACGGGAAAAAATGCATGATTTCACGGCAGAATTTTAAAAATGTGTCAAATTTCACGGAAAATTCACGGAAAAAGTTTCAAAAATTCGCGGGAAATTCACGGGCTCCACAGACGTTATTTCTAGGTGCTGCGCTATTGCTAACGAAGAAATTTCAGAACAACGAATATTTACT
>Ga0209367_1002240_pt1 | contig 25315 bp, 14 predicted proteins | sample WorMetLIZISLAND2_FD_187412 | JGI IMG/M metagenome (GOLD analysis project Ga0209367, IMG submission 187412) | Marine gutless worms symbiont microbial communities from Max Planck institute for Marine Microbiology, Germany - Olavius geniculatus... ... | reverse complement strand
CCCCTTCCCTTTACTTTCCATTCCTTTACTCCTTCCCCCTTATCTTTCTTTTTCTTGTCCACTTTTCTTTTCCCTTGCCTTCCCCTCCCCCTTCCTCTTTCTCTTTCCATTCTTCCGTCTTTCTTTCTGTGTCCAGGTCTGTGCATCCAATATTTGAGGCGCCATATCTCCATAACGGTGCCAGATAGACGCTATGGACCACCCATAGGAACTTGGCCCCCGGGAGTCGAATAGTTACGTGACCGATGACGTCAGGTGACCACAAAAGGTCAAAGGCATGACCCCATTATCTTTGAGGCGCCATATCTCCATAACGGTGCAAGATAAACGCATGGTGATAGTGGACCGTTTATAGTGAATCAGATGGTCTCGTGACTGACAATGTTTATTGTTTAGTTAAAATAACAGAGAAGGATGAAAGGATGATTGTTGCTGTACAATTTGAAATTAACCTGTTTGATTTTTTTCTACAGGTTTAAACAGCTCACTGATTATATTTATACGGACATATACTGTAAACTGTCAAAATGCATTGGGCAGACTCCGTGTTCATATAAACATTATCCTGTTTATTGTAAAATTTAATTAATTGTTACTAAATATTACTATCACCAGTTCTAGTCCATGGGCGCTGACTTAATAGGCCTCTAATCAGCACTGGGACAGCGTTTTGAAGCACGGAATGTACCGACAGTCAAGAAGCCAAAGTCACTGAGCGGCTGGGGAATCGGAAAAGGGTGCCCCTCAAGCCTATGACGGCCGCTACTGCCTCTTCGGACTGATTTCACGGATATCAGGACTGCTTTGTGGTTTATTTTTCTAGTTTCAGTTATCGTTTTTTCTTTCTTTGTAGTTTTTTAATCTCCATCTTCCTATATCCATCTTTTCTGGTTTTCTACGTTTTATGTTTTCAGTTCCATTTAAAACGTTCTAGTTTTTAGCCGACCGTACTTAAGTAATGGTCGAGCTATTGGTATGAGTCGTAGTGGGTTGGCAATGGAACCGTCGGATAGGGCGGTGGCGACTTTCTATAGGCTCTCAATAGTAACCATGTCTCCATCTGCAGCAGTTTGGCCGCAATTTTCAATGGTAAGTTCCAAGCTTAAATGGCTGTATCTTGGAAATGGTGAGAGATAGGGCCAAGGTTACTATTGATCACTAACAGGAAGTGGCATACACCATTTTAGATGAGATAGAAATCACTGACCTTGGATGACCTTGAAGGTCAGTACCAGTGATATTCCATTAACTGAAAATCAAACTGATACTGAAATGTGTAATTTGAGTAAAACTCATACTGAAACTAACGCTGAAAAGATTTTCAATACTGATACTACAGGGTGGGTCGAAAAAACCGGACCTGTTTGAGCTTTGATAACTCAGCGATGGTTACCCGTAGAAAGGCGTGTTGTATGTCAAAAGTTTCAGAATGCCGTAAGGAATAAACGACAAATTTGCATAGTGAAGCATTTAAATATTCTTTGCCTAATTTGCATAAATATTCGTCAACTCCAAAATTCTGCCAAATTTGACTGTGACACATGGATTTAACATGGATATTTGAGCTTTTATAACTTAGCGATGTTTATTGATGGAAAGGTGTGTAATATGCCAGAAGTATCAAAATTGTGTACAAAAGAAGTGTACAACTTGCATGTCACAGCATTTAAATATTCTTTGCTTGATTTACACAAATCTGTGCCACCCCTAAAATCATGCTAAATTGGCAGTAACACATGAATTTAAGTTGATTTTCATTCAGCATACAGTAAAATATCAACAATCATTAACATATTCGTTAAAGTTAGATGAAGTTTGACACAGGCAGTTGCACAGCTTTTGCATTCATGACCGTCATCAGTTCTTTTAGGCAGCTGATCGATCGCTGTAGTCAATGTGTTCGGGATCAGCTGAGTCCAGAATTCGATTAGCACACGTTTTAGCTGGTCAGTTACTGAAATTTTGTGACCATGCTATCTGTTGCAATGCCCCCATACTGAATAATTCACAGAATTTAAATCTGGACTTTTTGGCAGTGAGTTTTTGAGTTCAATACACTCAGGCACATGGGAGTCCAGGCAAATGCCTATTTCAGGGGTAATGAAGATTTATGCAAATTAGACGAAGAATATTTAAATGCTTTGCTATGCAAAATTTGTCGTTTATTCTTTACAGCATTCTGAAACTTTTGACGTATCACGTGTATTTCTACCACTAACCAACGCTGAGTTATCAATGCTCAAACAGGTCCGGTTTTTTTGGCCCACCCTGTATATAGATATAGAAATGACCATGAAAAACTTTACTGACTGTGATAGAAATGATTTTGAAAACTGATACTGAAACGATTGGTTGGCTTTGCCTTAAATTTTTCCAGCATGCTTCACCTATTTGCTTATTTACTGACACCAATGGTAGTTTCCAATTCTAGCATCACGGCCTCACAGCTTTGCGACTGCAGGGTCAGTGCTCATACTCATGCTCTACATTTCCTGCCCTGAGCTGACAGCAAACTGCAGACACCGCTCAGTTATATGAATGGTATAAGCCACACCTCCAAGGCCGATATAGCCGATTGCCTTTACCCGCTCAGCTACAGTATTAAGCCAGTGCGGAATTATACTGCTTGGTGACAGAGGCACATGTGTGTGAACAACTTGCCCAGGGTTGCTACATGATAGTAGAATGGCTAGGAGTCAAACCCGTGACACAGCTACCGTGAGTGTAGGTGTTCATGCATTTAACACGGTTTTCACGCCTAAAGAAAAGTCCTGACAAGTCTTGAATTTCTTTTCCTTGATTTTCCGGAGCCTGGAAAGTCCTGGAAAATGAAAATTTTGGATATTTGATAAATTTAATGCTAGTAGACTAGCAATTTGATGAACTTAATGTTGATGGTTAAGTTGTCAGCTGTGTCGACGAAAAACTAGCTGAAATGATGTAAATATTGATACTGAAACTGAACTGAAATGATTTTTTTAAAAACTTGATAGAAACTATAACTGAAATTAGACTAAATTAGCCACTGTATAGAAACTTGTACTGAAATGATTCAGCTCAGACTTTGTAGAAACTGAAACTGAAATGATTTTTAGAACTGAAATAACACTGGTCAGTACGCATTATTGTGGATAAACAGTGCGAGATGGGCCCTAGGTTGCTATTGATCACTAACAGGAAGTCACATATTGGCTTTTAAATGACATGAAAATCATTGACCTTGAATGACCTGGAAGGTCAGTACTGCAACAGGAACTATACAGGCATGTCTTCCCTAGCAAGGCGTTTTTATTGTTAGAAAAATTTGGAAAACCTCCATCCAATATTTGTGTTGGTTATTTATGGCTGTAGCTGTTGACGACCGTGTGTCACTGCACACAACGTGTGCTATACTAGCGTTAATTGCAGTTTTCGAGACAGCATTCTGTTAATGTAGCATGCATGGAACTGTGTCACCTCTGAGAAATCTTTTTCTCTCCGTGATTGTAAGTCGAATGCTGGGCTTCAGACGTAGACAGAACGGACGGCTTTTCCTAGATATTGCTGGGTTTCTTGTTTCAGTTTTTGCTAGATTAACTGGCAGCTTGCCTGTGTTTTCCATTGCAAATTATTCATCATATCATATCATGCTTACGGCGGCATAACAGTCAGGAGGTTGAACTTTATTCAGTGGTTGTGTGTTCAACTTCAGGTTGGGTTGCTATCGAATGGTTACTGCCTGTATGGGTGACCATCTGTGGACAGGCAAACAATCTCGTTATATAATCAAACACCAGAATCAACTCAGCCTTTAATTCCTTTGGGGTAGGTAAATCAAGCATTGCCTGCTTGGCTAGGGTTAAGGTGGACCGCTTTCACCTGTGTTAGATGGCACGTAACAGTGTGTGATTCCGTGTCGCAACTCTGAGATGGGTTACCATTAAAAGCTATAAAAGTTATAATGAGTTATAAAAGAAACAAAAGGGGTGCCTTTTTATGAAACACCGTGTAGACAATTTTTAACCGTTTACTGTGGTGTTGTGTACAGGGTGTGTTGGCACCGGCGGTGGCGGCTAGTGTGGTGGAGCCCACGCTGCCTGGAATCACTCAGTACAGGACTCACGTGCCTATCAAAGTGACCAACGTTCAGCTGTTGTCACCTCCAGTGCCGGCCAACAGTGTCAGCGATGACAACATCATGCATTCGCATGATGTCCTGCTCAAGGGTATGTAAGTTCATCAAATTACAATTTTTATTTACCAATTTGGTGAGCTTCCAGCAACTGCTGTTGCCTTACTCAGAACGATTTTTGTTCACTGCTAGATGTCGCTGTGAATTTATACAGCTTGTTGTTAATTACTGTTTTAACCTGAGTTCATATGAGTTCAAAGTTAAACGGCAGTACAGAAAAAGGGAGTGTCGTCTGGCATTGGCGATGGTACCAGTCGCTTCTTGAATTCATCAACATCTCTAAACCTCATCTGGTAGACACACTGCTGCATGACAGTCAAACTGGCTGTTGGGGGAGACGGAGTCAAAGAGATTAAATTCATAGACTTTTTTGCTCATTTGGACACATGTTTTGCTTGTTCTGTTTTTCCCAGGTAGTGCAGAAGCAAACTTTGGGTGAGGTGGGAGCTTGCACGGCCATTTGATGACTAGCTGTGTCGGGGATATTTGTACAAAAAATTGTTGTAATTGCTTACTCCTTCTACAGATTATAATTGATAACGTCAGGGATGTTTTTCTGGGACACAGTGTATATGTAGAAACATGAACGTGCTTCTTTGAAGCATTATATTAAGGAATGGTGGTAAATTTCTGTTCCTGTTGAGATATGGTCATCAGCGTAGCCAGGCAGTGCACTGTGCACGTGCAGCCGCAGAGCCCAAGAAATTGCAAATATTTCAGTAAAACTAGAAGTTTTTAGGGCTTTTTTATAACCAACAAAAGCGTTTGTGGCTGGGGCTCTGCACCAGACCCCACTGGGGAGGGGGGCTTACAGCATTCCTCAGACCCCCCTAGCTGGTGGATGTCCAAGAACCCCATTCCCACTCTCGCCTTCAGTTCAGATTTTTGGTACTTCGGGTCTCAAACCGCCCATCCGAACTCCAATTTCTGGCTCCACCAATAGATGTGATGTGCGAGGCAGGAGGCTGTAAGAAGAGGGTCAGCGGCAGTCGAGGTCTTGACGTCACCGGCACAACTCTGATACCCCCGCAATCAGCACCGGCGACAACACAGCCGACAATCTCCACCATCTCATTACAACCATACCCCGCCGGCGCAGGCTCCTCATCCTCTGATCCACCATCATCGTTGCCGTACACTGGACCTGCCTGGCATGGTCTTCCACCATCCTCACAGATCAACCACGTCCCTGTTCTGACTGGATCAGCCCATCACTCCAACTATTCCAGGCTGGACCGTGGCATTAACTACACTGCACTGTCTGCCCAGCCGACCAGCACACCGTCCGGCCAGGTCGTCAGACCCACGGGCAGCCAGCCGTCTCAGCTGGACCTCTTTGCAGTGAACAACGACAGGTATTAAACATCTCCATGGATTATATTATTTCTGCAGCTTCACTAACACTTATATATCTTCTTACAGAAAAACTTATCCTTGGTCGTTCAGTGGTTTTTATAGAAACAACATCGCTTTTGTTCTTTGCTAATAGTAAGTTGCGCAGGCCCCTATGGCCTTCTGATTGGTACCAAAATTAATGACCTTGGATGACCATTGACCATGAACCTGTTGCACTGTTACACAAACCGTGTCTTTCAAAGCTGATACTGTCAGCAGCAGAAATACAGCCCATTCTCAGACTATATCACATTATAAAAAAGCGAATTCGTGGTATCACACAGTGTCCTTGTGATAGCACGGCTTTCATGTTTTACTTGTTACCACGGCCTAACCGATACCTGGTTTTTTGTTGTTTTGTTCAGATCATTTAAGAATGGCAAGCGGTGACTGACTTTGAAGCGTCTTCTGCACTTCATTTACTCATAGATTTGTACGGAGTGGTACAAATAAATAAGCTGCTAAATTTCTGTATTGACCAATTTTCGAAATTCTTTCACAGCCCAATTTTTCAGTACTGGTAACAGGACCATACTAGAGATCTGGCCACATCTTAAACTTGTGTTGGCTACACTGCCTTCTGACGTATTAATTTCAGATTTTGAATACTGAACTTTACAAGGTAGAATAGCGACACCCGTGTGAGCTTTAATTGTCTGTGATAAAATTATGAAGTTTTGAATGTCAGGAAGCTTACTTCATTGGCCACCTGTAATCTCATTATCTGTTACAGCAGTATTGCGATAATTGTCGATTATTGAATGGGATAGGAAAAGCAATAATTGCTAGTTATTAGGTTGTGTCAGTGAAGTATATCCTGCAAACTATAGAACTGTGTAACAGTATTGCATATTTACAATGTTGTACAATTTTACCTATTTATTTGTCTTAATTGTTCACGGCCTTATGGCCAAAATGCCCAACACGACTGGCGTATAATTTGTTGAGCCTCCAGCTTCGTTTGAGGTGCTCGCATACGTGTGATAAAATAAAACAAAATAAGGCTGCTAATAAGGCTGCAGTCGTAAGTCGACACGACTTTGATTTATTACACCAGTGCATGTAAACCCTTGTGAGAAAGCTTCTAGATTTGCAAGTCTGTGTCGCCGCTTTCTGGTTTTCAAATGGAGTCGACAACGACCACTTCAGTTGTTTTTGTAGTGCACTGTATTGCATTTTGTGGTGCATGTGTTAACTGCAAAGACCATTTAGTTGCTGCTGTTATGTCCCGTTCACCAGTGACTTATCACAGATGTTTTTTGACTTTTTCAATCGTTAGTTTGTTGTTGTGTAAAATCTGGTCTTGATGCATAGTAGTAGCCAGGGGGTCATTTTGGGGCCCAAGAATCCAAGATTGGCACACCAGCAAAAACCGAATCGAATCGCGAATCGGATTTGTCTTTTGCTGTATCGCCCACTTCTAAAAACATTTATCAGTCACCTGCATTGCACATAAATGACTAAAAATGTTGTCACAAGATGCATTTTCAGAGTCCACAGTGCTCCACCAGATCCTCTAGCTGAATTAGGGAAGGGAAGGGAAAGAAACGAGAAGGAAAGTAGGGAGGCTTGCGAGGGACCTGAAGATTGCCCCATTCAAGACAAATTTCCAGCTATGTCTATGCGTCCATGTTATATATTGTTCACACCTACACATTTACTTCTGTATCAGTATTGTATATTTGTGTGTTGTTATTCTGTACTCACGATTTCCACATAAGCTATAACAAATTCGTGTGCTTCCGGTTTCCGTCCATCCCTGAAAAACCTGTGACCCTAAAATTTTTATCGGACCCTCAAAAATATTTCTGCAGTTGTTAGTTTGCTTTCAAAGTTTTACTGAAGAAAAACCTGTTTGCATTTAGTATGTTAAGCTGCAGTATTGTATTTTTTGTTATCTTGGGTACTTTTCAGGCTGTTATTTTATTAAACATGTCGTGAAATAAGAATAAAAAATTTGCCGTCCTTCCCCCTTACCGTTATTTGTTATCCTCGTCTGGCAACTGTGCACATTTTGCAAGTGGTACATGCAGCAAACTTTTGCCTATAGTCGTTCACCTGTAGCATGCCGTATAGAATACGCAGAATATACAATATATATAATTTATTGACTGCAGCATAAAAAAATGCATCTCGATCATGCAGATGAGAAGGTTTTCGGCTCTTGATAGAATCATCACTGGGCAAAAAGTCAAGAAAACGGTTTCACGTCACAACCAAAAAGCTTATTTATCGAGAAAACAGCATGAATTAAACAAAACTGCAAGATAATGAATGCAGCTGGTATATTTTCATGTTCCAATTTGCGTCATGTCTTTAGGTGGTTATCAGGGTAACTGATTAATTAGTCTTAAGAATTAAAACCGCAGACCTTACTTGTCTCAACACATGAACACTGTGGCATCTAGGTCAAATGACAGCAATCATAACAAGAAATTTGAGCAAAGCTCACGAGACGTGCGAAAGCCTATAGCATTTCCAGTTAAGTAGTTATAGTTTCGAAAATCGCATATCATTTGGACTCGGCCCATCGGGACCATAATTACACATCGGCCATAGGCGCGTGTGGCGTCAGCGGCGTGGCGTCACCTTGTGAATGATACTCTCGCAGGCGAAAATGGCCAAAAAATCCATAAAAACCCCCTATTTTGGCGTTCAAGGTCATTGAATTTGGCGCCAATCGAAAGCCAGCATACGATTTGCTATTAGTGATTAATAGTAACCTAGGCCTTATCTCGCACTGTTACTGAGATACAGCGAGTTATTGGCCGAAAATCGCAAATTTTGACCACCCCCTCTCATTTAGAGCCCTCGTTCGGGGTGACCCCCTTCGAATTTATGGAAAAGCTTTATGGTTCCTGAAACTAGAGTCTTCCGGGCAGCCGATGGTGAAGATTTGGAGATCCTAGCTTGGACCGTTTTTGCCTGATCCACTCGTGTGACAGACATACGGACGGACGAACAGACGGACAGAATTGCGATGGCTAAGACGCGCTGAAAGCATAGCTGCTTTCGCACGTAAAAACAGCAAAAAAGCAAAATATACAAATAAGCACATACTGCTCAAAACACAAACAGAATAAAAACCACCCAACGATGTGAGAGAATCAACGTATACGGTATACTAACAAAAACAATTATTGTTAAAAATAATATTAAGAGCTTCATGCGTTACTAAAATTACTGCTCAGCATAAATACACAATCAACAGCAACATGATTAGCTAGAACACAGAAACAGCTAATGTACCAGGGCTTTTTAGTGCGCAGCAGTACACAAATGTGCAGTTCTAAAATTAGAGATGTGCATTTATAAATGAAATTTGCACAGTAAAACTGACAAAATTTATACCCGCTATATGCCATGTATTCTGAGGCTGTTTCCATGCCGAAAAATGTGTTTGTAGCCACTGGGGGAGCTTACAGTCGTCCATTTCCCAGACACTAAGGGATCCTCTAGCTGGTGAGGAGGGGATTTGCTGCCCTCCCCCTAAGAACCTCACTCACACTTGACCTTTGGCATCGATTTTCTCCCCTTTGGACCTCGGTCCTTGCACAGTTCTAAAGTCTAAACAATTCTTCAGAAAAGTCCTAGTATCAAAACATGCCCAAGCAGAGCGTGTATTACGATATCACATTCGATGACACCAATTGAAGTGAAACTTTTCCTACAGTAACAACAAACGTAAGAAAAACATGGATTTATACAGCGTATACCGTTAAACGCCTCCTAGTGTGCTGAAAATCTCACTGAACTTATACTCGGTACTTGGCTGCAAGCTACAACCAAAATAAGAGGCAGAATCGTGTCTTGCAATGCAACTTATGCAAGCAATTCCACCTGCTGGTACACACAACTCTGTAGCGTGGTCTGTCTGTCTGTCACATTCACACACCATGCTTGCCAGATCACCTCACTAGTACATAACTGACACGCTTCAACGTGTGTTGGATGCTGCAGCTCGTCTCGTCTCTGGCACACACATGTTCGATCAAGGCCTATCCCGTCTACTGCATGATGAGCTGCACTGGCTCAACGTTCCTGAGCGAGTGCAGGACAAGCTGGCAGTGACGGTTCACCGGTGCCTTCAAGATGAAGCGCCGAAGTACCTGGTCGACCACTGCATCCCAGTCTCCGATGTCGCCAGTCGACAGCATCTGAGATCTGCCAGTCGACACTTCCTTACTGTTCCGCGGTTTCGACGAAGCACGTTCGGCCGTCGGGCCTTCGTTGTTGGGGATCCGATGGCTTGGAACTCATTACCGGATAATCTCCGTGATCCATCGCTCTGCAGCAGTAGCTTTAGGTGCGGCTTAAAAACTGTACTGTTCGCGAGACATTAGTGCACTAAGCGCAACAGAGATGGTTCATGATATTGCACTATATAAATTTATTATTGACATTGACATTCTTCCCTTCTGCATAAACTGTTCGATGGATATAGATGCCATTTGCCAGCTACATTAGCGGCGTCCAGTGATACATTGTGTTTACATGGGGATCAAGGCATCCCCAAAGAAAGGGAAAATTTGGGGGTCATACCTGCAGCCAAAACATGTAGCTGCAAATTGCAGCCAAACCGTCAGTCCTACGCTGCCAGCTGCCATATACAAACAAGGAGTTACTGATTCCGCCTTTCACCAAATCACTTCGGTCCCGTCTTTTGTTTTCTACGGATCATTCACTAAAGTGAAACAATATGTTGCGCCATAACACGACGTTGTTATACAATCTGCCAGTCGTTATCGATGACGACAGAAAGGTTGGCGGTTGACTTGGTTGGCGAGGACTGGCATGGAAGCACACAGACGTCACATCGATACAGAGCACCTGCTTGATCTAACGCCCACACGCAGTTACTCGACGTCACTGCAACCAATATCAGTTATTTGAATCAGACACAAGGCCCACAAGACAGACTGAATACAGAATAGACAGCAACACACCGGTAATAAGACTTCGTTACGAGAAAATTAAACAGTGGTAGGGCTCGAAGTGAAATGGTATGGACCTGTATGGCATAGTGGCACTTCCTTGGCCATCTGAAAAGCATACCAACACTTCTTTTCTGAGAAAAATCATGCGAGATTTAGGCTGATGACTGCATCGGTCAGTGGCCAAAATAGCGCTAGCTTGAGGGGCGAAGGGAAGGAAGGCAAAGCTACCATACCGGCACTTATTTTTTCCACTTTGAGCCCTGAACAGTAGTCAGTGGTTAGAGTTTGATTCGTAATCGAAAAGTCAGGAGTTCGACTCCCGGTCGGACCACTACCAAGTAACAACCCTGGGCAAGCTGTTTACACCAATGTGCTTCTGGCAGCAGTATAATTCGGTCAAGTGATCGGTGATGCTTTATGGCTAGGATGGTAAGCGTCGGTCTGGCATCACAGTGGCCATGCATCAGACTTTTGTGGTCTGTCCACCTACGAGTTCAATGGTCTCAACAGGGAGCTGATCACATCGGCCTATGCTCCAGAAGGGTATGACCCACTTAACCTTACCTTACAAAAGCTGGTTATAATGTTCAGTTTACAGTTTAACCAGTGAGCATAAAACCCAATTATACAAAATAAACAAAATCAGAATTACAGTCACAACTAAAATGCTGTATAACATAAAGGTGAGACTACAGAACAAGCAGCTGATATGAGTGGAAGGACGAAGGAGTTGTAAAACTGACAGGTTGAGGTTTTAGGGGTGTCTCCCGCAGTTTAAGCAATCAATAAAAACAAGTAATGGCATATAATGCAGGTGTACCGGAGATGGCGGAGAAGAGGCCTGGAAATTTCTTCCAGTAAGCACCCTGAGGACAGTCTGGAGTGATGCCGTGGCGTGCAAAACAATGCTGCTCTGTGCTCAACGCATAGACGCAGTTATCACTTACGCACAGTGACTCCGCTGTAATACCTGTATATCGGACCAAACAACTACTACAACCACAACTACAACTACGATTACTACCTACTACTGCTACTACTAACAGTGACGTGAAAAGCAATGTTTCTGTGTGCTCAATTCATACTGGTAAAGTTTAGTCTGCTTTCATACCCAAAGCTTGCTTTTATTACCTCCGCCAAGGAGGTTATGTTTTTGCCCGACTTTGTCTGTCTGTCTGTCTGTCTGCGTGTCAACAAGATAACTCAAAAAGTTATGGACGGATCTGTCTGAAATTTTCTTGGAATGTCGGGAATGGCAAAAACTACCAGTGATTCAATTTTGTAGGTGATCTGGAAAGAATCCTAGATTCTGGATCACTTTGAAATTTTCGTTAACGTTGCTTTAAATGGAGCATAAGGCAAACTGCTGCCAAACCGAATATGGTGATGCCACCTGGCGAACAACATGGCGTTGAATCAAGGTTTTTTTAGGTCACATAGAACTAGGTCAATGTAGAAAATGCAACTATAGTTTGAAACGCACTCAAAACTTCCGCTTGTTTATTTTCGTCAGACAAGCTGTGTCGAATCAATATGCGGTCTCTGACTGCTATTTCCTAGCTTTCAATATTGAGCTTAATACACAGAAGAAGAAAACGATATACGAGATCCTTCCTGCGCCAAAAGGCCCATAGCACATCTCCGTTTCCTTAGCCCTCAGCCAGACAATAGTTTACACTGCCTGAACACGGATACTGACTGGGCTAGTGCATTGCATGGTGTGCCTGTATAAGCCCTAGCTTTCACATACCCATGGAAGGATGGCCAGGCTGAGTTGACCTGGGCAGCTGGTTATGTAGCCAGATGTATACAAACATCTGTCGATGGTCAGTGGTCATACGTCCAAATACTAACCAGGCACAGCGTCAGTTAACTTTGTTCATCGACAGCAATGATGTTACAATAACACAGAGGGTGCCTCGAAAGATACAATTGTCAAAATAAAACATCCAACAAAACAGAACCATGCCGATATACTATTAAAAGAAAAGTGGCACCTTTTGTCACAGGTGTATTAATATGCTAAAATAATTCAATCACAAGCCGCAGGCTCGCATGTTAATGACAAACAAATAAATGGCAACACATGCTGTTACCTGACACAGAGGTCCACAATGTTCCACAGGGCACATCTTCAGTAATTCCTTCACGTACCAACACGTTCTGCCGATTGTCAATTGCCCACACCTAAACGCAACATTTAACTTATGACATTAATCATTATAAAGCACCAACATCAAACAACTGAATCTGAGACATCGACCCCAGGGGGCGACAGAGAATGCAGACTGGACATAAAACGTTTCCAATGGTGTATTCAATGGGGGCCAACCTGCCATGCCCCCTTGGTGCTGACATCTTGCACACTTTTGCTTGCTGAAACATCAAAATTTATGCATCAGTTTACAAAAGTGGCTCATCAGATCACAAGCTGCCCCCATTCTTCAAATTCTAAATATGCCACTGCATAAGGTGTTTCTGAAAAAAATTATTATGGACGCTGTGAGGCAGTGAGCTTCAAAGTCTGAAGGGTGGGAGCGGACACTCAAAGAAGCATAAGCCAAAGTAGAGATTACCACATGTAACTAAGTTTACGTAAAAATATCACATAAAACATACTTAGACAAAAGACACATTAGTTATTACCACCATATAAAGCTTCTCATAGTCAAAATGCTTTTACAGCCTATGGCAGCTTCCTCATAGAAAAACTACTCGTTGTGGAATAGACTTTATACTGTATTTTAGCAGATACAACTAGAACTATTTTAAACATGAACAATTAAGAACAGTTGCTAGAATGCATAGAAATGATCAATAAACACTACACAATCCTTCAACAATCGACAAAAAGTCATCTACTGAAGGCAGGAGATAACAGAGGCATATAAATTAACCTGTAAAAATAAACTAACAAGTAAAAACAGTCCATTGGTATAATTTACAAAGCAAGCAGAAGTTTTCCTAAGATAACTGAAGTTATGCATAAATATTACAGAACTTTTTCGTAAGTTTTTCTTACAATTTTTTTGTATTTTTGGTAACTAACACTTTCTCAAAATTTAATTAATTAAACAGCATTTTATTTTTCTTTACGACTTTTGTACATCTGATTTTCCAAGTTTCTTTCGTAAGCTCAAATGACAAACGTCCATCGTTCCAACGCCACGTCTACTGACCATCGAATCGGCAGAGTAGCCGGCGTAGAGGCGTACAATGTGTGTGGCCTGCAGACCACCACGCTTTAGAGCACTGCCTGTTTGCTTGAGAGCATTGCCGGCCCAGCTCATAGCACCAGTGTTTTGATCACTCAGTGAGCCCACTGCCTGCCATGATGACGTGGATGATGGCTGCTGGTTGTTGAGTAGTGCCGGTGACTGCAGAGGTGGTCCGAAATGAAAGAAAATGTTACCAATGGAGTCAACAGCCCAGACATTGTGCTGTGTCAGTGCAACGTCCACCAGCTGAGATTTACCTGCTCAGTCAATGAACACACAATGACAGTCGCAACCGACCATTTCTGAGTACTCGCAGACTTGATGAGACTTGATATAATCGACCAGAAAAATTGAAATTTTCCATTGCCGCAATCTGTCCAAAGGCACTCTCTTCTGTTACCGCAGCATTACCGTTGTTTTGACACATCCACAGCTCATCCCCCTTTTTGGTGCTTTGAACCCAAATAAGCTAGCATACAACGCAAGTCGGACGGATGGCTGGCTCTATTAACAGCCAGCACCTTTACCATGACTGGGTCAGTATGCCAGCAGTCCTGGTAACAGGGGCTCTAGCTGTTATGCAGAATACACCATTTCTCTCTTGAAGTGGCCACAACCATTGCCAGTACTCATTTTGCGGATGGAAGGATGGCCAGGATGTGTTGGCCTGGGTGGCTTGGTCAGATACAAAGACAGTATACCTGCGAACAGTCACCCATCTCACCATTAACCCGGCTCAATGTCAAGTAACTTTGTTGCTGCAACTCACGACGTTACCTCTAGGCTAAGCGGCTTACCCAAGACACACCTATGTGCATGGCGTTAATGCGAATGTGAATCGTTCAACACATGTTCAAGTGAGTGAGTGAGTGAGTAGTTTCTTAATGGCACATCAGCACAAAATAGACCATTCAGTGCCATACGTAGTTAAAATTAATTAAAAGCATTTAATATATGTATTAAAAGCACAGTTAAAATACTTGTTAAGATCAAGGCTATTAAGCTAATGTAAAAAAATGAATATGCAGCTCGAAGGAGGAACGTGAACAGCAGGCTCGTAAAGAACAGATGGAATTCGAACTTGAAAAGCTAAAACTAGGTCTACAGGATCCTTTATAGGACTACTGCTAAAGCGGAGTGAGTGAGTAATTCAATGTGCAGGTACTAAAGAACTGACACTATGCCTAAAGGCTGTTAGAATAAACAACAGTAACAAAAAACGACGACATAACACAAACCCAAATCTGGCAGATTGACTGGTGACCAGCTCACCCCGGTAGGGCAGTGTGATCCCATACCAGTCCTCACAAACAACCTTCCATCCGTCATTAAGCCGCACAGTGCATCCGGAGTAGCGGAAAATGTTGAGAATGTGACAGAGTTTGCAGTCCACAAGTCATCGACAGTTGCTGGTCCGACAACTTCCTGTAGCCGACCACGTGATGTAGCACCGGGTGAGGTAAACAGATAGAACACTGATCCACTGCTTTGCTGCAGCCAGATACCTACATTGACAACAGCCAACGAGTGCCAATGCGTCTGATCTATCGTTACTAAGAACAATAGTGTTTGCACTGCACATGGTGGCGTCGGGCTGAAAAATTTGGTGGCGGTAAGTTGCAAATTTCCAACAGGGAAGGTATAGGTGCTCAAAATTTCAATTTTGCACCTAAATTCTACAAAAATGGCAGATTTTTAGCCCCAAATTTTGTATTATTGAAAGGAAGTTCTCTGAAATAAAGAAAATTTTCCAATAGGCTAAATTTGAGGGGAGAGGCAGCTGCCTTCACCCACCATGATGCCGCTGAATGGAAACTAATGTTGTTGGCCTCAGATAACAGCAGGCTTCGTATAGACCATTTTGTTATCTGTGACAAACGTGCTACCAGGAAACTACGCCTGTCGAAAAATGCCCTATATTAATCAATCAACATCTGGAGTGACACTGAATGCAGACCTGTGGGAGTGAGCGTAAAGGGTTAGCACTAGTCCAGAGCTAACAGGGGTTAAAAGTAATGCAAGGCGTACGTGACTGGCGGCAGCTGCGATAGCACTAGAGGACGCAGTGCAGCAGCAAGTTGATTCAGTCACCGCTTGGAGCTCATGATTAACGCATGCTAATAGAAGCGATGAAAGCGCAGACTGCGAACAACTGCATTTGGTCTTATTTCTTGCCTCATGACCCATTACCTCTCAAAAAGAAGACTTAGACAGACCATTGGCTAATCCAGTAGAAGCCCCCCTCCCAAAACCGATCATAACAGACCTGACCTCCAATAATAATGCCAGCATTTTGCTCCACATATAGCAAAAAATCAACTGCAGTTATTGGGTAACCAGAAAATCTCTGCTCACTTGATGGGCTGCAACTTTTTCAACAGGATCTCAATTTCGTTACAATATCGATACGATATTTTTAAAATATTGCGATATCAATATTGATATTTTAAAAAATGCTAAGTATGTAAATCTTATACAAGCACAAGAACAAGACGTGAACGTTCAGCAAGGCAGTTTGCTTTACGTAGATACTAAAATGTGTCAGTGAACTTAAAAATTAACTAAAGACTGTCGTAAGTGTTGTTAAATTACGACACTATAGTTAGTTTGCTTCGAATAGTTTGTCGTTTTCACCATTTGTTTTCGTTATTTTGGTAAAGCAGTAATAAAAATTTAAACCTCTGGTGCGATATATCAATAATATCATGATATATAAAAAGACACTGCAATATATTGAAAAATTCGATATTTTTTTCGACGATACAATACGATATATCAATATCGGAAACAATATATTGATATTTTCGGTATATCGAATCATCGCTAGTTTAAAGACACTTTGCTTCATAGCTGTTTTTCTCAGTTCCCTAGTTTTATCTGCGTAACAATATTTTTGTTTTGACTGTGTTTTAGCTTCAGTGTATTTTTTGTATTAGGCTAGTTTTCACTGGCTTAACTATAAATGGCCTCAATGCAATACAAGTGCTTTCACATTCTGTTTAAGCCAAACAAATAGCCTTTAACAAACCCACGGCAATCGTAAACAGCAAAAACAGTACCGGGTACAGTCATACAATATAGGCCGAGTAGAAGTAGTGTAATTAAGAAAAAATACAGTGAGAATAAAAAGTTGCAATCACATGAAATATATACATTATAAATACACAAAGAATCATCGCAATGACTGTAGATATGAAAGTGGTGAAAACAAGAGTAAAGAGATAAGAGTCAAACGTGTTAATGATGCTAATTATTTTGTAAAATATCATCGAGTTTAATACAGAGAGATACTGACCGAACGTCTGACGTGGTGAGGAGGTGTGAAGCTGAGTTGCAATAAGATGCTTCCATCTGGACAGCGACATGCTACTGACTGGTGTCACTGACTCCCAACGACAACCTCCAACGCACAAACAGACATTGCTTGTGTTCCTCTTCAAGCATCTGAGCAATTCGAGCAATTTGAACCGCTTAAATTCGTGCTAAATCAGCTCCAAGCGAAACGCTCTGCATTCTAAATCAGATCCACATTCCTTGGAGGCGTCTGAGAAACAAGAAATTTGAGCTAATGCTCACAAGATGCGTGAAAGCCTATAGCAGTTCCGATTCAGTAGTTTAGCTGAAAATTGACATGTTCACGCTAAGTTAATATACAAATACCAAATTCTCTCTTTGGATCGCATAGACCTAACGATAGTAACGTGGCGTCACCTTGTGAATGATATAGACTTGTGTCGCAGCCCGAAATCGCCAAAAAATCCATAAAACCCCCTATTTTGGCATTCAAGGTCATTCAAAGTCATTGAATTCGGCGCCAATCGAGCGCCAGTGTACGACTTCCTATAACCTACGCCCTATCTCGCACCGTTACCGAGATACAGCGACTTATTGGCCAAAAATCACAAATTTTGCCAACCCCCCTCTCATTTAACGCCCTTGTTCGTGGTAACTCTCTTCGAATTTATGGAAAAGCTTTTAGGTTCCTGAAACTAGAGTCTTCCATGCAGCCGACGGTGAAGATATGGTGGTCCTATCTTGCAGTGTTTTTGACTGATCCACCCGTGTGACAGACGGACAGACAGACAGATGGACAGAATTGCGATGACTAAGATGTGCTGAAAGCAGTAGCTGCTTTTGCGCGTAAAAATCGGACTTTGTGCTGCATGAAGCGATTCCAGCTAACAGTACTAAATAAAAACGTAGCTGTGTAGCTGTACATTATCGCCTAGAATTTCAAAGCATACCAGTGATGCTAGATCGGCAGACTCTCAGACTACCATGTCGTTGAACCAGGCTGATCCACACGCCATTACCAGCCGCAGCACTCACCGACCCCCCACCAGTGCGGGCGCCATCAACTCCAGACAGTCTTTGCGGTACTTCCTTCCATGCCTTGGCCAACCTCAGGTGCTCCAACCCTGACACAATGTAGCCCGACGTAGACACCTGTTCGAGTACATCAACAGACTGTTTTCATCCGTGTCTATTTGGGTGTTTGTTGGTCTGTCGGACTACAAAGTTGCTCAAAAAGTTATAAATTGACTTTGATATGTTCCGAAAGATTGGGGCTCTGGAACTCTCATTATCCAGTAAGCTATCAACTGCATAACGAAAGTTATCTGATCATAATCCAGATCCAAAACTTTTAAAAAACATTCTTTATTTACTACGCTACTGTGATTGACATGGACAGTCAAGAATAAAGCACAGTTCTTGGTAGAAGTTTAAACTCAGCAAGTGATTTGCAGTTTAATTTTCACTCAGCATAAAAGCTTAGTGCTAACATCGTTTGTCGCATCAATAAAGTTAATCTACGTTGAGCCAGGTTAGAATTGACATGGGTGACTGTTTGTGCTGGCACTGCTGCATCTACCATCTCAGTATTCGACAAAGTCACCTAGATAAATCCTCCCTCCCTGGGTAAGCACAATGAGCACTGGTGATGATTATAGCCAGCACAAGGGAAAAAACGACGAGTACGATACTACGTAACAGTGGGCCCTGTTTTCATACTGACCCAGTGGGTTAAAGGCGCTGGCTGTTATTGAAGCCGACCATCTGGCTGACTTGGGCTGTGTGCTAGCTTAGTTGAGTCTAACACTCGCTGGCTCAACTCAAAGTTCTCCCACACAACAGATATCGGTCTGTACACATGTAAATCTTCTCTTTCTGCCATAAAAGCTAGAGGAACATAGAACAAGTAGAATAACAGGCAACCTGCCACCAGCATCCCGTGCCATGAGGCTGGACAGCAGATACTCCGGTGGTAAACCGGACACGCCCTTCCACATCCACAACCCACACCAGACCCCACTCAGCATCAATGTCCAGATCACTTACACTCAACGAAGCTCCGAACCTGACCACAACAACCATGAACACAACATCTAATGTCATATTCTGAAACGTCAGAGAATGTCCAATAAGCCTGCACTGCAGCCAAAATCTTCGAGACAGCACAGGTGGCCTCAGCTGGAAACTATAAATTGGTAAACTGCACACTTGAAATAAAACCAAAACCTTCCACTTATGTCAGTGCACCTATTCACAGATGTTACTGGTATTAGTTTTCGGTGAGGAGATGTATGCAACTTTGGACGTAGCTAAAATTAACCACCAGCGGCATCAATTCTGCATCAATATTGTGGTGGGGGCGTTCAGATACCATAAGCGTAAAGTGGGGGCAAACAAGGAGGGGTATACCTCTCACCAGCCGACTGCAGTGTTTGGGAGTGTCACAAGCTCACGCAGTGGAGTCTGGGGCAGACCCTAAACTGAAAAATAAATTTAATGCATTTTGACCTCAAAGAACACTTCTGGCGGAATGAGAGCATAGCAAAAAAAGGGGGAAAATGTTTGCCCTTTTCTCACTTTAAATATGATTTTCAGTGAAAGAATTGGGACATTCATCCTGGCTAACTTGGTTATGCAACGGGACATGTTCAAACACTCGGGGCTGATGTCCTCACACCCACAAGAATTAACGCCCTGTTTGTCACCCACCCATCAAGATAGCTCCAACTGCAGCCTTCTTCCGTCACGCTGTCGACACCATGTCGTACAAGTATCCTGCGGTCTTGAGCAGTGACAGCCCAGACAATCAGTTTACGACAGCAGACGAGAACCAATGGTTCATCACACGGCACATTCAGCGACCGATAGCTGGTGCGTTCACGACTCAGACCTTTCTGCATCCGTACCTCACCGTTCGCCTTCACATACCTACAGCAGATGCACCACCGCCACTTATACACCATCACTCAGGGGCGTCATCGCTAAAAAAAAGTTGGGCGCGATGAAGGAAGACGCAACTTACCGATAGACAGCTGCAAATTTCCGACAAAGGAGATTACGACTGCTCAAGATTTCAATTTCACTCCTCAATTTTCCCCAAAAAAGATTTTAGCCCCGAATTTAGCATTTCTGTACAAAAATTTTCGCAGCAAAAAATTGGGCAACTTCCCAAAATTTAGGGAGGGGAACAACAGCACCACCCTTCTCACTGTCATGATGCTTTCTGATTTTGCACAACTGAACACTTGTTCCATTTCTCTTGTTTCAGTTTCAGTTAAAACGTTTCAATATTTATAGCCCATGTGCCAGATAAATCTATTGCAAACTATTATTGAATCATATCCTACCACCTGATTCTGTCCCTCTTTCTGACTACTCACGACATTAGAAACGAATTTCAATGAAATTATGTAACATCACTAGTAACAGTCATTATACATTTAACAACAAAGATATATATATATATAGCACGATACGATGAAAGTAAAAAAGCAAATAAAGCAAAAAGCCTGAGAACAACAGAGAAAAGAAATCAAAAACATTTTACCAGACAACACTGTCATCAGCTGCGACATAAGCCACTTCTCTGGCGACTTCTCTCCACTCTGTTCCGGTGGGAGATTTTCCAGTTATTCGTCCAACGGCAGAATACGCTGAACCGCGGTAAACCCTCCAGACAATGTACCCGGATGGAGAGCATGAGATCTGTTGCGTTGGCTGACTGACACTGGTCCATGATAAGCCGGGACCCTTCAGTGATGAGTAAAAAAGATGGTCTGTCTTATCAACGTACCACACAGTCCGTCGGCTAATGCACAGCGACTGTGCTGGGCCTGCAGATTTCCCCGGCACGGGAAATTCCAGCCATGCATCTGTGCTGTCTGAGTCTAGATAACTGTGGGTGGTCTGTGGTTGGGATACAGGAGTCCCTTCAGTAATGGTTGATGCTGCTAGTGGGCTGGCTTTCGAAGCGTAGATCGACTGAAAATCTTCCGATGGAGACAGAACAGTAGCTGTGAAATCGTGCGATGGAATGGCTGAGTCAACACTTACACACAATCCTGTCTTAACAGCACCACTGGAATCTGATGCACTGTTTGCATTCAAACTCAAACTGTTGTGGAAATCGGCATCCCTTTTGCTTTCTGAACAGATAACTGAGTTTGCAGGAGTAGCACCTGAAGCTTCAACAGCATATTTCAACATCTGAGTGTTCTCGGAATCTAACTCTGAACTGCAGACAGGAAAACCAGCTGCTTCACTAGTATTCTGGGCACCTGCACTATCGTCTAGCAGACAGCTAGTGGTGCTATTGGAACTGGAAACAATCGAAAGTGTATCAGCACTGACTTGTAAAGTATTGGTGGCCATGATACATGGCGACTCTAGTCTGGCTGTATCAGATGCAGACTTACTATCATTATCGACAAAACAATGTTTCATGTCGGCAGAATGGCTTGCAAGATCACATGACACAGTCACAGGCACTTTGTTATCTACTCTCAAGTTATGTGAACTCCTTGCATTAGTAGCATTTAAGCTGCTCCTTTGATCAGTGATAGCAGTTGTTGTTGAACTGAGCAAGGCGGGACTGTCAGATAACTGCAGTGGATGATCAGTCGCATATGATTCCAATGACGATGCACTCCACGAGTCATTCGGCAACTTGTCTGAAAAAAAGCACAGTTTCACACGTTATATTTCAGCTTGGACAAATTACATAACATTATATAAAATGATGCTGCTGTGGCAAATACTCCCACTGCTTCTGCTGCCGCTACTGACTAATTCCAATTTTTGCTTAATTAGCAATACTTCTAGGGGGGAGTTAAAACGGTTAGAGCAAGTTAGCTAAAGTAAACTACACAAATTACGCAGCAGGGGTTTTTTCTGGTCAAATGACCTTCCTGTTGACCAGCTATCAGCAGCAGATTACAGAAGGCTAACAAGCCCAATTTAGTACACATAAAAAAGAACATGTTGAGCTCAAAAGTGGCATTCACTTCTCCAGCTAATTAGCTGCTAATAAGTCAATGACAACACTAGTGAGGGAAAAACTATTTGCCATTCTGAGTTCAAATGCTGTAACAAAATGTCCTACTTTTCGGTTGTTTTGTTCGTCGAATTTTCCTTCTTGTACCAGATGAGAAAACAATGTCATCGTTATCCTGATCATCACTCTGCTTATCAGTTACCAATTCCTCCATTGTCCGAGAACCAGATTCCGACGAAAATGAAAAAGATCGAAGTGCCAGATCTGCAGAACCCTCAAAACAAGTAAGTGTGGAAAATTGTTGAACAACGTCATTCACGGCACTGTTCTGAACTGCATCAACTGCGACCTGTACTGGAGCAATATCAGATGGATCAAGCTTAACTGTAGGAACTGAGTCCACCCCACAAACTGTCTGCCCTAGCGACTGTTCATTGACAACTTTTAGCATGGCATCTTCCGCCATTTCTGAGTCACCGGCAACGGCAACTGCACTGTTATTGGGTGATAGAATTCCACCGTCCTGCACTGAGACAAAACTGCCACTGAGGTTAGTCAGAGCTGAGAAAACTCGACTTGTCAACTTCATCGCCGACCGACCCCAGCCACCGGCATTCTCTGTTGACCGATAATGGATGGAATCTGCAGAAATAATTCACAGAAATAAATACAACTGGTTACCTGGACACTTTCAGCGCTTTCATGCACGCACTTGAAATGTAACAAAAACCTGTTCCAACTGAAAAAATACCCTAAATAGTTAATGTTTGACCAGTCAATTTTTCGACAGTTATACTGGGTTAAGGTGAGTCATACATAAACGAGAAAGTGAAGTTCTCAAGCCACAAGGCCCATAGGATAGGGTGGTACTGTTTGTTAGACCTCAGCCAGACACCAGCTTACCTTCTGAGAACGTGGACATAGGGCTATTGCATTGCAAGGTGTGCCACTGTGCCTGTTTACATCCCAGCTTTCACTGATGCTCTCTGTGCCTACCCAGAGAGATTATTATTATTAATAATAATAGAACATTTATATACCGCATTATCATAGCAGACTAGGCCTACAAAGTAATCTCTAATGCGCTCGGTGCGCTGTGTCCGTGGATAAAACAGGAAATGACAACGAACGCCAAAAAGTCCAATGTAAGCGTCTCGATCGTTTTAGTTCATTGATATGCAGGAAGACTGTTCGATGCAGACAGGCCCAGCGCAGGAGAATGCACTCTTCTGCCACCAGTACCAGAGATGGCCAGTTTGAGTTAACCTGAGTGGCGGGTTACATAATAAAGATCACCTATCCAACTACTAATTGAGCCCGGCGTTGATAAACGTCGCTGATGCGATCAACGGCATTACCAACTAAGCCAACTAAGCCAAGGTTGAGTATGACAATACTATTTTTAATGAATTACTAAAATGCTCCCAATTTGTCGAGACACAGGGTGCTATACAAATGTGTTTTGACTGACTGATACTTCAACTGACTGAAACAATCAGTACAGACTACATGGTGTCTCAAAAAAACATCCCCGACATTGTTGATTGTAACTTTAATAAGGATTAACAGATTTTAATAATTTTTGGTATTCCTGAGACAACTGGCCATCAAATGACCATTCATTTTCCCACCTCACTTAATGTCTGTTTTTGCACTACATGGGGAAAACAAAATATTACTTTTTTATCCAATGCAGTATGACTACTTAATCAACGTAACACATAAAAACACATTTTATTCACATTTCTGACTTTTTTGGCTGACATTTTATCCAGTTGTTTATTTTTCAACTGCCTACAGTAAAATTGCTTGAAATGCTGGCCCATTGTGCAAACATAAGCACGGAGATGCTTTCTCTATTCATTGACAGCAGTATCGACAATGTTCTGCATTAGACCAACACAGGCTTTACCAGTCGCTTCTTGAGTTCATAAACATTCCTGAACGTTATCTGGTAGAGACACTGCTGCATGGCCTTTTGCAAAGCTTTGCAATAGACCAGCTGTTGGGGCCAACAGATTTGGATGGATAAAATTTATTGCCACCCACCCACAGTGACGAGTTATAAACATACATGTATATAAAAATAAAATAAACATTAACAGTAGTACAAACAGTAACAACATACTAGACATTCTGAGTAAGCAAGTAAATGAGTAAATATGAAAACTCACGATGAGGTTCGGCATATATGCAGGATGCACACACGGCTGTCACGGGAGGTGAGGAAAACTGCTGTGGCTGCTGTGCAAGTCTGATAAGAGGTCTCTCATGATGACTTGAAGGTCTTCGAAGCACGAAGATCTCATCTCTGTTAACTGCAACATCGAGCATACTTTTCCGACCATCCGTATACATGAACATGATCTGCTTCGTTTCTTCTGGTGAAACGACAAGTAGTTCCGTCGACGTGTGGCTAACAAGAAGTCTACCGCAGTATACATGCAACAGTCCAAACTGAGCAGTGGGAAAATCTGCAGCCATAGTTTTAGTTTCAGTTTCGCTCCGACTCCAATCAGTTGTTGTCTGAGAGGTATGATTTCTCGGTGGTTTAGTGGAAGATTTGGTAAACATCAGAGTGGTCTGGACGACGCCATCGATGTCAGCTTTCCAGAGTCTTAGAGCAGATCGAGCAGCATAGATCACTGCCTCGGCCGGTATTAGAGATCCCGGCATGAACACTGCACCAAACGGTCCAAGTCTACACATTTTACACAGCACACAAGCTCATACATGCATGATTCCAAACTGATAACCTAAGAATACATAATCATCCAACATTTTAGATGATAATAAAATTATATTTAAACACTTGCTCAGGTAATGTAATCACATTTTCCATACAAATTGTGGACATCCAGCATCCCCTAGATTTTCCACTTAGCATCAACCTGCTATTTCTCAACTGTACCAATAGTATAAATTTTTACCTAGCTGGCAAAAGCTTATGCTGATTACCAAAATGTGAACTATTGGAAATTCTCAAACTAGCACTCCCACAGTTTGGTTGCCGTCTCGATCTCCCAACCAGTAGCAATGATGGTTTTGGACATTCCATCCAATCAACATTCACATTGAGATTTGTTTACCTGGCCAATCTCTCCATGGTGACTCCAGATTACAGACGAGTCCCCAAACATGTAAAGAAAGTAAACGTAAAGTCCTTCCCGAGCCTTACGGCCCATAGGGCAGCGCTGATCTCTGTTTCCTAAGGCCCTCAGCCAGACACCAGTTTTTACACTGCGAGACCACGGATACAGGGCCAGTGTATCGCGCGGTGTGCCTGTTTATGTTCCAGCGGTAAAGC
>Ga0209367_1002239_pt1 | contig 25317 bp, 17 predicted proteins | sample WorMetLIZISLAND2_FD_187412 | JGI IMG/M metagenome (GOLD analysis project Ga0209367, IMG submission 187412) | Marine gutless worms symbiont microbial communities from Max Planck institute for Marine Microbiology, Germany - Olavius geniculatus... ... | reverse complement strand
GACTGTTTGAACAGAAATGTTTTCAGTTGACGGCGGAACTGTGACAGTGTGTTGGACGCGACAATGTCCGGTGGTAAACTGTTCCATAGCCGAGCACCAGCGACAGCGAAGGCTCGGTCACCAACAGTTACGCACTGCGACTGGGGGACATCCAGCTAGTGGGTCAGTAATATCAATAATAATATCCACACCACTTATGTCCCGCTTGGGAACGGATTGAGAAAATGTCAGTTACTGGCATAGGACCTACTGGTCATCGAGCCGGCTAGCGAGCCGCAAAAATTACGAGCCGAGCCGCAAAAGCTTGAGCGAACGACTGCCAGGTCTAGTCAGTCAGCTAAAAGGTAATACCCCGTTCACACGATCTAGCAAACATCGAGCAGAGTGAGTGAGTAGTTCGAGCAGACATCGAGCAAACGTCAAGCAGACATCCAGCAAGCATCAAGCAAACATTGAGCTGGCTCGTCCAGCTACATAGCCAGCTCGTCGAGCCATCTTGATCGTGTAAACGGGGTATAAAACACAGCGATAAGCTTTTTATGAAAGCAAGCACAATAAGCTGAATCTAACAGAGTAAACCGACCATCAGATCGGTAACGAAATGTTTACCCGTGGCGCCACCGAGCGTAGCCATTTTGAACAAGTCTTTATAGGACATGAGCACTGGACTATTATCATCATTTTCATCATCTTCGTCATCTTCGTCGTCTTCATTGTCACTGCAGCATTCCTTGTTGTCTTTCCAGTCGCCGTCGTTCAGCTCAATCCTGTGTCATCACACAGATATACAACTCCTACATACTGTAGTCTGTACTCGTATAGTATATCTGTTTGCTAAAAAGAACTGTTGCATCAATAAAATGCAGTAACACTGGGACACGACAAACTGTCCACAAAAACACTTAGCACGAGAACGTAAAGCTCAAAACACGGCGATGAAAACGTACAACAAAACTAGCTATACTAATAGGCCCTAATTTAGCTTTGAAAAAAGTCATCAAATCGTGCGTTTTAAACTTACAATAATGAAAAATTAAGAGTAGATGGCACTGACGGCATGCTGACTTAAATAGTTACAAGGGCCATCCCAGAAGTTTAGGGCCTAGACATATTACGCAGCAATATTTTCCACAATCTATACGTCAGTAAAACGTACATCTTTCACCGACTCATATGAGTCTGCTGCGGATATGATGTCATTGTAATTTATGACGTCATAGAGCACGAAACCGAAGCAATTCTTAGTGTTAACACAGGGTAAAATCAAGCTCGTTAGTAGCATGACAATTTTCCAGTCTGTAGTGGGAGTTATGAAAATGGGGCCACGTGGCATCGGATTTTGTGAAAACACTGACAAATACGCTTATAAATTTTCCATTCGAATCGATGAATGTAAAATAGCCTAAATACGCGCTGATTGCAAATAAGAGCATTTCATGACGAATGACCCGAAGCTGTGTGCGTTGACGCTGGGAATCGTGTGTATTTAATGCTGTGTGACGTCATAAATTACAATGACGTCATCCGCAGCAGACTCATATAAGTCAGTAAAGGATGTACGTTTCACTTATGTATAAATTGTAAAAAATATTGTTTAATATGTTGAGACAGGACACTTCTGGCCCTCGTATATCAGTTGGTGCATCCTGACTTGAATATTTTGTATTCACGTCCAGCGGGTTAAAAAGTATGGTAGGGGGTTACAATGTTGCCATTTTCTGACTGACCGCTTTAAATTTCCGACAGAAAAGACGATAAATACTCAAAATTCTAATTCTGTCCTTCAATTTTCCGTTAACTTGTGGTATTTGCCCCAATTTTCCAACAGCCCAGAATTTAAACTGGAAGAACAAACACATATCTCGTATATCCCGTATCTCGTGGCCGTATCTCTCACCTTGCCCCCCCCCCCTGATACGAGGCCGCCACTGTTACGTCCCCTGGTAGTTCGGGTGTTGATAAATTTGAATTTCGAAACAGTGATCAAAATTTACACATGTCCGTTGGTCTGTTGGTCCTGTTGGTCGACTGTTCGTCTGCTGAATGATGAAGATTTCTTGTTAGTGACGGCGGTAGTCTTGCAGGTCGTCGCCAGTTTCTGACACAGACTGGCGCAGCGAATTGTCTCCAACATCGATACGCTGTGACTCGTGTTTAGATCTATAGTCAACAAGAAGTCCAGCTATCGCTAGAATTGCGGACCGTACTGGTTGTCAGTGACCTTCAAGGTCACCCAACTTAGGTCGATTATTTTCAGGTCATTTGAAACCCAATATGCGACTTCCTATTAGTGATCAATAGTAACCTTGGCCGTATCTCTCACCGTTTCCGAGATATGGCCAGTTTTACATTGAATTTCCTATCCCCCAAATTTAATAATGTTAGATACTTTAATTTTGCATGCCTAAGCTTAAGACACATAGCTAATTATTCTTGTAAAAAATTTTCCCCTAAGGCCTACCGTTACAAACAAACGGACAGACGACGACGGATGACAACCATCCCAATAGCTTGACTATTAATTACTAAGTACGGTCGGCTAACAACAGACAAACAGATTAAGATGCGGACAGACTATAACAGTCAGACAAGCCGGCAGAGCTGCGGACAGACACAAGACACCGTCCTTCGCATGCAGACCGAGTCGAGTCGGATACCGACACACTGCTTGACAATAAGGGTCGCATATAGCAGCCAGCAGACGAAGACAGTGTAGAGTGTTAAAGCAAGACGACATATTACGTGTCATTTATGTAAGCTACGCTTTCTTACGTTTTAATAAGCTGCAATTGAACAAACGTGACATCAAGAAGATGACGTCACGTTTCTTGCCAAAAGCAAGAACCAGAGACATTCACCGACGACTGCACATATTGAGACGAACGACCCTACCAATGTATCCTTTATGACAAATGGTCCAACATCCATGGGACTATCTGGAAATCGTTCTGAAGAAGCCGACGTCAACTTGACGAATAAACATAGGCCTACCATACCTACCTACCTACATACATAATATGACTGATATTTTTGCAGCTTGCTATGTGTAAATAGGCTCCAGTGTAAAGTAAATTATCAGTGTAAAAAGTGCACCTGTGCCCAGCCCAATGATGATGTTTTTCCTGCCAAGTTTCTGCAGTGTGTTGAACTGACCAGACCTATATATCGACATCAACCACGACACATTATCACCATTATACATGTATTATCACAGTCAGGGCTGGCTGGGCTGGCCTTAGGTACGTTCCAGTGATTCGGCCGAGCCTGTCCGCCAATTTTCGGGAGAGGGGGACATTTTGGCAAGTATAAATATACAATGCAGCAAAATGACACTGCGGCCTAAAGACTGCGACTGGGGCTCTGCCCCGGACCCCACTACCCCAAATCACCTAGCTGGTTTTAAGGGGGTCGCTTCGCGGAGAGATAGAAAGGAGGAAAAAATGAAGGAAAGAAAATTAAGAGAAAAGTACAAAGGGATGAGAAAGGTGGGGAAGACAGTTTGGCTCTCATGCGCACGACGACAGACATCGTGTATAGGGCCTAGACTCGCAATAGATGAGCACAAGTTTTTGTTAAAAATCTATATCAGAGATTCAAGCAAATAGTTTTAAAACTGTTGCCGCCACACCAGATCTGATATTTTATGGCTATAATACACGAAATTCGATGAACAAAATACATCAGGAATAGATTACTGATGATGCGAAAATAGTAAAGATACACATACAGACAGAAAAGTAACGACTTACAGAAGGTCGGCGCTGGGGCAGTGTATGGTAGGCAGAGACAGATCGGAGATTATTCTTAGATCCCGGCTTGAACACTGAGAACAGTTCACCAGCATCGACTGCAGTAAGGTAACACCAAACAACAGTTAATGATCAAAACACGGTTTATATAGCGGTTTAGACCCTATCTTGTTATATATTGGCAACAACTTGTACACAGACCTTGATAGCGCCGATGATGTCGTGCTAATGGCTGAACAGAGAGAGAGATTACGACCAGCTCTCACGAAATTCCACTAGACTGCTGAGGACCTTGGTTTGCGCTTATCGTGGCAGAAAACTAAGGTACAGAACTTGAGTTCTGGTGATTCTGCTGCAGATATAACGGTTGCTAACAACACCATTGAAGCAGTTACAGAGTTCTGGTACTTGGGCTCTATTCAGTAGTCTTCTGGCAGATGCTATCCAGATCTACATCGACGAATTGAAGTGGCCTCCTCCGTTATGCACTCAATGCAACGCTGATGGCGTCAAAAGGGTCTAAGTCTGGACACCAAGCTAAGACTATACCAAACTTGTGTTCTCCAAATCCTGTTGTATGGAACTGACACATGGACCCTACTGGCAGATGACACACGCAGATTACAATCTTTCCATATGTCATGACAACGCCAGATACTGGGTGTAAAGTGGCAGGACCGTGTCAAGAACATCGACATAGCCGACAGGACCGGTCTGCCAAACATTGCAGATATAATCAGCAAGAGGCGCCAAGCACTGTTTGGTCACGTTGTTAGACTGGATGCCACCACACCTGCACACCGAGCGTTATGTCAGGTCATTGCAATGAAAAGCGGGCAGAGTCTGGGGATGAACTGGAAAAGACCTCCTGGGCGTCCTCGAAAGACCTGGATACAGCAGATCGGCAACGGAACACCGGCCAGCTGGAGACAGATGTGGCAGAGTGCAGATGTACGTGGACATCGTGGGAAGTCGTTGCAACGGACCTCAGCTGTCTACGGGTCATGACGATGACGACGATGATGCAGACCCCTATATTGCGACTGGGTTAGTGAAGTGGCGTAGGGGTAACGCGTTGTGTCTGATCAACAAAGTTGCTCTACGCTGGGCCGGGTTATTACTTGGACGAATGACTGTATGCGGTCAGGTAAACCATCTCAATATGTAACCAGCCGCATTAAGTCAACTCAACCCTTCATTCCAACGAGGTAGGTAAATCCAGTATCGGCTTATCTGGCTGAGGTTAGGGCGGGGCGCGTTCACTTGTGTCGCTGTGTGATCCTACACGGAAGGTGACGCTCCGTAGCTCTCAGATGGGTTTCTTACAAAGAACTATAACGTACACCAACTTTACCTTTTTTACATGCGATAGCAAAATGCTTCGAACGTCTTAGCCATGGCCTGAGCGTCTGTCTGTCCGTCTGTCTGTCTGTCTGTCTGTCCATCACACTGCTGTATTGTGTCAAAACGTTGCAAGCTAGGATCACAAATCTTCACCATGGGCCTCTAGTTTTTCGTGACAAAATTTCGTGCCCGTGGGTGCGGGGGTTCCCCTCAAACGAGGGCGTCGAAGAGATCTACCCCCTAAAAAGACGCTATTTTGCCGTTATTGGCTCATATACTGTGACAACGGTTTGAGATAGGTACAGACATGCTGCTTAACATAACGAGCACTGGTTACAGGCTTTTTAGATTTATCAACATCGATGACCTTGAACGACCTTGAACCCTCCCCCCCAAAAAAAGAATCTTCAGTACGAAGGCCTCAAATTTAAGTACTCTTTCAAGATGCATTAATATCTTATTGCTGTAGGCCTACACTGATTGCCAAAGTGGCAGGACTGCTGCTATCGCGCGTCACGTGAGCCTTTGCTCAAAATTCAAATTACTTGTAATCAGATTCGTACGACATAGGCCTACAGAGCAAGCTTTTCAATAAGATATTCATGGATAAACAAACAATAAGTTAAAAAAAAATAGTGAAATTAAACTGCATATCAACTAACTTGGACGACAAAAACACCCTGCTTTAGTTCACTGTTGGCATTATAGCAATTCCACCTGTCGAGTATTACTGTCTTTTATATCGCCTCAAAATTCTAAGTGCATTATGGAGGCTAAAAATCGAGCCAAAGGGTTATCAAATCATATCTCATAGGAACTCGTTCTTACTTTTCAGGCCCAAGCGATTGTATGAGTTAAAATTTATTCACATCTGCTCATCCGTGTCAAACAAAGATTTTCAAATAACGTGTTGTGTGACAGAAAAAACGTTGGCCTACACACAAAATCAAGCAACTGCATTAAAACCTTCCTTTAACATAAGGTAATACGACACTAAACACTAGACGACCCACCCACTCACCCAAGCTCTGTTTTTCACGTAACTCTTTACTAAATAAGCAATGGCGAGACTAAAGACATAGTACTTAGCCCGTACTAACAACCTATAAAACAACAAGCCCAGCTGTCGCTAAAGAAGATGCGCTATACAGCCTATACAGTTCCTGTTGCAGTACTGACCTTCAAGGTCATCCAAGGTCGATGCTTTTCATCTAATCTAAAAGGGCGTGTGTAATTTCCTACCAGTAATCAATAGCAACCTTGGCCCTATCTCGCACCGTTTAACCACAATACATCCGTAACATAGAGGCACAAGACCACAACACAAGGCAAGTGCAGTATTCACCTTGTTGTCGAGTAGAGTTTGTTTCTTGTGGTAAGCCAGAGAACTATCTCCACCGAGCTCGATCCATCCTTTCACCTTCTCCTTCAGCGTTTCCGTCTTCTCATCCCCAACCACCAGCTACAACAGTCATGTTTATTCATTAGAATTCAGCTTATGCTGACACAGCGGTGTTAGAACAAAAAAATCGTAACTCGTAACGGGGAAAACTTACAAGCAACCAGAAGCAAACTGCTAAACTAATGTGTGTTCAGGTCAACTCAGCCTCCTACCCTAAGCAGAATAGGAAATGGGTTATGGGGTGAAGAAATGGTGTGGACGATTGGGAGGTGCAACTTTTCGTTGACGCGGGCAATGGATGGCCGCATAGTGTGCTGCGATATCATTAGCTCATGCCAATCAGCTGCCACTTCCGAGATTGGAAAGCGCTTTTGCAGGCATGGTCATCTGCTACTACGGCTACTACACGTATTACCACACTGGCCATGCGCCATGGTAAAGGAAGAAAAACAGAGGTCATAGCCTAGACTCTGAAAGCAAGATGCCAATATCACAGATATATTGGTGGCGAGAGTACTATACAGACGAAAATATAGCGAGTATTGTAACGGTGAGCAGGTAGATAGATAGACAAAAGACAGACAGACAGACAGACAAAAAAACAAACAGAGAAAGACTGAGAGACAGAGATGTCACATACCTTAAGCGGCAAGTCTAGTTCGGCGGCCATGTCAGCCAGCCTCGCCTCGAGCCAATCGGGAAGCGGCTTTGACAGCAGCAGATACGGCTGAACTCGCTCACACTGAATAAATGCACATAACAAACGATAGATTTTATTACGGCACATTTGTCTAACAAATTTTCAGTGCGCTGATTTCACAGGCTGAACGGTAGTTCAAGCCCTGTGTTAACGGCGACTTCTCTTTCCTATGGGGAAGCCAAAAATTCGACCCCTCGGCGAGGGGACCCGTCATGCAAAATTTTGTGCAAATCCCTCCAAGGGGGGCTTCTCGGCAAATGAATGAAATATACGCAATTTTTTTTATTTATATATGCCTTTTATTATTCAACGCACCCGCAGGTCAGACCTCTTAAGGGATTTTTACGCTTAATACGTCAAACAACGCGGTTGTGCACAAGGAAGTGCATTTTGGGGGTTAAAAAATTAAAATTTAATATTTAACGTATTTATTCGCAAAAAATCAAAAAAAAATTACAATGGCGCCTATGGGGAAAATTAAGCAATTCTTAAAACGGTCATAACTTTGGCTGTGTATAAAATAGAGTCGTAATTTTTGGTTTTAAGTATGGTTTTCGGGGATGGCCAATCTAATGATGTCATTCAATTTTACCCCGGGCCCTTCCTGGTTGCCACGGCAACGAAATTTGGAACAAAATTGGCTATAACTCGACTTGCGTAAGAGATATCCGCAAAATTTTTGCACCTACAGGGGGGTTTTCGGAGATGGGCCATTGAATGCTGTCAATAACATTTTAACCCGACCTACCCCCGTTGCCATGGCAACGAAATTTGGGACAAAATTGGCTATAACTCTGTCTGTGTAAGAGATATCTGCGAGATTTTTGCGTCTACAATGAGATTTTCGGAGATGGGCCATTGAATGCTGTCGATCGAATTTTACCCCGACTGACTCTCGTTGCAACTGGAACAAAATTTGAAACAAAATGGGCTATAACTCGACATATGTACGAGATATATTCGAGATTCTTGCATCTAACAAGGGGTTTTGAGAGTGGAGCAAATAGATAATTTTAGTAAGTTTACCATGGTTGACTCTCGTTGCCATGGCAACTAAATTTGTGGATTTTTTTTTGCCAAAAATTGGCTAGAACTCCGTCAACTAAAGTTTACGAAATGAGCTCAGACTTTAGTTTGACTTGACTTTATAGACGTTTGTGGTCGGCCATTTTACGCAACGGTTCAATAACTGCAATAATACGATTAGTTAAATTAGCATTATTGAAGTGATTAAGCGGGTGATGCGTGCAATATTAATTCATCTATTTGTATGACCATTTTGTGGATATAAAAGAAATTTTGTTCAATATTGTCAGCAATGCAGGCCAGCGGTGACGTCATGCTGACGCGTGTCGTCTGCTTTGTTCAGTCAGGCCATTAGGTAGTAAGTAACAGTTGTAAGCGGCTTGGAAAGAAATAATCTGAAGCGCAATATTTTTGTACTGATCACCGGTAGGAAAACAGTATTTTAGTAATAAAACAGCAAATATAAATGCATAAAACATCAGTTTATACACTTGTTAATGACAATATTAAAAAACTCGCATATCGAAAACAGCAAAAATCACAAAAGATATTATTCAGCAGCACATTGACGCACAGTCAGTGTGATGCAGGCAATATCACCTTTTGTGATTTTTGCTGTTTTCGATGTGCGAGTTCTTTAATATTGCCGTTAACAAGTGTATAAACTGATGTTTTGTACATTTATCATACTGTCGTCGGTTTGCCATTAAGTAATGTCTTCTAACCATTCCAATTCTTTTATTTTGTGAACCGTTTTAGGAGCAACATGACGCACTTTGTCACTGATTGACCAGAGCTAAAAATCTAATTACGAAGCAGAATACTACAGGATCAACCTAACTGATATTTGTCACTAAAATAAAAGTTCACATACACGCTTTTGATTCCTACTGAAATCAACGACCTTGGACGAAATTGAATGTTTATTACGCTCTCTATCGCACAATAGACCTTAAAAGCACATCTGTCAAAGTGAAACATCAGTGTCAGCGGCAGAAAGGTAGCTCATGATGCTTCTAGGCCTGTAACTTACATTTTCAAACTGTTACATCAAAATGTTGCAGCACTGCGTGACTTTCATGCAACAGCACGAACTTCTTCATTGACACTGGTGGTTTGGAGATAAAAAGAACATCAAACCTTTTAAAAAAAACTTTTGGCAATTTCAAAGACTGATCATTAATAATGCGTTTTTAAATGGCTGAGCAAAATTGAAAGTGAAAAGTAGTAGAAAAGGGACGGAAAACCTGCTTTCGTCGAGTGTGTAGTGCAACGTCGTGCGCTTTGATCATCTGAAACATGTGCGTGTCATCGCGGTTGTCACCGTAGTACATCTCAAGTCCCACCATCGCTCGCTGCTTCAGCCTCACTAAATCCACACAAAAACACATACACCGTACAAAGCGGGTTCACATTGGCTCACAGATCAAGACTTTAGAAGTATTGATTGGCGCGTATCAGCGTTTTCACTGTCAAAATTAAATCGTAAGTTAACTTGTTTAAATTAACTATGGAAAACACACTGGCGTCGTACAATGTAGCTAACGACATTAGCCGTAACAAATGACCGACCGCATTAGGCCTGATCGTCTAACGGTTTTGTCAAGGATGGGAAAGATCAGCAAAGACGATTGTGCACTGATCGAGAAGAACTGCGGCTCACGATATTTGTTGGAGGTTTCCAGGAAATAACTGTACCACCACCAGACAAGCGTGGAACGGCTGCTGCTGAAGAAAATTAACTGCCCTGGCGTGACAGAACATCCGAAAGGCACGAAGGTGACAGTGTGCGATAAGTTTGCATGTTAGAATTTCCGAAAACATGGAACGTGTAGAGGAGCTCATCTGCATATAAGTGTTCTACGCCGGGCCCGGTTACTAGTTGGATGGACAATTGACAGTAGACACAAATAATCTGCGCACAACTAACCATCCATGTCAACTCAGCCTTTTATCCTTGCGTAGTACCGGCACGTCCAGTTCTCCCGTGTTGAATGGCAGGCAACACTCACATGCAAGTGTCACGATCCGTATAGGTTTTGAGATGTGTTCGGGCTGACAGCCATATAGGCCTATACACCTGTGACCTTCATTTAACCTCTAAATTCACAGCTGCTAATAGGCTGGCGAGTACAAAAGTTTCTCCACATACACGTACAAAGATCTAATTACCAAGCGAGTCGACAAGCAGCCGGGCAGCCGACTCGACGACTGAACCGTTGTACGCTGCGCACGTTATGCCGTTCGATAGCGACTGAGTCTAGCAAACGATACACACAATGCAATCGACTTAATCGACAGCAGTGGTGTTGACTCTGGGGCACTGACGGATGGAGAATCTTAGAATAGGAAGGGCGGAAGGGTAGGGAGTGAGGCCTTGGGAGTGAGCTGTGCCCCTCACCAGAATTTTTTACATTTAAACATGTTAAAATAATGCATTTTTGTGCAAAATTTTCACTTGGTTATAAGACGCAAATAGTCAATAGAGGAAACGGTCGCCTTCCGCCCCCCTAATACGTCATTGCTTTTGGGGCCAGGAAGAAGAGCGATACGGCCGGGGAAGAATACCTTTTTGCCCCCTCAACGTTTTTGCCATTTTCTGCAGATCTCTTCTATGCCTAGAATGCGTTTGCGGCTAGTTCTCCGCCCCAGACCCACTGCATGGGGACCTTATAGCGCTACCCCAAACCCTCTCGCTGGTGTGAAAAGGTTCGCTGCCCCTTCCCCCAAAACCCCTAACTTTCGCTGTCCACCTTTGGCCTCGACTATCTGCCTTTTGGGTCTTACTGATCCACGAGAGTGAATTTATGTCAGTTTGCTTCCAGAAAAAATTTCGCCCCATCCCCCCGTCCCCACCAAGATAAATTTGGACTGACGTCAATGATTATCATCACCAACAGTCACCTCAGGATGCGTGTTTGCGTCTTGCAATGTGGGCCTACCACGTAAGTAGTGAAGAGATGTGCGGCGGATTTGTCGTTGGCGACGACGTTCATGGTGCGCAGTCGTCGTTCGTTAATGCCGTTGCCGACACTCCCCGCCTGCTGAATGCTGTCGAACTTGGAGCGTAGTCCGGCAAGTAGGTACGACACCACGTCCGTATGACAATCCACGAAACCAGGGATCATCATCGACCTGTAATTAGTTACATAAGCAACAGGAACGTCCTTTAAGAGGGGGCAGAGGGTTCTATGGACACCCAGATTTATGATTTTCATTTTTTCCCTGTACTACTTAGGAACTAAATGAAACTAAGTAAAGAAAAGGGAGAGTAGGAAAAAAGTAAAGACTGAGACTTCCGATGAGTTACTAAAATAAAATGACGCCAGTGACAAACAAAAAATGATTTTAAACAATCAGTATTCCCAAAGTTACAAGCCCTCAATGAAACTAATCAAAATCAAAGCTAAGTTTTAGTATTACATTGGGGTTAACTGTATTTAGTAAGCTTATCTTGAAAATATTCACATTAATAATTTACAACTACATTTTGTCTGGTCAATTTGTTTAACCTTAGGCCTAGCCTACTTTTCCGTGAAGAACAATGTTCAATAAAGCATTTGAGTAGACGTATAGCCTATCAATACTGTCAGATATACCCTTCAGGCAGCGTGATGATACATTCTTTTTCGAACTCTTTCAGCTTCAGCGTCTCGATCATGTCTTTATATTCTTTCACGCTCCGTGAAAAAATTATCTGATAAACACGCCCATCACTAACTGATGAGTTGGCACTCCAATCACCAAAACAGAATACGCTGAATAACAGCAGTGCATGCAGCTTTTTCGTGCTCACAACCGCAGCTGCACTGATTACAGGCTATTCCAAGGATTTCTTAAAAAGCGTACAAAGCCACAGAACTAAACTGAACTGACGCTGCCAGTCAGTGGCTTTTATCCACCCAAATCTAGAATCAAAATCAGGCGCAAAACCCCCCAATTTCGGGTTCAAGTTTCCCCCACTTTTGGACTAAATTATCCCCCCTTGGGCTCCTTTTGTTCTTTAAGGGAAAGTTTTGTTAAGGGGAAAATTCCCAGTGAAAAATAGGGAAAAATTTTGATCTGCACCCTTAGCAAAACTTTCCCCCTATTTTTCACTGAGCGCAAGCTGTACCCACCAAGTATCTATATTTTTAAAATAGAGATGTATCAGTTTGGACTGCGATTGGCTGTGACGTCATATAGACGTCGTCACCATAGTGACGCATCATCAGCATCATTCTAGACGCTGCAGCGTAGTGCAATGCTGTGCTACGCTGCAGCGCTGTGTATCGAGGCCGCAGGTCGAGATGAGGCCCGGAAGGCCGAAAATCGAGGCCGCAGACCGAGTATAGGCCCGAAGGGCCGAAAATGAAGGCCGCAGGCCGATACTATGGCAACGATCAAGCGGACAGGGAGCGTAGCGACTATAGCGACCTGTCCGCTTGTAGGGATAAAAGCCACTGCTGCCAGTTCGCGTTGCGCAGTCAAACTGTCAGTTCAGTTTGGTTCAGTTCAGTTGACTTCAGTTCAGTTGCGTCGCTTCGTACACTTCGTGAAACTAAACTAAATTACTGACTGGGGTTCAGTTCAGTGTAGTTCGTTCGCTATTGGACTATGAGCTTTAAAGATACTCATACGTAGCAATCAAGCATTTTGTGACTGAAAGTGCAAGGCACGAAAACTGCTGCGAGAAAGGGAGGGAAATAGAAAGTAGCGTTTCTTTCCCCATACGACTGCTTGGTCTGGTCGAGTGTCTTAACTACCCCCCCCCCCCCTTCAGTTGGATTCAAGGCACACGTGCAAGCGCCTAAATGCACGAAAACCCGTTTATGTTTAAATGTCCACAAGATACACTCAGCGCAGTTTTACAGATTAAGGCTCTGGTCCGGTCTGTCATACTCCTAACCACGATAAGCGGATAACATTTTTCGTTTCTCTGCGCCGTTTTGTTTCTCAGTTGGAAGTACGGGTCAAACAGACAAACGAAGGGACAGACAAAAACATCGTAATGCGGCCAGGTAAGCCGACCAGTAGCAAATCCAAAATTTTGTAGGCCTAATGGAGGACGAAAAGGTTCGGTCTGGGGTCTGAAGAGGGAGCCTCGCCTTCCCGAGATTTTTTTAACTGTAAGCAGAAATAAATCATTTTGTGCTAAATTTTCGCTTGGTTATAAAATGCATCCAGTAAATAGAGAAGGCCCCCTAAATCCGCCACTGAAGACGGCCGCATAAGCAGTAGAGATGACCGACCTTGCCGGCATCAACTCCGATCATCCATCGTTCCAGCACGATGACAGGCTCGTCGAGCGTAGAATGTATGAACGTGCCGATGTAGACGCGTACGCTGGGAATGATACGAGGAGGCTTCGGGGGTCGTCTCTTCTTGCGACTGCCTGCGCGACACGTTTAATACAAAGTAACGTATCTACCAACAGTAGCGTAGCCAGAAATGTGAATTGGGGGTGGCCTTGCCTTGCTGTCCTTTCCCTTTCTATTCCCCTTTTGTCCCCTTCCCTTTGTTTTCCTCTCTTTCTCCCCTCCTTCTCTTTCTCCCTTTACTTTTTCTCACTCTTTATGATCAAATAGCAAATATCCAAATGTATTAATGTCTCACATAGAGCAATATATACAGCATATTAGAAATATTAGTGTAATAGTTACGAATAAATATATTCAGTTATATAAGCGGACTGTGCGCGCGACCGCACGCAAGGTCTCGTCCACCGTCTTATAGCCATCACGTCGTGCTGCACAGCTGGTGTGCAGCGTCAGCTGCAGAATCTGGGTGGACATCTTGAGACGCTTTGCCGGCGGCTGGCCACGTGCATTCTGCCGCAGTGTCGTCGACGCCGCGGCCGCATCCTGCTGCAGTGACTCGATGGTTTATTACACCGACGGGTGGTTACGACCGATTAACGCAGCGAAGTCCCTATTCCACGCCTCGTCCGGTCGTCGCCGTTCAGCGTGGCGACATACACGTTCCAGGTGGACACCGGGAACAGGGGTGGCAGCGGACGCAGTGTGATGCGCGGAACAGAGGCGCCGTCGTCGTCGTCGTCGTCAGCCGCTGCAGCAGGTCGCTAGCAACGTCTGTAGCTTGTCGGCCTCCTCCACGTCGGCAACCCAGCCGTGCAGCACATTAGTTGCACGTCAGACTCGTCGAGGAAGGCCACGCACGCGCTCGTCATACGTAAGGGGAGAGGGAATGTTCGGATATGCAAAAAAACGAAAAGTCGCTTAGACTACTACCAGATAATCCACGACATGCCGTTGTTAATTATGATTAGCGGCTGAAGAGAGGAAACTGGAGAACAGCTGCTCTAGACACCATCCAGGGAACTAGTTTAGCGTCACTCCCAAGGAAGGGATTCAAAGTGGTACGGCCCACTGCACCGTGGAACGTTCTCTCGGAGGCTGTCTTCAATCCCGAGCTCAGTTAGCGAGTGCACAAGGATGATACAGCCGAATTCAAGCATGAAGTAGTTGAGGAGACAATCAACAATCTGGGACCTGCTGCTATTGGAATATACACGGATGCATCTGTGTTCAGAAGATGTCGAGAAAGAGCAGGTGCACTCATCATTGACAATCACAACCAGAAAGAACATTAAGTGGAAGCACCTGCCGGTTCTACTACATCTATATACCGAGCTGAGATGGTAGCAATCAGCGTTGCATTACAGAAAGTTGTTGAACTCCATTTAGTACCCATGGAGGATCATATCAATCTGTATACTGACTCTAGGTCTGCTATCCAAAAGCTTCCAAAGGCCACCGGAAAGGAAAAAATTGTGCACCACTTACTGTCACCGGTTGAGCAAATAGCAGCAGGTGGTAACGCATAAATGACGTTTCAGTGGATCCCTGGTCACTGCGGGATAGAGGGAAACATGCGGGCTGATAGTATTGCGAAGGATGCCTCCACGTTACCACATCAGCAGCATCAGTGAACTTTAGCACTGGTATCCGTCATCACTGTGCCCGCAAATGGAGTATGATGGCCAAGCCAGCAGTGCCCCATGCCATATATGTGAACATAGATCAAGAAAGAACTTTACACCTTCAAAAAGGACTCTGCTTTTACGCCTCTGTACACCAGAGTTGGCATGGTATCACAACAGAATAACGAGAAACCAAGACCAGCCTGAACCGGCCACATGTCAACAATGTGCTCAGAGAAGACGCTGGTACACTTAATGACTGAATGTACAGTATTGAAGGATGCACGCAGCCACCATTTCGATGAGGATGATCCCATCACTTTTCTGTTCAACGAACCCGAATTAGCACTCAGTTACCTGAGGGATGCTGGTCTCACCTAGGCCGGTCGCGTATGATCTTGATCGAGCGCCAGAAGAAAACCTCAAAAAACCGGGGGAAACGTCTGGGGAGAAGTGTCTGGGGGGAAATTTCCGTCTCCCCGTTTGTCTTTCTCTCTTGCCAACCTACACCTAGCATGTTTCTGTAGCATCTCATTTCGTAGGCCAGTAACATTCTTTCGTCCTCCTTCTGTATTGGCCACGTTTCGCAAGCATACAGTAGAACAGAAAACACAGCATAGCCATGGCGCGTCAAAAATTACAAACGTGTTTTGACTGATTGATTGCTTGATCAATCACAACCACATATTGCCACCGAGGAAGAAATTAAGACATCAACTTGTTACAATAATTATTACCGACTATAACGGTGGTACCTCGCCTGGAGCTGGTTGTGCCTGTCTCATCGGACTTGACTGTCGCGTCCTCTACAGCGGGATCCTGCGAGTCAGGAGTGCTGGTGCTAGCTGATGCAGCTCTGTCGTCTCCTATATGCCGGTGTAGCAGGTTGCCAATCGCGCAGTCCAGCTGAGTCGTCTTCCATACGCCGTCCTCGCCAGATGCTTCCGGCGGCGCCTCGCTCACGTCTGTTTCCACGATCGACAGATAAGACACAAAATCAAGAGCTACCAATCATGAGCAACGTATTCGGTATCGGCCCTCTATTCCGAAAGTTCACTATGTGCAGATACGCGCCCCAGTGCTAGAATTAGGGTTATGGTTAATGGGAATAGTGGACCTTCATAAAGCAGAATTATGTCATGTCAGTTTTTTTCGTCATAAAATGACCTAGTCGGCGTTGCAATAAAGATAAAATGTATGATGTCAGAATGAATACTATCAGCCAAAATAACGTAGACAACGTATAAGGCTATAATCAGCTGTAGTTTACTAATTTCAGTTGCTTGCAAATTGCGATAAACATAATGGCTTATGTCCACAGCACTGCCGTTGCAATCCTTTATGGTGCAAGCTGTTAATTATTCAATGATAATTGTCAAAATAAAGTGCAAAAACCCACAACATCACAAATAGAAAACGCTTACCATGGTGCGAGTTAATTAATTCGTATGCGAGTTAATTAATTCGTATAATGTCTTTTTATTTGTCAATGTGTTTCACCATACGTCACGGAAAACGTCTCGGCGAGACGTTGAAGCTCCCGAGACTCCCGAGACTCGAGAGTCTCGGAAGCTTCAAGGTCTCGGCCAGCGTCTTGGAAGCTGCAACGTCTCGTCTCGGTCTCGGCTTAAAAGGTCTCGTGCACATCCCTGGTAAAAACTAAAAAAGAGAAGTATAGGCTTACTTAAAGTGCAACTATTTTACCTTCAGCTAAGCCGTTGACCTGCGGTTGGTCCATAGCGTGCTTTGTTCCAGCGTGATGTAAAGACAGTATTGATGAAGCGTCAGAAGTTCAGAACAACAGTTCCTGCTGGTAGGCCTAAGCTTATGGACGTAACGTTCTGTATCAGGAAGCCGGCCGGGCGCACGTGACGCTCAGACGGTAACCGTACGGCCAGTCAACACTGACGTCAATGTACCTTTGACCTCTCGGTGTCTTTGCCAGCCCGCCTACTGTGTCGGTCGGTACTTGGCTCAGCTGTAGGCCTACGCCACTATTGATCGATCGTAAAACTTGTACTTTTACGTCGTCGAGTACTAAAGTGGCGTTTCCACTTAACGCAACGCACGCAAGAAAGTACGCAACAAAAGCAGCTGACGTAGTTGACGCAACGGCTGTACTCTGAAATTATCCGCAAATTCGCAACCCCTTCCGAGCTGCTAAGTCGTGTCCATTTTGCATGCAATTAAATGTCGCGCCGCAAAATTACAAAACCAATTTTAATCTTCTGCTACGATTCTACAAATAAAGTGAATGAACAAAAATAAATCGCAATTCACACTACAAGAAGCTCAGCTGTCGCTAGGATGGACCGACTGTACCGCCTATATCTGAAGAACTTCCGGACGCGAAAAGAAAGCGTGATTTCCCAGTCACTAGCCACTACAGTACCATTCACGCTATGGTGACGCTGTTGTATCGAACGCTACAATGAAGGTAGGTGACGTGGGTGACGGCTGCAGGCAGCAACTTTGCACTGAAAATTCCGGCCAAAAACTGCAGATATTGAGTGACATGGTTACTATTAACAGCTTATAGAAACTCGTCATCGGCCTAAATCTTGTCCAAAAATATACAGCATTATGAGATTGATGACTGTCTGGGGGATAACAGGAAAGATTAGGGCCTATTAGAACTACCATTATGTTAATTACATATGCACGCATATAATAATTAAAAGTTCTTACAATTTTAGGTTTAGCTCTTTTTTGTGTTTCTGTAAAGGTTAAACTCTCTGTTTCTTTATTGTTAGGGTTCCTTACCGTTCCATTACTATGTTTTTGTGTGCATTTTGCCTGAAAAGGTCGTCCCCGAAATGACCTATATTGTGTCGGGTGGGACGTTAAATCGTACTCATTCATGCATTCATTCATTATGTCCAACGGTGCTAACGCCGACCCCCTACGACGTACGATTTAGCCACAAAACGCGCGTTAGGGCAGACATAGAGACGACGGACGACACATCGTACCCCAAGCTCGACCGAACGGTCGGCCAGAAATGACCAACAATTCAGCATTAATTGTAAACGACAGAGTGCCAAAGCAGCGGTCGCTTGCTTCATCCGTCGTCGTTGCGTTCGTTCCGTCAGTTGCGTTCACTGCGTTACGTCCATTACGGCAGTTGCGTCAGTTACGTCAGCTGCGTTGCATGCGTTGCGTTGAGTGGAAACCCCGCTTAACACACGGCCAACGCGTTGTCCACGCGCTACACTAGCCGCCTAGTCTACATCGCCGACAATCGCATCTCTACTGCTTCACGGGACAGTAATACCCCGTTTAGACGACGAAGCAAAGATGAAGCAAACGTATTCAAAATACACGTGCACGACTTGTGCTCTAAGTTTGCTTCATTGCTTCATCGTGTAAGCACTCTATAAATGAACAATGATCAAAGTAATTTTGGTGAAAGGCAGAATCGCTTCCTTGGCATTTGCCAGGTGGCAGTATAGGACTGACAGTTTGACCACATTTTCCTCCAAATTTTTCATTCCCCTCCCTAGAGGGTCAGGGATCTAACACAATGTGTCATTGAATTCTGCAAATGGCATCTGAATCCGTCGATCCGTGAAAAGCAGAGTGTACAAAATGTGACAGACGACAGACGGATAAATGCGTGGAAAATTTTAATTAGGAATGAGCGGAATGGTTTGCGACAACACCGATTCCGCAATTTCCGCATAACGATAGGCGTACAACGTTCCCATAGGCTACACGACTTCGACGTGCAGCTACGGTCGCGCGCGAAGTAGGCCTAACTTGCAGGGGCGTATTTAGAGGGGGCGCGCACAGCGCCCCCCCCTAAACTCGGCAAACAGGCCTAATGCAAATTGCCTGGAATACGCAACAAGCAAAATATTACATTTTTATTCAATGCAATATCATTATTCAATTAAAATAATGCACAGTTGGCACATTTTTTTTCAAAATTTCGAGCACTTTTGTTGAGAGTTTATCGAATTATTTAGTTGTGCAACCGATGACAGTAAATATTCGAAATATCTGCCATTTGTGCAAACACAGGCAGGGAGATGCATTCTCCATTCGTTGATAGCAGTGTTGATAATGTTCTGCTTCAGACTTCAACCAGTTGCTTCTTGAGTTTATTGATATTTTTAAACAACGTCCCATAAACTCGCTGTTGCATAACACTGCAAATAATGTTGAATGGACTGTGATCAGAGCTGTTACGTATTTGTAATAATGAAATTTACTGATGTTTTTCTTTTTTTTATCTCATGTTGCACTTGTTCTGTTTCCCCAGGTAATGCAGCAACAGACGTTAGGTGAGCTGGGAATTTGAACGGCCATTTAATGGCCAGTTATGTGTTATGTCAGAAATGTTTATACCAAAAACTATAGAAAAAAAATCTCGTTATCCTTCTCCAAGTTTCTATCAGTAATGTCACAGATGGTTTTTTGGCGTTTTTTGTTCATTTTAACGCTGATTTCATGTGTTTTAATTTTCTCAGGTAGTGCAGAAGCATATGTTGGGTGAGGTGGAAACTCGAATAACCAATAAAGTCTGTCTGCCAATAAAGAATAGTTGTATGAAAAATTATTAAAATCCGATAATACGCTTTTATGTTATGATCGATAAATTTTTTGCGTGTTTTTATGCTGTTTTATGCTTTTTTATGCTTCTGAGTCATCAGAGTTAGTCATAGTACATTAGCATTGGACACTGTGCACGGTCTGATAGTTGTAGTTGTTGTAGTTGTGGTTGCCGTTGTCATTAGTTATAGTTGTTGTCCTTAGGTCGGAGTCATCTGTGTCCCATGGAGCTAGTTGTAATACCTCAGCCTCTGACACTGCCCACAGTTCGCTGGTCAATGGTAGCAGAGTGAGTTGTTAATTGTAGTTGTTGTGAGTAGTTGTTGTTGTTGTGTGAGGAGAGGAGTATATGAGATCAGTGTAATATTAAGGACCGACCGACGACCGACCGTTGGAAGAGCCTTCACGGAAAAACTTCAAACGGCCATATCACACCTCACACGATAGTGTGAGTGTTGTAAGGACGACCTTCAAAGTCTATCGGAAAAGGCAAAATTTGACCCTCAGCCAACCAAAAACCCCTGAACCGATTGTCACCAAACTTGAACGGCCTGATTATGTCGTAGATGCCTACCACCAAAAAATGGGCTCAATCCGCCCAGGAGTTTTTGCTCCCCATATAGTTGAAATATACACCCCTCCTGTTCGAAATATACTACTCTTTTTTGGTTCTTCAACTCACCTACAGGCGAGTCCGTTAGACAGATTTTTACGCTTAATACGTCAAATGACGCGGTTCTGCGCAAGAAAGTGCCTATTTAATGTTACAAAATAAAATATTAATTTTTGATTTATTTATTCGAAAAATTCGATAAAAATTACAATGTCGCCTATGGGAAAAATTTAAAAAATTCTTTAAACTGTCATAACTTCCGTTGTGTGCAAGATAGAGTCGTAATTTTTGGAATAGGGTTTTCGGGGTCGGCCTAATTAATGCTGACATATTTATCCCCTGTTGACCCCCATTGAGCCCGGTTGCCATGGCAACGAAATTTGACACAAAATTGGCTATAACTCGGCTTGCGTAAGAGATTTTTGCGCGATTTTTGCGCCTATAGGGGGGTTTTTGGGGATGCGCCATCGAATGCTGCCAATCGCATTTTCCCCGACCGACCCCTGTTGCCATGGCTACGAAATTTGGGACAAAATTGGTTATAACTCGTCTTGTGCAATAGATTTTTGCGAGATTTTTGCGCTTGTGGGGGTGTTTTTGGGGATGTGCCATCGAATGCTGCCAATGGCATTTTCCCCGACCGACGCCCGTTGCTATGGCAACGAAATTTGGGACAAAATTGGCTATAAAAATTGGCTAAAACTCGGCTTGCGTAAGAGATTTCGGCAAGATTTTTGCGCTTATAGGGGGGTTTACAGGTATGGGCCATTGAATTCCGCCAATCTCATTTTCCCCCCGACCGACGTTGCCATGGCAACAAAATTTGGGACAAAATTGGCTATAACTCGGCTTGTCTAAAAGATTTTGGCGATTTTTGTGCCTTTTGGGGAGTTTTCGGGGATGGGCCATCGAATGCTGCCATCGCATTTTCTCCTGACCAACCCCCGTTGCTATAGCAACGAAAGTCGGGACAGATTTGGTTATAACTCGGCTTGTGTAAAAGATATCTGCGAGATTTTATTTGCATCTGAGGGGGAGTTTTCGGAAATGGGCCATCAACTGCTGCTAAACTGAATTTTACCCCGACCGACGTACCTTGTTGCGATGGCAACAAAGTTTAAGACAAAATGGGCTATACCTCAGCTTGTACAACAAATATCACCAAGATCCTTGCATCTGACGAAGGTGCGGGTTGAGAGTTTGGCAATTAGATGACATCAGTCGAAGTCTACCACAGTCAACCATCAGTGGCGTATTTAGGATTTGGCAAAGGACGAGCCTATAACGGGGGTCTGGGGGCGGAGCCCCCAGCGGGGTCCAGGGGCAGAGCCCCTGGTGAGGGGGTCAGGGAAGCTTCGCCCCCTGAAGCTGAAACACTTTGCTTTTGAACGTTCAATGGAAGCCGCAAATTCGCCCATTTTTCTGAAATTCGGAAACGCAGAAAATCACAACGTCATATCAGATGCAATCTCACATGGCGATTTTAATCGCATATATTGTATCGGTATGAAAAAAGACCACCAAACATTGCTGAATTTTACAATTCTTGCTGGAAAACGGCAAAAAACGCATCTTTTCATATAAAGTCTCCTTTAAAAATTTTATGGTCGGGCCAAGGGGGGGCATCGCACCGTGGCCCTCTCCCTAAATACGCCACTCTCAACCATGATATCCAGGTATAATGAGCAGCAGCGTAGTATAGGAGAAGCGGCAGTGTAGTAGACACATCCAACGTTCTGTACGCGACCGGAGGTATACTGCTCTGCCTTAGAAAAGTAAAAGGTGAAGATACGGATCCTGCTATAGCTTTTTTTACATGCATCAGGCTCATTCCCCGACTTTGGCAATAAAACAGCAAATATATATGTAAAAAAACTTACCAGTTAACAACTGTGTGTAAGGAGCAAAGATTATAGAAAAAAAAACAGCAAAAATCATTAGGGTAACCTTAGATGGGGCTATGCATATGGCGTCCTTACAAGCTGACTTTAGTTGGTAATCACTAACATAGTCTAAAGCCTTTTTCTTGAAAAGCCTTTCTTCTTCTTCTTCTTCTTCTTTGTCGGTCAGTAAAAGGGTATATATTTCCTTGCTTATTTTCCTGCTTATTTATTGTACTTTTTTAGTTGTGCAAGCATGCGCACATTACTTCCGGGAGATTTGTTTACATTATGAGTAAATAAAGTACGTGTGATGTACTAAGTTTGGTTTTCGTAGTAGTAATTCGCTGCAGTTGACAATTGATTGACATTTCTTGCAACTTATAACACGTTTTTATGTTTTGTTTAGATATAGTAGACATAGTTTCTTTACAGTGACACGGGAAGTTTGATCGCTGACTCGGTAAGTTGAACTCATGTCTACTAGCTGAATCACCGGTCGCCGTTAGTGCGAAAACGCTTTGACGAATTGACCGTTTATTTGTTGGCAAAGTGTATATACGTGTCTCTTTGTAAATACAGAAGATGCACATAGATGAAGAAGGATTGTATGTGCCCACCTGATATAAAGCCGGAATAGCAGTTGAAACAGACCACAAACCCATAATGGTCACAATAAACACTGATCAGCCAAAGGAAGAAGAATGTAAAGTACCCAAGCAACAATGGATCCTAGTAAAAGAAGCAACAGTCAGAAAGTGCAAAAGTGGAACTCTCAACTCAGAAGCACTGAGAAAAACCTGGAGAAATGATAATAATGAACAGCAACAATATGACGAATGGAAGTCGTGTATACAAAATATACTGGACAATACTTGTATCATGAGAACAAAAAAACTTCTCACTAGTGGACAGACCATTTCATCAGGAATAAAATGAAGCAAATTCAGAAGATGAAAAGACAAAGAAGAGATAATCGAAAGGAGGGAATTCTGAACAATGAATCGATTGAAGTGAATATCAGAAAACTACAAGAAGAAGTGTCACAGGTGATAGCTGATATGCGACAAAAGGAGTTAGAAGTAAGGATTAACAGTATTGAACAAACAAGAGAACCAGTATCAAACCAGATATGGAAAATACGAAAAGCTATGAAGACCAAGAGAAGTGATGAAGGACATACAGTTAAAAGATTCAGTTACAGGAGAATGCTCATCAGAGCTGGAAATGATCAAACAAAGTTATGTGGAATACTTCAAAACACTACTTACTCCAAATGAAAAAAGTCACGGTGTGAATGTATATACGATCTCATAGAAGAAGTACACAGACTCAGGATGATAGCAGCTCAACCAGAATAACAGCAGATATGTGATGAAACAGACTGCGTCAGAATATACAAACATCTTCCAAAGAAGACAAGTCCAGGTCCAAATTGAATACCGTACGAAGCATTTATGTACGCAGGAAAAGATTTAATAGAGTCAATGCTGAAGATGTTTATTATAATCTGGCAGATGGAAGAGATCCCGGATCAGTGGAAAAGATCTGATATTAAAGTGATATATAAAAATAAAGGGTCCAAAGAAGATCTTGCGAACTACAGAGGCATATTCCTGAGTAGTGTAGTGTGTAACATCTTTGAAAAACTGATCTACAAGAAACTAGAACCTATATAATTGACACGAATATGACAGAATTTCAAGCAGGAGCAAGAAAAGGAAGAAGGACAACTGATCATATTCTAACACTAAAAGCAAAGATTGAGTACGATCAGTATTTACAAAGAGACACATATATACAATTCTACGATATTGTGAAGTGCTTCGACAAACTGTGGCTAAACGATGTGATGTGTGACCTGGCCGTTGGGAAATTGTATAGAACAATTTACTGCTTGAACAGCTGTACAAAAAATATCAGTCAAAACGCCATATGGAAACACTGAAGTTTTTGAATTGGAAGAGCTGGTGAGACAGGGAAGTGTTCTGGGAGCAGTCGTAAGTGCAAATTCACTAGAAACAGTGGTCAGAGATGCACAAAATGGAATGGCGGGCTCCAGACTGGGAAACATGTCCCTTTACCCACTTTGCTTTGTCGATGACATAGCAGCAGTGAGTAACTCGTTAATGGATGCACGAAGAAACCAAGTAGCTATAAAAGTTTTCCAAGATAGGAAAAGACTTCAGCTACATCCGGAAAAAAGTCAGTACTTGGTGAACAGGGGAAACAGGAAAAGAAGAGATGAAGAATTCAAGCTTAATGGTATAAACATGAAGAAGGCTAATTGAGTACAAGTATCTTGGTGAATATACAAATGAGAATGGAACAGAGACGACGACAGTTGAAAAAAGAATCTCTGAAGCAGCTGGTGTGTGTAATGAAATTCTGGCAGTAGTCAGTTCGAACGAACTAAAAAACAGAAGAATACCAATTGGAATCCGTTTGGCCACAGCATACTTAGACAGGAAGCTGCTGTATAATGCTGAAACTTGGACAAAAATTAAAACCAGTGACATTAAGAAGTTGGAAACAGTTCAAAATAACTTCTATGAAAGACTCATTGGTGTGCCGAGAGGATGTCCTAACACTGCCGTCATTCAAGAACTGGGAATCATTCCAGTAGAATACAAGGTCCAAATAAAGAAACTCATAGAATACCACAGAATAATCACGATGACAGAAGAAAGGCTTACAAAGAAATCGGTCATCAAAACAGAGCAAATTGGATCAATTAACCTACTGGATGATGCATATGCAATATCAAAAAAGCATAACATTACCTACAATGATAGTCAAATAAAAAATATGACAGCAAATCAATGGAAAAGGTTAGTGCAAAAGAAGGTAAATGATACAGTAAACAAGGAAATAATGGAAGAAAGTTCAAAGAAGACCAAGCTGCATAATATATCAGGTCTAATGCAGAGTTAAAGAATTATCTGAAGGATCTCACATGGGAAAATTTCAGAACAGTGTTTGAAGTCAGGATGAATATGCTGAAGTTGAATTCAAACTATGGACAGAAAGATGAACAGTGCTATATCTGTGGGAAACAAGAAACAACACAGCACATACTTGAATGCGAAGGAAGCACAGTAAAAGGACTAACACTAGAAAGATACAA
>Ga0209367_1002238_pt1 | contig 25321 bp, 11 predicted proteins | sample WorMetLIZISLAND2_FD_187412 | JGI IMG/M metagenome (GOLD analysis project Ga0209367, IMG submission 187412) | Marine gutless worms symbiont microbial communities from Max Planck institute for Marine Microbiology, Germany - Olavius geniculatus... ... | reverse complement strand
GTCTAGTGTCATACAGATCATTCATCACAATTGGTCTGAAGTGTTTTTCTCATTTTCCTAATTTTTTGTTATTATCGTTAGCTTTTGCTTACATTTGTATTTCACAAGGTAGTGTAGAGACGCATTTACGGTGTGATGGGGTATGGAATGATCATCTTATTGCAAATTGTCCGCAGAGTGTGCCTGTGAAAGAATTTTGAAAATTGGTCAGTAATTGGCAAAGATATGGACAAAAGTAAAGTGCCACGTTTTTTTGACCCACCCTGTATGTATTAATCTGTACATTACTGAAAGGAGTGTATTGTGACTGTATGCAAAATTTGCACAAAAGAATTTATTATTAGTATGAGTCATTGGGTGATGTTGTTGATTAGCTGATGTGCTGTGGTTAAAGTTAAAGTTAATTCGAGCAGACACTCAACAGTTGAATAATCTGTAATAATTTTTATGATGTTTATTGCCAGCACGTCAGACTGATCAAGTGTAGTTCAATTTTTGCTGCATATAAAAGCAGTGTGCAACTGTACATACTGGAGTTCAGAACAAACTGTCCTTTTGTGGAACATTACAATTTAGCGAGTTATTGATGTGCTGTTGTAAATATGATGCTGCATGTGACGTCGACAGTATTTTCGTTCGGCTGTACATAATCTTGGTGTCACCTTTGTCTTAATTACCAGTTGACAGTTACAGTTTTTTGCCCTGCTGTAATGGCTACTCATCATCCTGCTAGCTAAATTTTTGATATTGTGTGTAGAATTAATTACGGCAGAAAGGACGTGACGTTTGCAGTGGTTGAATATGTATCATTAGGATCTGCATCAAGTTATGTAACGAGCTGGATATCGATGCAGTAAGATGTGAAACTGTCAGTCAGTTGTTTTGCATGCATTCAGATACTTACGAGCAGTGATGTCATAGTTTTTGAGGCCACAGTCTTGGTCTCGAGGAGTCTCAAGGACAAAAAAAAGTCTTGGTCTTGAGAAAACAGTCTTGGTCTTGGTGTTGAAAAAGTTAAGTGGCACATGCCTCCAATTTTAGACAGGACAACCACTGAGCTCAGTAAAATACATATAAAATATTAATACAGGGTGGGCCAGAAAATTTTCCCAACTTGTTTATGTCTGAACTTTGTCAAATTTCTTATCATATTTGATATTTTTTGGCATACTGATGTGAGGTACACTCATTTTCCACTTTACCTAATTTATGTCAACGCACTACCGTGTAAAACACCGATGCTCCAAATTGTTACATTACGCCATGATTATCAGCATCAGATTGCTCACCCGTTCATCATCAATTCGACAGAGGGTGCGACACAATTTAATAATTTTGTGGTATTAAATGCTTTACGCTGTATACAGCAGACAACTAAATACCTCACTGATGACCTCAAAACACATCTAATCCATGAGTAAGTGCAGTTTGATCAGTTGAACGTTAGGCTAATGCTGCTCTCAGCCAGTGGTGTCGCATCTAAACCATTGTGTGCTTGTATTCTAGGCACTTTGGGCATACATTCGGATAATTTAAAAGCAGTTTGTTACAAAAGAAACTTATAATTCTGCTGAATAAATCTCATTTTAATTTATTGTGTGCTTAATTAAGTCGTTAGAACTTTTACTGAGACAACAACTCAGCTTTATGCAACAGTTTGGAGCATCTGCATTTTACACGGTAGTGCGCTGACATAAATTAGTTGAGATGGAAAGTGAGTGCGTTTCACATAATTATATCGTCTTGGCTATCTGAGTGCTAAAAGTTATCAAATTTGGTAGAGATTTGACGAAGTTCAAATAAAAACTAGTTGGGAAATTTTTTTGGTCCACTCTGTATGTTTTTTGTCATTAGCAGGCGCAGCATTTTCATTGGTGTGGCCTGAGATTACTTTTTAGACCATGTGATGTGGCATTAAGCTCAAAAAAGATTGTACATCACTACCCTTCAGTGCTTTTTACACCGATACCTCTCAACGGCCATTTAACCTGCATGCATAAAAATATTTCTTGAAAGCGTTAACTATTTTTTTATCGCATTTTGTTTTCTGTATAGCCGCAGCAGTGCTGTGTTTGTTTTGACGTGTATGTGTGAGCATGTGCATTGCGGTACTAACTGTAGTCTGTAATTCGGTCGTATTTATTAGCAGCAATTCTATTTCATGTAGGATTCTATGTAGAAATATATTATAATATATCGTTTGCGTGAAGCTTGTATTCGTTGATCGTTATGATGCAGAGCATATATTACAATAAAATATAGGGTAAAAAATGCCAGTGGCACTACAATCATCATTAGCAAGGTGGACCACTGATTCGGTTTATCGCTGGTGACAGGACACTACTATCATTTTACAATTAACTGTGGGAAACAGAGGGAGAATAAATGAGTCTTAAGTTCGGTCTTAAATGTTCTCAAACACTTTTAAGACGTCACTTATGATGTTTGACTGTTCCACGTTCTGGTTGCAGCAACAGGGACTTGTGCTGCAGAGCTGAGAGTTTTAAGCTTAGGAAGAGCTGTATTGCAAAGCTAAACACGAACGTCTATGCCTTTCCCTGTGGTCCTGTCACCAGCGATAAACCGAATCAGTGGTCCACCGATTGCACAAAGAGCGGTTTAATACAATCTGAATAGAAATCGTTATTCTAGGATCATGACAGTAAAGTATCGGATACGTCATAGATGTAAAAAACGTTTTTTTATTCTTGCCACGTTTTTAATGTTTTTTTTATTTTGCTCAACGTTTTTTATTTTAAAAAAACGTGCATTGAAAATCCCATCAAAAGCTTCGTGAAGCACTTTTGGGATTACAGAAACGAATTAATATATCATAGTGATGTAGTCTACTTAGTTAGTCCAAATATACTGAATAAAACTTTTTAACTAGCATATTTAGTTAGTTTAATGCTGTTGTCTTACGATCACACAGCTGAATTAAAATTAAATCAAGTTTTCTTCATCTATACTATTATTCCAGGCATACTATGCTTACAGCATTAGGCAAGAAGTTGAACACATTATGGCCAACGTTTTTAAACTTTTACATTCTTGCCACGTTTTTTAAAATTTTTCCTGGAACATTTTTTTACATCTGTGGGATAAGTTAGTATGTCCGGATAAGAACGACGGAATAAAAATGTTTTGAGACACTGTAAATGCCTGAAGACCCAGAGTGGCGCAGCCCCCTGTCCTCCAATAGACAGCATTATCACATTGTCTGGTAGATAACAGGGAAGATTATTAGAACTACCATTATGTTAATTACATATGCACGCGTGTAATGCAGTTCTTACAATTTTAGGTTTAGCTTGTTTTTTTGTATCTTTCGTTTTGCGTTTCGGTAAAGATTAAACTTACCGTTCCATTACTATGTGTTTGTGTGCATTTTGCCTGTCAAGGCCGTCCCTGAAATGACATATACTGTGTCCGGTGGGACGTTAAACCCTACTCACTCACTCACCGCAGAGTGGCGCTGCAGTCCGGTGGGAGCTCGTAGCTTGGCGCCGTAGACCGGGAATGCGTGTGCCACTGTGCATGCTGAATCGTCAGAGCGAGGCATGACAATATTGGCGTCGATCGTGGCAGGGGGGGGGACAATTGCCCACCCTAAATTTTGGGCTGTCGAAAAATCTACTTATCCGAAAATTTGCGTCCAAAAATGCAAAGTTTAGGCTGAACCCCCCAATTTTGGGCAAATGCAGTGGCATAATTGATAGGCGGGCGTAATTGTTGCCATTAGCTAAGTCTTAGAAAACATGTTTGGCTGTTAGGCCTAATCAGTAGGGCCTAACCATAATTGAAATTTAGGGCACCCATGATTTCCTCTGTCGGAAATTTGCAACTCTTGTCTGCGTACTGTTTTTAACCGACGACGCCGTTGTGGGACAGTCATCATGTTCGTTTGTCTGTCTGTCTGTTCTAAAGGACGGCGCATAATATGCCACGTCTCGTTCTGACGACTTAGCGCGCACAGTTGCGCATGTATTTCTGTTTCTAGCGGAGATTAGCCTACTGATGTTTTCGGTCAACACTGCCTGGTCGTTAAGTTATTAGGCCGCCCGAAACGGTAGTTCCCGGAAGGCCTTATGTTTTACTGCTGTTTCTTTATTATTATTTTTCATTTTCACCACGAGATCTCAGTTCCGTCGGCCGATCGCCGCGAAATTTTGCCACATGGCTGGAAGTGTCTTTGATTTTATAATACCGGTTTGAAATTAGTGGAAGGGCTTTCCCCAATTTTTTTGGGGGAGGGGGCAAAACATTCAAAACTTAGCTCGAGTTTACACGACTTGACTTCGAATCTGAGCGCCTATACCTATAACTTTGTGTGTAAAAGTGGTAGCTACACGAAACTTTGCGATGTGACTTGCCGCGAGGAAGGAATGATAATGTGGGCACAAATTTGGGAGGGGCATACACCTGAAAAATTTGGGAACCATATACGTGCAAAAATCGGCACGATTTCGGGCGATTTCAGACTTTTACCGCGAATATTTCTAGAATGGATTGAGATATCGACAGGCGGAAAACGGCGTTATCGACTGCAGTCCTTCCCGCGTTGAGGAAAAAAATGGTGAACTACTAATAACGACGGTTCGTGCGTCGATATAGACCCAGCCTACATCAATTTTTTTCGAAAGACTGTATTTCTGCCCTTGAGAGCGGTGAACTTTCCAGGGCTTGCTAGCGCATACCTCACTGTGAACGGGGGTCATCCAACAACTTTTACAACGGAATATCAAAAATTGCTTTTAATTTCAAAGAATGCGCCCCTGTAAGTCTGCTACCTGACGTGCCGCGATGCAGGCAAGATAACATGGGTACAATTTTTTTTTTTTTGGGGGGGGAGGTTATTCAATTCGTTGCCACCATGTCATATTTTGAAGGTTAAAATCCACCAAATTTAATTTCGGCTGGGGCTGCGCCTTAGACCCCGCTGGTGGAGCTTACAGCGCTCCCCCAGAATCCCTAACTGGATTTAAGTGGTCCTACTTCTAAAGGGAGGGAGAAGGGAAAGAGAAAAATGAGAGGGGAATGACAGAAGAGAAGAAAGAAAGAAAAGAGGAAAGAAAGGGAAAGGGAAATGGGAGAGAATGGAAAAAAGAGGAAAGAAAGGGGAGGGAAGAGGCAGGGCATCCGAGTTCGGGAGGAAGGTTGCCTCCTAATGCTACGGGGGATGGACGCCCCTGCTTATATCTATATAACCGTGCGATTTTAGCCGACCGTACTCAGGTAGCGGTCGAGCTATTGGTACGAGTTGTCACCCGTCTGTCTGTCTGTCTTAACGGATATATTATGGCTAAACTGTAGGTCGTAGGGAAAACTTTTTACACAAATAATAAGTCATGTGTGTTAAACTCAGACATGCAAAAATACAGCCATCTAGTGCAGTGGGAACATTTACAAATTGGGGCTAAATGAGGGGGTAGGAAATTCAACGGAAAACTGAACGGAAACACGGAAACAGCGGGAAATAGGGCCAAGGTTACTATTAATCACTAATACAAAGTGGCTTTCAAATTATATAAAAATCATCGACCTTGGATGACCTTAAAGGTCACTGACAATCAGTACCGTCGGTTATCTTAGTGACATCTGGGCTTCTTGTTGTCACTTGCACAACTACGCGTCCGTATTTTCACCGAGCTGGGGAAGCTTACAGCAAATCCCCAAGCCCCGTAGGCCTATAGATGGATTTTGACTAAGGGCATGAAAAAAACAGGATAAAAAATACGGACAGAAAGGAAGAAAAATAACAACAAGGAAAAAGGAAAAGCGAAATCGTCCCCCGGTTTACATAAAAATCGTCGTCTACACTCGGTAGTACACTGGCAATGTAAGACACACGACGTGACGAGATGATGTGCTGTGCAGCTGATGCACCGGGTTACACTGGTGACGTCCGTTCATCCATCAGCAGCTAGAGAGCTGATAATAACTTGTTCACTCAACGCAGCTGCTGCAACGCTCTGCTCCGTCACTAGTCTACATCTGACACCGCGCATCCTTCGCTCACAAGAGTGACCTAGGATGCAAGGCGTATAATCGGAAATTGGACAAGTTTGGGAGACGGAAACCGAGTTCAGAACTTCTGAAGGGCCAAAAATCGAGGGCTGGAATGGGGTTCTTGGAGAGGATCCTACAAGCTACAACTACAGAATGTGATCCGCTGTGCACCATGGCTTGCTTGGCCGTGTTCAGTAGCATAAAGGATAGCATTTGTTCGATTATTCCAAAAAAGGGGACAATGCACGGTTCGACCAGTCTATCTATAAGACTTACATTCGATAATTTGCAACACGACAAAGCGAATATTAACTATGGCAACAGCCGACAAAACAGTCCGTCGGAATTATGTTTTTTATGCAGCCGTGAGATGAGCCAGCGACAACGTTAGCATTACCGCAGCGAAATGTGGCGTACGTTCTGCATGTTCACCAGTTCAGGGTCGATCAGCAGACGCAATCTCTTTTTATCTGCTATTTATTTGTGATTTCTATCGCTCGTCTGTGCTAATAAACATCTGCTGAACTATAATCACGATCATTATCCGGCCGTTCTGATAGGCCGCAATGCGTGTCTTGTCCGTCTGTCTGTACGTGTGTCTATCTATCTGTCCATCCGCCCAGCTGTCTGTTCTGCACTGTTTCCTGGATCGAACAAACGTCGAAATACCAGAATTTGTGTAAATGTTGCCCAGGGGAGGAGTAGCTTGCGGGCCTACGGTACAGACAGACAGACAGAAAAATCTAGCTAGACTTATGGGTAAGACCCGTAATTCAATCTATTGAGACGGCCGTATAAAACATTTTCAAAAAAACAAGTGTTTTATTGGCACACGGTGCCCAATACATTGTCTGTGTGTCCGTCTGTCCGTCTGTCCGTCTGCTGCCTGCAGGCCTAGCTCTGGTTATTTGTGGTCATGTGGGTTGTTAGGTTACTTTGGAAGTAATTGCGCAGCCTGAACGTCAGCGATCTAATCTAAATCCAAAATGTCCAAAATTAAGGTGAAATAGGCAAAAATTACAAAAAAAACTATAATAAATTTTAAACTAGGAAAAATGTGCTGTTAATCACTAACAGGAAGTTGCATAATGCGCTTTTAATAGGTACCAAAATCAACGACTTTGAATGACCTTTAATGGTCGTAAAGTATATGCTATGGTCCGTTTCAAAATGTCATGTATCTTTTCGATTCCACCAGTTGCCGGCACAAATTGTTAATGAAGAGAAACCTTGGGAACTGATCTGTGCGGATATTCGTGGGGTTACCTGAAGAAAAACATCAAAAGTGCGCTGTTAAAAATGACGATTTTTTCATTGCTTTCCGTCTTCCGAATTTGATATAAAGTTGTGCTAAGATACGTGTAAAATTCTGACTTTTATACTACCCGATGCTCTGCCTTAACTGCACAGCTTCGGTGCAAACTTTACTTCGGTTAATTCGCAACATTTCTGCAAATGTTTTATTATATTGAATCTTACCACACAACCTTACTCTACAGTAATTAGCCACGAAGACAACACTGAATGGCAACAAGGCAGCAAATGTATTATTACAAAGTAAATTTGTGACTTAGGCCTACTAAATTACACGAAACACACACAAAAAGAAACAAAAATTGGTGCAGTAGACACAGTGCGCCGAAGGAGGGACAATGCAGTTACATGTTGGTCCAGTATTTTACATTTTGCCGTTTAACACTGTGTTATACGCATGTCAAAAATCCATTAGACATATCATGTAAAAGACGAAGCCAGACTGAAAATTAACGAACAAAACATCTCAACGGAAAACGAATGCACGAAAAACTATGGGGAAAACGGTCCAATGAATCATAAACGCAGTTTGAAAGTGTCAGCGGGTCACGAGGTTGCTTCAAATTGTAGCAACATTAGAAACTGGCATTTTTTACAGTTTTTAAGTAACAATTAGCAATATAAGCTACAGTTAAATAGTGACCGTTTGGATAAACTGACTACATCAACTTTATTGTCCATATAGAGTTTTAAAGCAAAAAAACACAAATACTTTTAACATAAAAATCTTTTAAAATGTCGACTGTTTTTCAGTAGTTGATTACAACAATTTTGTAGTATAGGCGTAAATATTTTTGGTTGAATAAAATAAAAAGCACATTAATTCCAAAAAGTAAGGAATGGCAAGTAAGCGTCGACCAGTTAGCGTCATGGATACGAATCGGCTTCTGCGTCAGTGTCTTTGCACGGTAAAGACGCACACACGTGGTGGTGGTGGTGGCTGTTTTGCATGGTAAAGACGTGGTGTTCGGTGATAGCCGACTAAACGATGATCGGCCGTCAACGTTGTCGGAATCCACGGCAGTGACTTCAGACAGCGCCTCGTCGTAACCCTCACTGACGCGGCTCGTCAGAAAACGAAACAACTTGCGCCAGGCATGGCGGGTGGCGCCGCTGTACAGCCGCCGGCCGAGGTCAGTTCGCCAAGTGTCGTCCATGGCTCGCTCGAAGACGATCATGTAGCGTAAGTGAAAGCCGGAAAACTGGACATGGCGGCGACCAAGTCGAATGAAAATCATTTTAAACAGCGATCGGACTAATTCGCTTCCGAGGACAACAATAGAAACAGCTCGCGCAAGAGAGGGCTGACTGACTGAGAATGCAGACAGAAAGACGGACGGACGACCAAGTCGAACGAGAGTCGGTGCAACGATGACGTCGAGCGCGTCCAGACTGTGAACCGTCATGTCGACTGCAGTCATGAACCGGTTAGCGTGGCTTCGAAACACCGAGTTAGCGACGAGATCGGACGGCTGACTGATGTTTCGGAAGTCGGCAAAAACGGACTGTGCCTCTGGCTCGAGCTCAAAGATGCGCAGAAAGACTCGCACGCCGCGGTTTGCGTTGTGATTACTACGTCCTCCGCCGTCACTCGCCACCTGCTGATGCTGCTGATGTTGGTACTGCAGCTGCGACCAGGTCTTTCTTATCAGCCGCTTCTCCTCATCAGTGAACACGTCGTCAGGGTCACCGGTGGTTGAACTCATCGGCGTCGGCATCGGAGACTGGTTAGCTGCGACGGGCGCTTTGCACTGAACACCGGGGCGCTTGCTGAACTGTGCATGCTGGGAAGCCACGTTTCCCATCGTCCGCGAGCAACGCCGGATAACACGACCAGACGTTAATTACTGGTTCAGATACAACGAAGTTCTGATACACCAGTCGTTTGTTTATGACTTCAAGGACTTTCTCTGATTTTGAAATTTGTAGGCCTACACCGATTCGAAATAAATGAACCGATCGCAAAGAATCACGTCTCTAGCACGTTGTATAGTCTATAGTTCTCACAATAACTGCGCTAAACATACGTAGGCCTAGGCCTGTATAATCTCTGAAACTTGTCCGGTTACGATTTCGAAAGATTATCCCGTCGTATGAAAACGCACCAACTGAGACAGTACGAACTTCTTATAGTAACACTAAGCCACAGCAAAACATCGTCGGGTGTAAAGAGGTCGATTCCGAACATCAATATTGTGCACGCAAGAGCCAGGCCTACTACAACGAGGTGCAGCTCTGCAGAGATCAGTTAGTATCAATGCGCTAGCTTTGCTGCGGCTGCTGCTGCTGCTATTGGCAGTACTGCAAAACGCCGCATCGATACTTACTAGCAAGCAGCACTCGCTACACACATCGTAGCGTTACTAGCGTATCGTATCATTACGACATTCGAGAATGTTTTTGTTTCCATTTTGGGTTATGGTTGCTTTAATTATCTAAGCCTACTGTAAGCATATTCAAATTAGTTGTTTCACAATAATTCACTAAATATTCACTAACAAATTTTATAGCAGGTTTTGACGCGCTATAGCTGTACTATGGCACGGTTGTTGTATGTCCGTTTGTCTGTCGGTCCGTCTGCGAGTAACGAACGTATTATGGCACTCAGTTAGGTCCTAGGAGAAAACTTATACATAAATAATTAGCCCTTTGTCGAGGCTCTCAGCGTATAAAATTTGGAAGATGCAGTTCAAGGAAAACATTTTCAAATTTGAAGTTGAATGCAAGGGAAGGTAGAAACAATGGCCGTTTTCAACGGAAAACTGGCCATATGTCGAAAACGGTGAGAGATAGAGCCAAGGTTACTATTGATCACAAATAGGAAGTGGCATAGCCTTCGTCCTTTCAGACGAAATGAAAATCATCGACCTTGGATGACTTTAAAGGTCAGTACTGCAAGGGAACTGTATATGCTGTAGCGCGTCTTCCCTAGCAACAGCTTGGCTCCTTGTTGCAATTGCACTGATATTCAATGTGCCACAAGAAAGTCAATGTGAAAAACGATTTCTGGGTTAAATGTTGTAGTATCTTGCAAAGTGATGAATTAATTATTATTGCAACTACTGAAACTGCCAAATAATTAGACCAATTCTCGATAAGTTAAACCACGGTCACGCAGTGCATGGCGGTCTTATTATTTAATACTTAATATGTTCGATGTGTTGCCAACTTTGAAGTGAGAAAGTTCGATACTCATACCCTGTAAAACAGCTATTAACTATCGGCTATTATTGTGACTTTGTATGCGTCATATACAAATATCTTTAAAATCAGACATTTGCCAGTTTTAAGCCTGTACTGATGAGTCTTTTCATTTTAACATGCTATGACTGTCGCTTTTATTATCATTCATTATCACCGTACAAGATTTTAATGCCACTCTTTCGCACCAGGCTCAAATCTTACACTCCTACACCTGTTCCATAAGTCGTTTTTACTGTATCTTCATGGACTTTAAAACCTTTTCTCGGATTTTTTGTGTCAGTATCTGTTTTATGTTTATTTCACTTTTTTAAATATATAAAGTACAAATAAAATATAATTTATAAAGTAGACCAATTTTTGGCCAGTCAGTTCTTAGCTTATGCATTAATGTGTCCATCGTATCTCGCACGCATCGTAAAACTAACTGCTGTCTGTGAATGCAATAAATATGACCATCGCAGACTGAAGCCACAGTAAGGCAATCTGCCAATCGGAAGCGAAGCTAAAAGCTTTCTTCGTAACGACAAACTTTATGCGATTGCAATGCATCTATCATGTGCAATGTGACGTCAGTGTAACTTTCGTTTTCATTTATTATTAAGATAGTTTCTGTAGTTTAAAATTATTTAACATTAGTTTTATTAAGCAAAACGCGAAGAAAACAAAAATGTAACGTTGACTTTGTCGTGTAAGCTTATCTTTAGCATAAATTTCAGTACATGTTTAACGAACAGTTCGTCATCATATTGCGCACAACTTAGCTTTTTTGTTACGACTTTTGCCGGTTTTTTTGTTTTCGTTTCTGTTTAATTATTTTGTGTTTTTGCTCGCAATCGTTTTTTTTCTCGTGTCAGTTTTTTCGTTTTTGCGTTTACGTATCGTTTACAAATTCGTTATTTCTTCGCTATTGGCAGTTTTCGTTTTCGTTAACGAAAATCGCATTTTGCGACACACCGCAGATGATCATCTCAGTGTTTGTGCTAGGCATTCAAATTGTTTTCTGTTATTTTCCGTCTCATTATACTGTTGTTCAAAACATGCATCAGATAGTACAGCATTCAAAACAAAGTTAACGCTAAGCAGAGCAGCCGATTTTTAAGCCTGCGAAGTCGACAGTTATCGGCGTAGGCGTTATTGTTTCCGGTCCTGTGTCTGTGATTGAGTGCGTGCGTCCGTCCGTCCGTGCGTTTTGATACCGTTATGGCCAATTCACACTCACGATGCCGACGCGACGCAACTCAACTCAACTCAAATCAGCAAAACTGCTTAACCAGGCTAGCAAACAATGCGTGGTTTGTGCACAGCAGCGTGACGTCACAATACTAATGACGTCATTGCGTTGTCGCCCAGAGTCACGACACTGTTGAGTTCAGTTGAGTTGCGTCTTAGATGTGAGTCGGCCATTAGCAGTATGTCTCACAAACTAGCCTACCACACAGAATCACGCCAAGTTTTCATACTAGGCTACAGGTAAAAGCTGATCAGGTTTTTAATCAATCAATCATTAGTCAGTCATTTATTTGCTCAATAAACACAGCAACCAGTAAAAATTTGCAGCAAAAAAATTTGCGCAAGCAAGACGTGCCAACGGCAGCCTAATTAAAACTCACAAAAATTTACACAAGCACACTGACAGTTTATAACTTTTTTTACTTTTCAAGAACACCTAAAAATCGACATACCAATGTCATGGTCTCTACAAAGTCAGATGTAATTAAACATTAGAGGCTTTATATCATTAAATTTTTTGAGCGGCTCGCAGTGTCGATCACAATCAAATCCGAAAGGAAGTCGAGGTCAAAGTCAAGGTCGAAACCGTTGCATGCGACATCAAGAATTGGAGTGAGTTATTGCATCGACGCCGACGCTTGTATAGCGATGTGACAACGTTGGGTATCAATAGCCTATACGCAGAGTTGTGTGCAAAGAGCTAAAAGCAGCAAAACTTGCACGCGGAGACCCGCAGTTCTTTATTTCTACATATTTCCGGTGCGACGCAAATTGGCGTCAAAGGTGTGCAATTTCATTCAGTGAAAAAAATGTGTTTATTTTGCAAGTAATAATAATTTAGCGGTCATTTTACGCCATTTTACCGCAACCCTATAGTCTACATCTCCGCCTAGAACACGCCTGGTAATCGTAAAACTGGATGGACCTTAATTCCACTTCCGGTATCTCGAAAATGGGCGCCAAAAGTGCGCAGTGCAAGCAAGCTCAGTGCAGTCCAATGGGAAAGAATGCGCACGGATATCTACAGTTATTTTAACAAGTATTTTAACTTTGCTTTTAATACATATATCAACTGCTTTTAACTAATTTTAACCACGTATGCACTGAATGGCCTATTTTGTGGTGATGTGCCGTTAAGAAACTACTCACTCACTCACGCAGTTATTTCTGGTGACTTTATTTATGTTGCAGAGTATTTTGTGCTTGGGAATATAAAGCATGAATCCAGTGATAGCTACGTGTCTCCGATCAATACAATTTTACCCGTGCTTCACACAAAATTTTAAATGCTGGTTTGTCATTATAGGCCTACAGATCACTTATGGCGATGAAAAATTCTTTTTAAGTTACGTTTGTGTTACAAGATGCAGTTGTTTTTTTTCAAGCCAAAAATGCTGACAAATCGAAGTTTGCTCTTGGTTCAAGTAATCATAGTCTGTTGTTTCAAGTCTGCGTCGCTTTGATCTGGATGTGTTTCCACAATTTCAGGGGCAAATTAGTGCGAAGCTATTCAATTCGTTTTGAGTTTTATGTTACACTTTTACTGTTTTATATATTTTATTAGTGTACGTCATGTAATTGTGTTACATTAGGTTTATATTTAAAAATTTCAACAATTAACAATATCTTATTGTTTTTTAAAATTCTTAATATACTGCACAGTACTTTTTTATTCGATACATTTGCGTTTTGGCAATCTGTTTTTTAGGCATGTTACTACATTTTGACTCGATTTTTGCGCTGAGTTGAACTAAATATTATATTCGCGGAGATGTCGTGATCGCCCCGAACTGGTATGTTCGATTGCAGCACTAGAGACTATTGACAGAATGTAGAGTCGTGTATGCATACATGTAGTGCTATTGAAATGTGATTACATGTTGCAGCACGTCATTGCTAGCTCTTGTTCTCGGATCGACCCGCTGGTATTGCACCTGTGTCACGGCTTTCTCCAACGACACTCGTTTGCCAGTCGTCAATATGCACCAACCAAACCACACCCATTATGACACGCAGTCACCCAGAGACAAGCTATAACTTAATTTATCATCTGTGTACTAAAATAAAACGATTTATTGATTTATTATATACAGCGGCGCCGTGGGTTGGAAAAAGTAGCAGAGGCAAGCAGTTGCATTTTCCGACAGACACTACAAATTTCCCACAGAAAAGATTATGAATGCTTGAAATTTCAACTTCACCCCTAAATGTTGGGAAAGTTCTGCATTTTGGGAGACAATTTTGCGACAGGAAAATGTTTATCGACAGCCCAAAATTTGGAAAGGGCAACTGCGGTTTTGACGAGATGAAAAACGCATGCATAAAATTAATGATAGCATCACGTTAATGAAACCACCGCAAGATAAAAGAAATGCCGTTCACTTTGGCTGGCACTTTTTAGCATATGTGAATTCTGTGCATCACTGGCTGTTTCACATTCAGCTATTTTCATAAATTTTAAAAAAATGTAGAATTAACATGCATTTGCAAAGTTATGAAAAAAAACACGAGACTGTTATTATATTAGTCGGCTGAGAAAAATGATAACGATAGATAATATGTATTGCATAGGCCTTATTCACCACCTCACTCGACGCCTGCGGCGCCTCGTTCTCTGTGCCTTTAGCTCCCTCTGCAACTCTGTGCCACAACCTCCGTGATTAACTGCTTATGCTTGACGTTCAGCTCATTATCAGTGTATCTTCATTTTTATTTCCTTTCGGTCAGTCGAATTCGCTAACAGAAAAGTAATCCGTTTTGTGGACTAACATTCGTTGACTCGCTATCTCAGTGCATCACGCTAAGTAGCAGTATTAACAAATAACACAATTAAAGTGTTAACAACGACAATCAATCAATTAATTAAGCAATCAGTTTATCAATTAATCAGTTAGAGTTGCTTTAGCAACACAGCTGTTTTCAGATTAAATGCAACGCACGGAGTTCTCCAGATTAATATTTTAGCGTCATAGTACTTTGACGCAGCAGCAGAACTTGCATCGAGTGATCGAATACATCTGCGACAGTAGGCATATATATACGGACTCTCACACAGCGAACAAACTCGTTGCCGGGTAATTAGTTGAATGAATTAGATCATATCAAAACAACCAAATTAGCTTAATAAGCGAGTAAAATGTCAACGTCATGGCAGAATTTTTTTCGTCGTCTTTAAGCTTTTAGCCATGTGTTGATGTCACACAAAGAAGCCCAAAGTATAGCTATCTTGAAATGTACGTTTAACAGGGGGAAGGAGGCAACTGATTTTCCTTCAAATTTTAGTCTGTCTAAAACTTTTTTGTTGGAAAATTTTCTTTCAAAGATGCAAGTTGTAATTCAGCATGTTGTTCATAGCATATCCGATGACGTGCATCCAGTATTGTCATCAAAGTCTCTTCGTCGTCCGGTGTAGTGGAAAATTCGTCACACCGGAAAATTATTTTCACACGCAGCAGTACGGGTTAGGGTTAAGATTAAGGATAGGGTTAAATTTAAGGTTAGGGTTTGGGTTAGGAGTAGGGTTAAGAATATAGTTAGGATTAGGACTAGGGTTGAGGTTAGGGTTAGGATTAGCGTTAGGGTTAGCGTTAGTTACATTATGACAATATGGACGTGGGAAGAATTTTCCAGGTGCGACAAATTTCCCGCGACACAGGCCGTCAGGCTATGAGGTCAGCAACGTCATGCGTTAAAAAGTAGGATGGTCAGGAAGTTGCAGTCTTTCGACAGACGCAGAAAAATTTCGACAAAATTTTCGATACAGGAGATTATAAATGCATACAATTTTAATTTTGTGTCTTATTTTTTAAATGAAAGTTTCAGGTTCACAATTTGCATTTTTGAAGAAAATCTGTAAAAAATAAACAGAAATTCTGACGATTTCCTGACAGCCCAGATTTTAGGATGGGTATTTGTCTATTTCTCTATTTCTGCCATCGTCACGTCGCCTCTGGAGAGGTTGATCTGCTGACAAGACCGTGACCGTGACGGGCGTGGCATGCTAGAGAAGCTACTTAACAAAGCGTCTGTACGCCCCACCATATCGTGCTACTGCTGTCCGGTCACATCAGGGCGTTACGTCAGACGCCTATCTCAATTAGGCCTACACATCATTCACCGTTACATTTATCCGGGAAATAGCTTACGCCCTGTGCAGCAAAACTTCCCGCATCGCTGTTGATGTTTCGTACTGTGGAATTAAAGTCACGTTTGCAGTGAGTGTAGCTCACTTCGGTTACAGTTGAGTGAGCTTCATGTCTGGTTGAGTATCAGTAAACGACCTTGGTGAATGTAGTACTATATAGCTGCTGGCGGATCCGTGGCTCAAGTTCGGCTTGGCCGGCTGTGGAGCGCTCGTGCTATACTTATCAGATGAACTGGGTAAACTCTTGCAATGGCACTGCCATGATGAGAGCGCCGTGGCTATTATTATTTCCGGAGTGTCGCTGTTATCTGTTCATAGCGACGCCGAGACGGCGTTTCAATCGTGAATCCACGGCTGACTACAGTAAAGAGATCAGGAACGTGTTCCCGAAGCACGTCTCACGCTGGATTAAGATATCTGTACGGCACTAAGTGACCGAGTGAGTGTTTGTTAACGGCACATCACCACGCAAAAAACGCGGTTATTTTGTGATATAGATCTATCTGCCTTGCCGACGCAAGATTGACAGCGGGTTTTAATTTTTAACTATAATAATTTAATATTACTCAATCCAATACCATATGGAGAATGCAGAATGTGATGCCGCGGTGCAATTAATTTGTATTATTGAAACAAACCGTCTAACAAATGGTGACTTAAATTTTTATTTTCAAGTATATTTGCAATGTGCGTTGAGTGCTATCAATAATTAAACTGCTATCTTTTAATGCATAATCTAGCTGTCATGAAAGTGCAAATGTTCTAGCTGCCGAGCGTTCTATTCTTTTGCTTGTGACATTTACTATTTGATTATATCCACGCACTGTCAAATTCCTGTGAATAAAAGTTGTGTATGATCTCGGGGTGATTTGCAGCGAATGGGCTCAGGGAGCAATCGGACTCTGCCGATGATAACGGCCACGAAGGAGCTAGCGATGTGGACGAAATTTACAAGTGTCTCCAGTCAGTCACTAAGTCAGGCGTAACGCGCTGATTAAGGCCCTCATCCGCTACGATTAGATGCTATCAGAAGTAATGCCCGAGACGCAACGACCCCGCGCGACGCTGCTAGCGATATCGATCGTTGAAATGAAATACCAGGTACTAAAGTGGCAGTAAAAAAGATATCTGTGACTGCCGTGATGACCCATAGACGGTCTCGACTTCATCCACTATTTCGATCGATTGCATGTCAATCATACGACGATCGTTAAATCCGCAGTGCGTACAGCAGCGTTATACCCCCGGGTTCAAGTAGATGTGCATTCTTCCACGAAATTTGTCTCAGTGAAAAGACCACTATACATCGAACGTAAAACTATCATTCGAACCTTTAAATTGAGTTTATTTGGGTGGGGACTAACACCCACACATGCTGGCATAATGTAACGCCCCTCCGTCTGCACTTCTTTCTTTTGGCCTCCACGATGACCGGGTATTATTAGCTAACGTCGTAATGGAATCATGGTGCAACTTCAAAGAAATGTAAAGCAAACTGTACAATAAGCATGCAGTAAAGATATTATTTAATCAGTCCGGTCTTCGTGTTTGAAAGAAACATTTTCGTTTCTCGCTTTCAACGACGAGTAAAGAAATTAAACCAAGCAGGAAGTGTACGACAGTACATCCGTGAAACACTCCGCTGATTCGCTTAGCGCATAAATTCCGAACAGCTGGTTTCCAGTGCTTTTAAGTTTTAACTGAAGTTTCCAATCTCGATTTGTGAAGCTTGTGTATTGTAATAATTATCAACGCAATACCCAAAACACGTGTGACTGGTGCACATCGACTCTGGAAAAGATATACGGATTGTCGACTACTGTAGTTAGAAAACATGAAGTGAGTTCGTTTTAGTCATGTTACAGACAAGTCTAATTTCCAGTTTAGCTTTACGTTGTGCTGAAATGTGTTGAAATATCCGAAGTCGACCCGTTTCGCGTCAGAGAGGGATGGCGTCACGGCTATAAGAACGTCACATTGCGACGCGATTCTTGCATGGGTTACTACCAACACTTATGACTTGTGTTCGTTTACGCTTGTCCGTCAATCCGCTTTCAAGCAGCGTTATTCACAACGCAAAAGATAAATTTATGTAAAATACCAGAAATACGTTCTGTGGAACGAGGTATCTGTCCCATTGCCACGCTATATAGCCTAGCAGCTGCGTTTCTTTTGCGGGAGCCGAGTTATAGTCAATTTTGTCCCAAAATTCGTTGCCAAGGCAACAGGGGTCGGCAGGGAAGAAATTATAACGAAATCATCGGATAGCGCGGACCTGAAAATAGGGGGTAGGTGCAAACAGCGCGCAATTATCTTTCACGGGGGCCGAGTTATAGTAAATTTTGTTCCAAAATTCGTTGCCATGGCAACGGGGGTTGGCAGGTGTGAAATTTAAATGACACCGTTGGATAGCCCGGGCCCGAAAATAGGGGGTAAGTGCAAATAGCGCGCAATTATCTTTTACGGGGACCGAGTTTTACCGCTTTGAAATCTCCATTGGCTGTAATGCAAAATTTTGCAACTTTTAAATAGTTGCTATGGCAACAGGGGTCGATAGGGAGTAAATTTAAATAACACCGTTAGATTGCCTGACCCCGAAAATAGAGGGTAGGTAAACACAGCGCGCAATTATCTTATACGGGGACCGAGTTATACCGCTTTTAAGTCCCCATAGGCCGTAATGCAAATTTTAAAAATTGGGGTAAAATAGGGGAAGGAGTTGTGATTTTTATCCCAAACAAGCTCAATTTTACTTTTCGGGCCCCGAATCATTGTGCAAAATTTCATCAAAATCGAATCAAAATTGCGGCCGTAGGAGTGTTTACAGACAGACTGACAGAATGACAGAGAGAGATGCAAGTGATTTTATAATCTGTCCCATGCTATGCTATACCAGTGGGACAGATAATTAAAAAAAAACAATTATTGTATTTAGGGCAATCTAGCGTGTTTCGAAAATCCGGTACCCAATTCTATTTTTGCGGTAATTCCGTTAATGTACACCGCTTATAACAATTTTTCATTTTTGTGGCCAAACATATACGCTAGCTAGTATAACAGATGAACATAAAATCACGTCTGCCGGTGACATTTATTCTGAATACAGGTAATTGTCGTAGCTTTTCCTCGAATTGTAGTTTATCTGTGTTAACTCGGCATGATTTAGAACCCTATCTGGGCCGCTAACACTGATTAAGTGACGCTCAGATGAGGCTGGAGAATCGGTTAACAACACTATAAAATGCAGTTAAGCGACAGTCACAGATATCTGGGATGCGTCACTTACGGCACATTCTATTTATTATGCAGGAATTGTTCAATAAATTTCGTTGCGTCGTAAATGATGCCGAAACGTGTGGGAGCGCGCGAAACGACCTCGATTAACGAGATTGTCGTAAAGTCGCCGTCGGCGCGTCGCACGATAGCAAACTGCGCGTTCCGTCTCTTCTTCCACCAGGCTGCGTCGCCTATACGGCCGCTTATCGCTCTACGCTTATAGCTCACAGGAACGTTAATAAGAAAATACGTCGCAATCAAGATACAAAAAACTTGTCTGTAATTTCAGTAAATGTACAAACGGTCGTATTATTATATATAAGCCTACTATGATCGTTCATCACAATTAAAGCCATATTAACAAAACCTCGTTTCTTCTTTGTTCTAGTCCATGGCGGAGCCCGCCAGCCAAGCACATACTGGTTTATTTGGCGAAAAAAATAACACATTCAAAGTAAGTGACAGTAAGAAACACGCTATCTGTTATTTACCAAAAATATTAGTAGCAGCAGAAACAGCCAAAGTATCCGAATCACTGTGCTATACTTTTGTACCGGTAGTGAAAAAATTCTTATGTTTGGTAGCATTGCGAGAACGTCTTTCGCATAACAACGTCGCTGACCTCTGTGAAAAAGCATACCCTTTCTCGCATCTTTCAGCAGTTTCTGCTGTCAATTACTGAGATCAGAAAAAAACGTATTTTTGACAAAACCAGCCGAAAAGGCAAAGTAGCGATCTTATGGAGTTAGCAGCTGACACGTATTTTATGTGCTAAATGCAATTGTCTGCCAAAATAAGAAACAATAAAAACGAAATCAACCAGAATGGAAGTGGGAAACTAGAAAACCTGATTATGGTCGAAAACAAAATCGTTTCCAATCTAATCAGATTTTATTTCGATGAACGATACTGCCGCCATCCGCCGTGTAGGGCCTACGCATCCACAAGCTCAAGAACATGCAAGGTCACACGTTATGATGGGCGACATCGCACGTTCGTCGCATCATTTTCGCACAGCCTGTATGCTACTGCACGATGCTAGGCCAGCGTTTATTATACTTGACTGGCGTGTTCATCCCATGAAAAAAAATCGCATTAAGTGCGTCAATCTAACGGGAGCAGCAGTGTCTTGAGAAGCATACGTGATTAACCTTACTGATCACGGTGTGTCAAGACTGAAATGCTTAAAAACAGGCGATAGTTTCATTTTAGAATGACAAACTAGTAGACATTTTAAATAATTTATACAAATTCGTCAAAATGCCCCGTTTATTTAAGTTATTTGTTGACGTGTCGGCTGCAAAACGTCATCACATAACTCAAATAAAGACAGCATTTTGATGAATTGATTCAACTTATTAGTTATGGTTTCAAACTATGCGTCTGTTCAAAGATAGCAGTTTTTTTCGGTTAATAGACTTATTTTGGCTTAGTAATAAGCAAGTGCTAAACGCTTGCCTTTTTACTGGAATTCGTTTTAATATACTGGGTGATGCGTTCCCTCCCGTAAAAGTGGTATTTTTATGGAAGTAAAAAGACAAGCTGTTTTATCTAGACGGTGCAATGAGTGACGACTGACGACGCCATTTCTGCTACGTATGCATAGCGCTTATCAACTCTCTCTCACGGTAGACTGACTGGCTGGCTATGGGTCTTTAGCACGAGCGACGGTTCCGCGAACACTTTTATCTACTATAGGAATGACATGTTTATGTTCGACATTGACATTATGTTTTCCGCCTTGGCTTTCCGTAGACATCGACGTAGTCTGCTGTTATATCGACGTTTAGCGCTTGGACCCTGCACAGTATATGCACACGCACAGCAACTTGCTCAAAATAAACTGGCAAAATTGCGACACGTAAGAGGGTGGACTGGATATTGTCGACCGACATGACTGACTGGACGTAAAGTGATTATTTTGCATCAATCCGAAAAAGGAAAAGTCTGCGTCCCGCTTTCTTAGCAGCAAAGAGGAAGGGGGAGGTAAACGCCCCTCTGTTGGGGGCTGTTGGGGTCGTGATAGCAATGTCTGAACACGGTATTTCTTACTTTGTCGGTATGCTGCTTTAGGACATTGATCTGCTTTGACAGATATAAACAGCGGTATGCCGACCACGAGGCCTTGACCTTCACTCTGCAAGTTCTTCGCATTTTACGATATTGTCATAAAGTTTTAACTTCAACGAACGACGAAACAAACAAAATAACAAACAGGTAAAATACATAATGCGGAGGAAACGAAGTGAGTATAATAAATCAATCAATCAATCAATCAAGTTTATTTCAGACAGAAACGTCCATAGAACACAGGTAAAATAATAAAAGCAATAAAAGTGGTAAAAAGAAAAGCAAAAATAAAATATATACACATTACAGTCCAATTCTTACAAAATATTTAACTAAAGCATTATCACTACATAAGAACTGCATATAAAATAAATATTTATAATTATACAAAAGAGTCTCGAAGCTGGGAAGCTGCAAATCCAAAAGAATAGCTGTAACACTATATAGTCTGTCATAACCAAAAAATGTGAATAAACAGCGTTAATAGACCATAACGTACAGACTACGATTTACGATTCTAATAAGCTACATAAATTCACGAACTTGCAGCCTTAATTTACCGATTTATTGATCTCTCGATAATCAATGTTGCTTCTTCCGGAACGATCTTTGTTAGCCTCTTATTAGTTATTTACTGTTACAACATTATGGATCGATTCGAAGACGTTGCGACGCTACCTTCTCTACGGTCCCATCTGATGGGCAGCGCTCGTCGCTGGTCCTTCATCGGCTGCGAGTAGCGCAGCAACTGACGACTGCGAGATTCAGTCGTTAGAGTCTGCTCAATGATCAGAATAATCTTTGCCCACTGCAACAAACAAACCATCGCATGTCGTCTTATTTGCTTTTAACGATTATCAGTTATCCAGTAACAATCTTATTTACAAAGAATTGTAATTTTTGTGATGATGTTGCTTTTAAATCTGTTATATATTTTGCACTCTCGCTCGTTGAATAGTAAACTGATTACTGCAACTGCTTCAGTTAACCCAGCACTCGAACTATCATACCTTAAAAAACATGATCTGATTCTACCTGATCGGGGTTTGGCTAACCACATAGCGGTTGCTGAAGCTTCTAACGTTGTCTTAGACCATTTTAAGTGATGGCACGGAAGCAGTATCACAGAAATGACTTTGAGTTATTTCACTAGCACGTAGATAAGCTCCGAGGTTTTTACGCTGTTTTATACGTAACATTGCTTATGGAACACTGCAGTGTATGTACTGTATAGGGTAAAAAAGTCACCGGCTGTACCTGTCGATACCATTCCTTCTGCGACTCATTGACAGTTTCGTACGTGTGGCCCATCATAGCTATCAGCATGTTCACCAACAGCAGTGTCACTAGTATCATGTAAACGACGAAGATTATCTGCTCTCCAAACACAACGACACAAACACGATGCAGAATCACTTGCCTACATCACGTTCAGAGAGTTATAAATGCACGGTGCCTTACTTTTTATGAACAAAAAAGTAAACAGTAAAGTCGATTATTTGATACAGAGGAAACCGCTTGCATAAGTCAACGTCGTGACCAGAAGCGTTTTACAATCTCGGAAGTAGCGTCAGCTGATTGGCATGAGCTAATGATACCGCAGCGCACTATGCGGCCATTCACAGCCCGCGTCAGCGAACGGACATACTACAGTAGCTACAAACCACAGGTTGAACAGTACCACCGTCCCAGTCAGCCACATCAATTAGTCTTCACCCCGTAGCCATGATCTACTAATCGTTTTCCATCCCACCGAGGATAGGAGGCTAAGTTGACTGACCCGCGGGAACCATACGTAGAACCAGTCGCCGATGCTGTCGTCGAATGTGTCGTAAATCTCTCCGAACGCTCCGAGCGACATGCGAAACATTCCCAGCACCGACTCGATCCAGGTCGAGAACGGCTCGTTGTTGTATCCACGGAACAACACGAACATCGCTGCATGCACAACAACGTGCAAACTCATTGTCATCGCATGCGAAGACTAAAACAGATTGGTTAATGATTTTTTCGGTAAACAAACTTACACATAATTAAAAAGATATGTCGGCCCAGTGCCGACATGTTACGCAGCCGTCCGCTTGACTTTTTGAGTTGATAGGCTAATTAGCACACCGATTACGCCTGCACTGAGAATACTTATCATTATTTGTTTTTTTCTACGCTTTTCGAGTTAGGAGCTCGTAAGCGACATTCGACAGACGGACGGGCAAAGTCCTTATTTCAACTTTTAGAACGTCTGCGAATAAATACGTTTTAGGCCTATATGCCTAAACGTGTGTGTGTGTGTTGCTCAGAAGTGTATTAAAATGCTAAAATCGGACAGAGTGCAAAACGATAAAATTGCCGAATAACAGTGGAGCAAAGTTTAGAAAACTGAATCGATTTTGTACAAAATTATGCGCGAAAGCAGCTACTGCTTTCAGCGCGTTTTAGCCATCGCAATTCTCTCTGTACGCCCGTCTGTCTGACTGTTTGTCCGTCACACGGGTGGATCAGTCAAAAACGGTGCAAGCTAGGATCATCAAACCTTCACCATCGACTGCCTAAATGACTCTAGTTTCGGGAACTGTAAAGCTTTTCTATAAATTCGAAAGGAGTCACCCCGAACGAGGGCGCTAAATGAGAAGGGGTAAGGAAAATTTGCAATTTTTAGCCAATAAGTCGCTGTATGAGTCGCTGTAACAGTATGAGATAGGGCCTAGGTCATTATTAATCAATAATAGGAAGTCGTACACTGGCTCTCGATTGCCACCGAATTCAATGACCTTGGATGACCTTGGATGACCTTGAACGCCAACATGGGGGTTTTATGGATTTTTTGGCGATTTCGGGCTGCGAGACACATTTCAAAAGCGAATAAAAATCAATTGAGATAGACATGAAAAAACTGCATGTAAAATTTTCAGCATTGATTTTGATAATCCAAGCCTCGATTTTTTAGGTTTAAGAAAACCTGCGCACGACAGCATCAAAGAGCGGTACGTAAAAGTCATTATTTTACCGTTGTTGGCCAGTCTTTTGTGAAAACGGTTGCAGATAGACATGGACATGCTGCCTATCACAACAAACACTAGTAACGAGCTTTTCAGTCGTATTAACATCGATGACTTTGAAAGACCCTGAACTTCAAAATTATTGGGTTTTTATTGATTTTTGCGATCTTCGGCTGCAGCGCACACTTGAAGAATGAACCTTGACGAAATAGCTAGAGATAGACTGACAGTTTGCGAACAGAAACTGCTATAGGCTTTCGCGCGTCTCGTGAGCATTAGCTCAAATTTCTTGTTTCTATTTTCACACGATCTGAATCGCAACAGTGGTAGCTTAGGCCTTTACTAATGACAAGTTTTCGACAAATGCGGCACGTCGTAGCAAACAGAGAATAAAATCATTGTATATAGCGTTATTGCATGCTGCGCGTACATTGTGAAAATCCAATGAGAAAGACGAGGTAGATGGCGAAGAATCGAAGCAGATCCGTGTGTATCATTTTGTAGATCATTACAACAAACGGTCCAACGATACGAAACCCTCTAAACAACACATTTATGAGGCTATTTACTGCGTTTAAGTTAAGGGCAGCCAACAATAATTAAGCACCAATGATGTCCAATAACATAATCAGTTCGTGCTGATTGGTATCTATAGAAAACTTTATCCATGCACTGAACTAATGAACACGCCAGCAATTACACCACAATAAGTATATCTAAGTTAACTACTATTTTTCTTACATTTTTCAGTTTTTGCTCAACTACTAGGTTTCCATCATCATCATATTCGTTTAATACATTAACTTGACAGAACGCAAGCATGTGCACAATTTAGGCCTAACATACAGTAAATATAAAAGTTTTTTTTTTAAAAAGTCCACAAAACTATATACAAATGTTGCAGAAACAAGCACGTCAATTGAACAACAGCATAACAGCAACAAAATTGGAATGTGTGACTGCCTGAAATCTAGTAGGCCTAACTAGTAAAAATACGATAAAAGTCATGATGTGGTAGGCCTAAAAACGACGTTTAAAACTTAATAACTGTGTTTATATAGCATACGAATGACAAAAT
>Ga0209367_1002237_pt1 | contig 25326 bp, 18 predicted proteins | sample WorMetLIZISLAND2_FD_187412 | JGI IMG/M metagenome (GOLD analysis project Ga0209367, IMG submission 187412) | Marine gutless worms symbiont microbial communities from Max Planck institute for Marine Microbiology, Germany - Olavius geniculatus... ... | reverse complement strand
CAACATGCTTAATGTAATTTATGTACAGTGCTTCTGCAGTGTCTTTGATGTGACAATGTCACTCTAATCTTTCCCTTGTCAGTAATAACAATAATAATAATTCGCAGCTTTTGCCTGTTTCTGCGTAGAACTTGGAGGACGTACGTGATGTAGTGAAGTCGAGTCACGGTGCTCTGTCGGACCTGACTGAATCCAAATCTGCCCAGCGTCTGTCCCGCAAGGTGACTCAGATGATTGGACAGATGGACGAACTGGTGACTGAGCTTAGTGCTCGCAAGGAGGTGCTGATTGGGGACATTGAGGCTAAGAAAGGACGCGTGGAGGTGAGGGCTGACGGCAAGGAACCAATCAGTGACGATCGCAAGAAGGAAATTCTTGATGAGATCTCCAAGAAACAGTGAGTACTGGCTCGATATTAATTAGTTGATCAGTCAGTTAGTTGATCAAAACACATTTACATGGTGCTGTAAAACGGCCATATCTTGAAACAGTCAGAGGCACATGATTCAGGCCCAACGTAATTCACAATTACACGGATGTGACATGGTTTGTGTAATTGGTAGGTTTTTGTGCAATCGGAAATGTTCATAAAATTTCAAGCTATCTTAAGATTTTTGTATTTTTGGCCATCTTCTCGATGTTTGGCATGCATTATTTGATAATTCATGAAAACATGCCATCTTCGCTGGTTGAATTTTTGCATAGTCTGCTGAACTGCTGCTAACACTGGTTTACAATACGCATATATCCTGCTGTCGACATTTCACTTTAGGCATTGGTTGTTGGTAGCAAGAAAGAAATATACCAGTTCTAATGTTTATTAATTGGCATTTTTAGCACACTAATTGTCTTTCTGATCAATTGGAAAAATTTGCAATTAATTCAATTTCTGATAGTTTGTGTGCATCTTTATCTTTGTGTGCATAGGAACAATCTGGTGACAATCACGGAGATGCTGGAGTCGCTACAGAAGCTGCAGAATGTATCAGACAGCAGCAAATATGAGAAGATAGCTCGAGTCTTGGATGAGGACCATGACGGTGTCGTTGACAAGGCTGTCGTCATGGAGGTAATTGTACCATTCTGTGCAGTCTTCTTTTTATTTGCATTACACGTCTTTTCTGTCCTTCTGTTTCATGTGGGCTTACAGCTCCTGTGACAGTTTTATATTTTGAAAAGTTAAAGGTCACAATCTCTGGATATGAAGCATATCTTGAGTAATTAAGTGACTCGGTTTGCTGTCGACATATGGTAAGTCACAGAAACTGCTGTAGCAGACATATATTAATGAGCAGGAAGATTGCAAATTAAGATCTCTAAATGGAGTATGGTATTGAATCATATCCACAATGAGTAACTTTGCTAAGTGGCTATGTATGCTGCAAAACCATTTGACTGTCAGGTACTTTAACGCAAGGAAATCAGTTATGAATTGACAAGTCTGCACTTTGTAGATGCCATCAATTAGCAGGGCATCTGTTGAAACAGCATAATTGTCCCTCTATTTTTGGTGGTTGGCAGTTTGAAATTTGAACTAAAAATTTTATTGGTTTGCACGACTTGCCTTGGACATATTCCAGCTCAAACGAAATCGAGCTTAGCTTAGATGTATTGCAGCTCAGCTTTCTGGCTGACCTTACTACCGGTTGTAACTAAGGCACAAGGTTGTGTCTGTCTGTGATGCAGGTATTGTGGCTAAATGGTACGTCGTACGGGGTCACGATGATACCATTGAATAGGGTGATGATGAGTTTTTATGGGCTGTCAATAGTAGCCATTTTGCTATCTCCAGCAGTTTGGTCACTTTTTTCAGTGCAAACTTGCTGCTTGCATCCATCATTTATGTGTGCCGTACTGTATTTCACCATTGATTATAGTGTTCAGTGGCAGCATTACCGTAGTATATATGGAGCTGTACGTCATCTCTGGGAAGTCACTTTATCCATGCAACCAGGACGCTGGCCTTTGGACTTCATATGGTACGGTTGGCCTTCCCTAGTGACAGCTGGGCTTCTGGTTAGCTGCAACTACAGCTTGGAGGTCTAGCTTAACTTGTGCATGTTGTGCTGTGTAGGTGATAGAGTTGTTGGAAGAAGAGGATGTGAAGCTAAGTCCTGAGCAGTTGACGAGCATCATGTCAATCATTCACAAGGAGAGGCGCATTCTGGAGGAGAATAAACAACAGAAGACCGAGGAACGCAAACAGCAGCAGGAGCAGCAGCCTGTGAGTCAAGATGACATACAGCAGCAGAAACAGAGCTAGGATGATTGTGACAATTACGTAGCATAGGTGGCGAGGTGTATTGCCAGTTCAGCCGCAGGAAATTTTGGTCGCCGATCAACTCTGTCGCATTTCGTAGGAATTTTTAGGCCTATAATTCATTTGACTTTTTGTGAAGAATACTCTTATTAAAAGTGTTGACTTAAGTCACTTAAGTTTTGTTGTCCACACCGAACATTTTTTACAGGAGCCATATTTCAGTCGGTTGAACATTGGCTGGATGTGCTGATATGTCGGCACTGGAAGTGCCATGTGTCTGTGACATAGCAGTCTGGTACTCTCACCTACTCTACGCTTCACACTTGCATGAAATTGTGTCACTGCTTCAGGACCGAAGGATACTTTGGACCCACATAAAGTAATTATGACACGTCACATCTCAGCATTTCGGTGGCCAAATTGAATGGCCGCTGAAGCATCCTGTGGCCGAACTGTCTGTAAACTAGGCGGTGACAACTGTACAACAGGGGCAACAGCTGCTGTCCCAACTATTGAGTTGGGGCAGTGGTCTGTGGTAAGTGATGCCCTAGGTTCATTGTTTGTCAGGTTATAGGCTTACTAATTGGTCTAGCATATCTGAAGCAGAGTGCATTCATTGCAGTATCTTAGGGAATCGCATAAAATTGCTCTAGCAGCTGACTCTATTCCCACAAACCTTGCTGTCACTGGGGGAGTCTTGGTTACATTTCTTCAGACCTGACTCCCTTTGACACCTTTGGAAACTCATAACCTCAAAATTTGTAAAGTTGCTGCCCAAACTGTCAAGTATGAATTGGTGTAGCACATTCTGATAAAACCTCTAATGCCCCAAGGACAGACAGCTGTCACTGTTACTGTTAGGTAGTTTAGCTTCCGTGTACGTCAATGCCTTCACTGTAGGATAGGAAAGTCTAGGCGATTGAAGTATATTATGATGGTATGTAGTCACCAGAAGGTCACAGTCAAATCAACAATGTCAGTTTCGCTTTTGTATAACTGATCTGTGTTAAAGACCCCACCTCTGCTAGTGTTCATGTATAGACGCTTTCCATTCCCGACCTTCGATGTCCATAGAATGTGTGTGTGATTTTAACCAGGGATGTTAAGTTGTTGAGGCCAGCATGGTCTCGAGGCAAAATTCAGTGGTCTCGTTCTTGTCAAATTGTTCTCATTTTCATGCAGTTTGGTCTTGTGACCTCAGCGATTCAAAAAGTACCAAAATTGTTTGCAGTATTTTCCTGAAATGTAACGATTGATTGCAGCAAACTGTCCGGCAATCTTCAAACTGTTGAATGAAACATTGATGCTGATGATAAAAAGAATGTTGACTGATGCCAAATAACAGTGGTAGGCTATAGGCTTTCATAATTGCATGTTTGATTTTAAAATGAAAATTAGTTTGTGCCAACTGCTGCACCATATATTTCGTTAAATGTTAGTTTTACTGTTCTCGTTCTCATAGTTTCGTTCTCGTTGTTTTCTTTCAATTTTTTTTGTTTTCACCATATTTTCGCCTCATTAACATCCCTGAAATTTGTAACACAGGTTTGTTTTTTTAATGTTGTTTTGTTACCTGTGCCGAACGAGTGAGGTTATGTTTACGTAAATTTTCTGACATTGATGTACAAAAACTTACCACAAGTTCCCTGTCTTCCACTGTACAGAGTTTTGCTGCCATTACCTGATTTGAGGTACGGCTTTTTGAATTAGCAAGTGCTATAGGGGGCCACTGAGTTTTGTGCTGTGTCACGTAAACTTTTAAATGTTGCACTTGCAGCATGTGTGTGTTGAAACGCTGGGGTTATGACAAAATTAATGTTTCAGAATAAATGAGCACATTTAAACTGTGAATAATTAATAGCAAACATGAAATATTGTTTACATTCTATAAATGTCTCATGTTTTGCATTTTATTTGGGTGTAGCTGAAGTGGGTGTCACTTTTTTGGCCCACTCAGTAGATTTAGAAGTCTCGGCAAAGGTTTCTTCTCTCCGTGCATTGATTTCCTAGCTGTGGAATGGATTGTTGTTGGTACAGCATAGCTTCAAGTAACCTGCGATATTTGTTCTTAGTTATTTGTTGGTCCTTACTTGGCTTTTTCATGCTTCGTGCCTCCAATAGACAGCATTATGATATTGATGACTGTCTGGAGAATACATGTAGTGAAGATTATTAGAACTGCCATTATCGTTACATATGCACAATTATAATCGGCAGTTCTTACAATTTTAGGTTTAAGTCGTTTTTTTGTTTTTTTGTGTGTTTCGTAAAGGTTAAACTTTGTTTTGTTATTATGTGTACGTGCAATTTTGCCTGCAAAGGCCATCCCCGAAATGACCTATACTGTGTCGGGCAGGGCGTTAAACCCTACTCACTCACTCATTCACTCACTCATGCTACATGCCATTTGGCAAACACCATCTAAACACCAGTAGCTACAGCCAGTGTTGAGTCACTATGTGTACAGTTTATATTTTCAATCTGCAGCATCCGTACAGCTAATACTGTTCGCAGTTGAATTTTCACCAATTTTGTCTTATCGTCCAATTTGTGGTTTGATTTCATCATTAACTTCTGTTTTGTCAATTATTTCCGATTTTGCCTTTTGACATTGTTATAGACCTACCTGTATTATTGTCACAGAACTCTGCACCTCATGAATGATTTGGTAAATTAAAATGTAGTGTTCAAATATTGTTATCTCGAGTGAGATATACTTAGTAATTTTGTGGCAAAAATATAAGGAAATTTGTCAGCACTCATTCATAGGATGAGCTATTTTTGCTGCAACATTTTAAGATTGCTGTAGGACCTGGTAAAAATTGCTGCTGATTTTTTTCAGTTGTTCCATAATTGGCAAATATTTACAGAGTTAGCCTACGGTCTTGCACTGCCAAATGGCCTTGGAAATGCCAGATTTTTCAGTGTATTGTTTATGATGAAATATGTAATTCAGCTAAAGAAACACTCGTGTGCACGATGTTTCATAAAAGGCACCCTCATAATTACGGTGATCAATTTACATGAAATTTTTACCAGTTGTAGCTGAAGAAATACTATTTCAAAATGTTTCAACAAAATGTGGCTGTTGGTTAAATATTCTTTGCTAGTTGTGATGTAATGCTGGCTTCATAATGTGTCGTGAGTACAAGCTTACTTGTCTCAATTGGTGCTGTCAGTTACTACCCTGCCTCGATGGTTGAACTTTATCTTGTTCACTGATTAAAAATATTTATCGTATCAGCACTAAGCAACATAGGGGCATGAAATCGGACATCTCGCGATCCGAAGCGGTGTGTGTTGGTGCACTGTCTCGTTGGAAGGTGTTGAAGTTAAGCAAAAGTGATCGTTTTTGGGTGTTTTTTGTGGTTGCAATGGTAAAACTTCAGTTTGTCATCAATAAAGCAGATGAAGTTTATCATCGAAGCAGTTTAACTGTTCAGCAAGTATGTCAGCACCAGTTGCGACAAGCCATTTTGTTCTCGCGACACATGACGTCAGCATTACATCACGACTAGCAAAGAATATTTAACAAACAGCCATATTTTGTCGAAATATTTTGAATTAGTATTTCTTCAGTTACATCTGGAAAAATTTTGTGTAAACTGATCATCATTTAATTGAATTATGAAAAAAGAAAAGGGTGCTTTTTATGAAACACCATGTAGATTGTAGATGCAATGTTCGTATAATTGTATTTCACAAGTTTGCTGTGCACATGAAATGTGAAGATGGGCAAAAAGCCATTTTCGACGTTGGATAATAGTTATGCCAAATTTCAGTGTTGCTGCCAACTTCAAAATGCCCAACTGCCAAAAGGAAATTTTTTCTTCCATACATTTGTTAAAGTGCTACATTTGACTTACTTGGCAACTCTGGCTCCAAAAACAAACTTTGAGAATTCTTGTTGATATTTCATGGGCTGGATGTTTATACCAACCGCATCAATGTAAACTGACATGAAAACCATTGAAGCAGTCGAGTCATGTTTGATCTCATTGTTTTGGGAGAACTATTGCAACTTAAACACCTCGTAAAATAGACAGCATTTCATGAAAAAGTATTCTATGTGTTGCTTACACTTTTTTTCGTTTCTACAGTAGTGAATTCCAGCAGAACAGTCTGTGTTGAAGACTAAAACGGTTGGTTCTTGTACTGTCTGTCGTGAGGCATAGAATTCAGCGCTGGATGTTTTTGTAAGGGTTACGTACATCTCATGCTAAGCAGTGGCGTTGTGGGTTAAAACGACTGGGGTGCGACGAGGGCAAGAAGTTGCAATTTTCCCCAAAAAAACTGCTGCAAATTTCCAACAAAAGAGGCAATAGGTGTTCACTGTTCAGAATTTTAATTTTGCTTTTAAATTTCCTCCAAAAAAGACCTCAGAGCCAACTTTTGTATTTCTGGAAGAAATTTTCTGACAGGCCCAAATTTATTGGGGGCAGTTATGCCCTTGACTGTCCCCCATGCCACGACGCCACTGGTGCTAAATGCTAAATTTATACTGATTTACTGCTCACAAAGGAATTTGCTTTTCTTGTATGAAGTGTTGGGACGTTACATATTTAAGTTATTTATTTCCGCTTCCATGAAGTGTCCATTGCAAAACAATGGCTGTTCTATTCCACCGATATTATGCCTGATGTAGTACCGTGTACCGATAATGTCCACATCAAGTAAATATGTATAGAACAAAAATAACATTTTTTTGTTTCAAAAACTTACCCACATTAAAAAGTTAATTCAAAACATTTTCTTAGTAGAATAAAAGGTAAAGTTGGATTAAGATAGGGGTGAGTTTTTTTAGATAGGTTCACCCAACAAAATCCACTGCATTTTTTAGCTATGTGCTGCATTAGTTATACAGTTGGCTGTTTATTTCACAAGTGAAACGAAGCAGACAGTAAGTATCCGAAACCAGAAAAAACAGATACTATACACCGTGAGCCAAAGAAAAACATGTCACCAAACTTCTGACCATATCTTTGCTGAATATTGATCAATTTTCAATGTGCTTTTACTGGCGCACTCTATGGAAAATTAGCTGTCATTAACGTCATTAACGTTTCCATTTCACCTTAAACGTGGAAAATCCGGTATTTGGCAAATGTGTGGACAAAAGTTTGGTGACGTTTTTTTTTTGATTCGCGACACAGTAGGCACCAAGAGTCATTGTCAGAAATGAGAACAATTGTTGGAAGCAGGTGACTAAGTTAACACTACAAGCAAATGCCATCAACGGAACTGTACAAAAATACTCTTACAGCAAACTGACAGACTGACGGAATACTGAGAATAATCTACACGGTGTTTCATAAAAAACAACCCCCTTTTCTTTCCTTCATAATTCACTCAAATGATGATCAATTTACATGAAATTTTTAGCAATTGTAGCTAAAGAAATACTAATTTAAAATGTTTAACAAAATATGGCAGTTAATTAAATATTTTTTGCTAGTCGTGACGTAATTCTGACATCATAATTCGTCATGGGTACAAGCTTGCTAGTCTCAACTGGTGCTGTCAGTTGCTACCCTGCTTCAGTGGTGAACTTAATCTGGTTTGCTGATGAAAAATGTTCATCGTGTCAGCACCAAGCAACATAAGGACAAGAAATCAGGCGTCTTGCGATCCAAAAACTCAACCTTCTCGCAAGCTTGGTGTGCTAGTGCACTGTCTTGCTTGAACATGTGTAAGTCCAACTATCCCCACAGACGCGTAAATGCGATTGCTTTACACGTTTTTTGTGGGTACAACTGTAAAACTTCAAGAATTTGTCATCAATGAACCAGGTTTTTACCATCGGAGCATGGTAGCAACTGACAGCACCAGTTGAGACTTGCAAGCTCGTACTCGTGACACGTTATGACGTCAGCGTTACGTCACAACTAGCAAAGAATATTTAATCAACTCCCATATTTTGTTGAAATATTTTGAATTAGTATTTCCTCAGCCACAACTGGTAAAAATTTCATGAAAATTGGTCATCATTTGAGTGAATTATGAAAGAAAAAGGGGATTGTTTTATTATGAAACACCGTGTAGATGAAGAATGCAGGAAGCAGTTCACATTGTAGCACTATTACAACGGCCGATTTTAGTTAATGATATCAGATGTTTGATGATAAATATCTGGGGCCGGATTCACAGACATTGTCATCATAAGATGTTTTATGAATCGGGCCCCTGATCACTGACCAGACATGCAACTATACGTGCACGCCAGCACTCGCCATATCTTCACGTTCTTGTGATATTATGGGTTTGATTAAAACCATTTTTACAAATATTACTAGTTAGTAGAACAGATAAAGCAGACGTATTTAAATACTATCGTTTATACCTACTGACGTCGACGAATTGTCTATGAACACAAATCTATGTACACTGTGGACGTTAGTCTAAACATCTCAGAACTAGCAGGCTGTGCAATTTACACACTGCCCAAAGCACTGGAGTCTTTGGCAAATAACATTCAGCTGTTACATATACACCATGTCTCAAGAAAAAAGGCAAAATTGTTTTCATCATATATCTGTCAACTTTCCATCAACTTTGATGATTTTCGGCACAGAGATGGCCAAGACGACAAAATTATGTAAGGTGCACTCTTTCCACCTCACCTAATTTATCAATTTGTCAACGCACTACAGCGTGAAACACAGATGTTCCAAATTGCTGGACTACATTACATAGTGATTATTTGTATCAGATTGCTCATTTTTGCATTATCAGTTTGACAGAGGGTGCTACGCAATTTAATAATTTGTGGTATTAAATATTTTACGGTGAAAGTAGCATACAACAAAATAGCTGACTGATGAGCTTGAAACGTCTAATAGATGAGTGAATGCCGTTTGATCAGTCGATCATTGATTCCGCTATCAGGCAGTAGCGTTGCATCTAAGCCACTGTGTCCATGTACGCAGGGCACACTTTGGACATAAACTCTGATAATTTGCAAGCGAGTTGTTTATATAAACTTACAATTTTGCTAAATGAACCACATTTTAGTTTATTATGTGATTAACTGAAACGTAACAACGTTTACTAGAAGCAATAACTCAGCGTTGTGCAACAGTTTGGAGCATCTATGTTTCACACGGTAGTGCGTTGACACAAATTAGTTAGTTAAGGTAGAATACGAGTGCACCTAACGCAATCTATCGTCTTGTCTATTGTTGTGACAAAAATTATCAAAGTTGGTGAAAATTTGACAAAGTTATGACGAAATCAATTTTGGCTGTTTTTTTTTCATTGAGACACGGTGTATTTAACTAACTCTATGTGCTCATTTGTTCAGTATGTTCTGCGCCTGGCTTACTCTTTCTAACATACATAGAGTGTGTGTGTGCATAAGTTAAACCACAGTCTGGAGTGGATAATGGTGTCCGCAGTATGAACCTACCCACTACAGACAGTGGTTTCAGACACTTATTCCACCCTCAGCTCGCTAGCCTACTTTGTCACTTGTTTAATCACGCATGACTGCGCCCGTAATTTATGCACATGTTGGGAATTCACTTGACAAATCAACAACAATTATTGGCATTGCACATAAACGACTAAAAATGTTGCCACGAGATGCGTTTTGAGCCAAAAATGTGTCAGAATACATTTGCACTAAGGGCTCCGTCAGGACTCTACTACAGAGGCTTACAGCATTGACCACCTAGTTCGATTTGGAGGAAGGAAAGGGAGTGCGAGAGGGAACGCAGTACGTTTGCCAGCTAAGCGTGGAATAATAGCCTATACAAACCTATACAGCATTATATAGCATTCCGCAGGCTCAGTGATCGATCACAGACTCCACAATTTGTAGGCGAATTAGTTCCTGTACTACGCCAGCAACATTTCGTTTCCAGCTGTCAGAGTATACTGTATCCATGCACAGGCACTGCTGGGTAACTGGACGTTTCGCACCATGGACTATTCGTATGATTGTTTTTATCACTTGTCACTTTGTGTGGCGTGACATCCAGAAACCGCCAAAAAATTGAACGGCTTTTTATCTGAGGGATTAAATAATTATAATGCAGTTGCCGCACTGTTCCAATTTTTCAGTCAGCAAGCTTTGTTCTAGGCGACCTCAACATTTCCTGATCATTCGACAACGTGTCGTCCCAGTTAGATATTTGACAGATATGTGATATTTTGCTTACGTGGTTACATCTGGAACCTCATAATTTTTTGATAAAATAAATTAAATACTTCACTCTGGACTCAGATCTCCACCTCCAAGCTGCTGCGCGCTGCCGCCGAAATCAAAAGCAAGAACAGAAGCACGAATGGTAGGCCTACGAATAGTCCATGGTACCAAAAAGTCCACAGCATATTCCAGTGCTGCACCTCCTTGCACTTAACCCACGCAGATCAATCGATCGTGACGATAAAGAACTTGTCTCGTCGTGGGCCCCTGAACTACGAGTTTCTACACCCAGCGGCCACTGGCTACTGGCTAAGGAAATCGATCGTACACCGGACGCACTGCCCGCTGGCCACGTCGACTGCGGACACTTTGATCTCCGTTCCTCCGAACGTCATCCGGGCCTGTATCTCGCGGGGTCGTGCAGCCGGCGGGCCGGGGTAGGAGGTCGTGGAAGGACTGGTGATGGGAGTGGTTGGTGGTAGGTCGGTGACATCGAGGCGCAGCGTGGCACAGCGCGTCACTCCGAGGTCTGTCACGTACTGGACGTCAGGCGACTCCGAGCCGTAGATGTGAAGCACGCTTGTCGACTGGTCGCGTTCAGCCGGCGCGTACCTGCCGCGTGTACACGCATGTACCAGCAGTCTCAAGCAGGGATGGAAAATTGGCTCGAAAATACCTAAGTTTTTAGGTTTGAAAAAAACATGGTAAAAACCTCAAAAGTCAAAATTGTAGGTTTTCAAGATTTCTATTAATAGAAATCAAATTTAATTTTGTATTTTAATCGTGATTTTTGAGTTTTGACGTTACAGCCTAATACGATATTCTCCTTGGGTCTTAAAATTTGTGCCCAGTCTTCTTTGTACACTAAAACTTAAATAACTAAAGACTTTAAAAGCTTTAAAAATATTCTTAAAATCCTAAAACTTTTCTCAAAAGCCTAGTTTATCCAGCACTGGATAAAATTAGTCTGAAAGCAATTAACTCTACCTATAGGCCTACGCTACTCATGTCGTCATCGCTGGACCGAATTGGCACACCGGCACTTCCTTGGCCGCCTGAAAAGTACAGGAGCCTACGGCCACTTCTTTCGTGAAATTCGTGAGATGCCAGTAGTCACAAAATAATCTATGCAATACTAGATCTGCAACCACCCTCCGACACACGTTTCCACACCGGTACTTATTTTTACCGCTTCAAGCCCCGCTTTATTGATAACCTACATGACATAGGCCCTACCTGCGTGTCACGGTACTGCCGACGAAGACGGCGTCCCCGGCGCCGACGAACCGGTCAAAGACTCCGGTACACCAGTCGACGCCGTCACGATGTACCAGACGTGACTCCGGGTGACGCCCACGCACGAACCGACGCACCACGCCCACACCGTACGTCTGACGCGACCGACGGACTGCCACCGTGGACGGGTCCAGTCCGAAACACACCGCTCCTGTAGTGCCACGCGACATAGAAAGATAAGTACGTACGACGTAAGTGAGTAAAAGAGCTTAGCGCTTGAAGTTAGCAGGCGCAGATTAACATTGAGGTACAACTCGCCGCGGTCTCAGCACCCGAACAAAAATGTCTTTATGTGGTGTTATAGCTCTTAATGGGAGTCATTCCAGAGCTATGGAGCGTCACCGGACACCTGCTGTAAGGGATCACACACTGTTACCTGCCCCCGACACAGGTAAACGCGCCTCGCCTTAACCCAGCCAGATAGGCCGGTACTCGATTTATCTATCCCCGAGGGACGGACGGCTGAGTTGACCTAGGCGGTTGGTTGCATACCGAGATGGTTTACCTGCCCGTCCAAGTAATAACCAGGCCAGGCGTAGGTTAACTTCGTTGATCGGACAGACGGACAACGCGTTACCGCTACACCACGCCACCAACCCAGCAGCCGTTTAGACTGTTCAAAGTCGACGCCGGTTTTGTCTCAGATGAGCTGGAAGCTTGTTCGTACTTCCACAGCCTAGGACCTGCAGCAGCAAAACATCTGTCTCCAAAGCTGTTGCAGGTCCGTTTGACGATAAAATGTCCTTATATGAGTTGGCAGACCACAACTGTCTATGACCTTCGTCAGAGACCAGCTGACAGTCGGCAGCCTGCAGGTAAGCTGGAGCCATGCCGAACAGTGACAAGTAGGCATCTTTGAATACACTCGTATAGGTTGATGTTAACGTAATAACCCTTTCCAATAGAGCGTTAATTATGTTAAATAGCCCTACAAAAGTGGTAGAATCAGAAAACAAGAAATTTGAGCTAAAGCTCACGAGACACGCGAAAACCTATAGCAGTTCCTGTTCGCAAACTGTCAGTCTATCTCCAGCTGTTTTCACGAAAGACTGGCCAACAACGGTAAAATAACGACTTTTACGGGGAATGCTAAAAATTTCATACACAGCTTGTCTATGTCTATCTCAATTGGTTTCAGCGCAATTCGCTCTTGAGAAGTGTCTTGCAGCACAAAATCGCCAAAAAAAATCCACAAAAAACCCATTTAAACGTTCAAGGTCATTGAAATCGGTGGCAATCGAGAGCCAGTGTACGACTTCCTATTAGTGATTAATAGTAAGTAACCTAGGCCCTATTTCGCACCGTTACTGAGGTACAGCGACTTATTGGCCCAAAATCGCAAATTTTGCCCACCTCCTTCTTATTTAGCGCCCTCGTTCGGGGTGACCCCCTTCGAATTTATAGAAAAGCTTTATGGTTCCTGAAACTACAGTCTTCCGGGCAGCCGGTGAAGATTTGGTGATTATAGCTTGCACCGTTTTTGACTGATCCACCCGTGTGACGGACGGACAAACGGACAGAATTGCGATGGCTAAAACGGGCTGAAAGCAGTAGCTGCTTTCGCGCGTAAAAACCTGCAATAATCACTGCAGGTTTTGAGTCACGCAGATTCCCACTAATTGTTTCGCCCCGTATCAGAGGCAGCAGACTGAGGAGCATTATACACATTGACAGAGGCAGGCTTCTAAAACGTCGTACACAACTGTCAATTTTACATTAAGCTGTGCTTTGAGGCTTTGGCTTAAGGTACGCATAAAGAATTACTAAATCATATGACGACCGTAATCTAGCTTCAAAAGACCACGAATTGCCGATTATAAAAGGCAGGCAGCGGCAGTAGTCTACCTTTGAGGATGGCTAAGCTGGCATCTTGCGGTATAGCGATCTTTAGCCACTGTCCAAACTGCTGTCGTATGTGCGCCTGTAGCATGGCTGACTCGGAGAATCCACCAACGAGAAACATTAGTTCAATGCCTGAATACGAACATTGATAGCACAATTAATTACAAAAAAGTGTTTTTGCTTTCCAACATTTTCAATACATGTAAGAAGTGTAAACCTTTCGGGGAGAGGGTGTCAACTCCACTCCTCTGGAAACAAACGCTACCTGTGTGCTAGAAAAGAAAACGAGGGCACTAAAGTCATGCAGATTTCTATGAAAGTTGGGCAGATTTTTAACTAAGCACATATTCTAATGACATTGTGCATTTATTCTTCACTTTCAAGTTTCACCTATTGACTTTGTAATAATTTCACGAAGGAAATGTCTGCGTCCTGATCTTGGGGATGGACGCTTATTAGATCTATCAATATCTATGTCTAATTGTGTCTCTTGTCTCAAGCAGAGTGAATAGGTTCAAGCCAATTAATTACCATTAGAGCACTGTCAATACGATGTACATTTTTGTACACAGCATGACAGGCAGTCAGCAAAAGCTGTCCCGTTATGTCAGAAACACGTCTGTTTATTGTAATTTGCACAACGACCGTGCACTTACACATATCCGTTTGCGGTAGAGCAAAGTATAGAACAAACACTACACGCCGTCTCGACGATATCACATCAGAGTTGTACGGATTCAAGATATGTCACCAAAAATACAGCGGTGTTTCGTATCGGCATTGATTATACATTAAAACGACAAATTATAGTTAACAAAAAGTCAATATTTTAAATTGCATACCATGCCATACCACATGACTAATCAAATCACTTGTTTAGAGTTCCCCAAGCCGCCCTCACCTTTCCAGAAACTTCGTCAAAATCGGTTCATGATTTTTTGAGTAACGTCGCGAGCAAATAAACAGAAAGATGGACTGCCTGCAGGCAGTGTTTCAATTATTTCCTTTTTCGTCGTTTACATCCAGATCTACTTATCCGGCACTCTACTGTCGTGGTTCTAGAAAAATGCCTACTATTCAGGCCACGTTAACTTGAATCCCTCTGTAATAATGACGATAATGACGACAAACAGACTTAGGTGATTGCATAAACTTTTTTTAGTGAAGATAAACTAAGTCCCTGTACATGTAATGATCTGAAATCAACCAACAATCGTTAGGCCAAACTGGCATCGTTGTCACGTGAAACAAAGCAATAGACTACGTATTAAAGGCACTTTTATGGCATGTGAAGTTTGACCTTCATGGTAGCATGAACCATGGCCATCTCAGAGGAAGAGCTACAGCAAGATTAACCTTCATAGCAGACAAACTGCAGCAACTGACATATTAAGCATAAACTGTCTGACTTTGGTTTTGATCGCATAGACTTATTATTCTGAAGTTACTTTTTCGTGACTTAATTTATTCATTTCAGCAAATCTGAGCAAAAAACTGGCATGACAGTTGCTTCTGTCCGATCGATTTTGTTTTTTTCTGCACTTTTTTGTTCTCGGCTTAGAAGTGCGTACGTACAGACGGACGGACGGACGGGCAAGAACGGTAACGCGGTCAACTAGAACGGCTGCAGATGCCGGTATAGCCGTACCGTGCATGTTGTTGTCATTGAGAATGCGTGAGATAGCGTCACTGATGGCGTCTAGTGTAGGACGGTACAAACGCTGCATTGCTGCCGGCATCAGTCGAAGCATGCCCTGAGCCGACCAACGCACGTCCTTGTCGCCATACTTCTTGATCGCACCTTCCACCTGGCTGCCCTGCCAACCAAGCTTTGTAGTGTAACGTTAAGAACCGTGAAAGACGTTGGACCTGCGATCGCCAGGTCGTTGGTTCGACTCTCGGTCGGGTCGTTATCAAGTGGTTACTACTTGGACGGGTAACTCTGCAGCCGGGTGAACCATCTAGGTATACAGTCAACACCTTCGAGGCAAATAAATCGAGTACCAGCCTGCCTGGCTGGAGTTATGGCGGGGAGGTCGGGTGGCAGGTAACACTGTGTGATCCCATATGGCAGCTGACGTCCCGTAGCTCTGAGATGGGATTCCCATGAAAAGCATGCTATTCGACCATTTAACCATTAGTCTTTGTAAACGACAAGTTTCGTTGCAAACTGCGGCCAAACCGTTGCAGATAAGTACGTGGTTAAGGTACTGCAGGGAGCGGTGGGGCAACCCTATTTGCTTCTTTAGACATTTTTCCATAATGCGTAGGCCTACCGTTTGGACAATACATCCGTTACAGACAACAAAGAACAAACAGAAGACAGACGACAGCTTGTGCCGTAGGCCAAGAACCACACTGTACTCACAAAGTGTTTCTTGTAGAAGTCAATGAGAGAGAACGGCAGTGAGACGTTAAGCGGTTGATCCTTGTTTGGGTCCGCTGCTCGCTTGCGTGATTCGAAGGCAATCATGAGGTCGACCCAACCCGCCGGGCGCCGAGCCTTAAACTGTGCCATAAACTCAGCACTGAAGATCTCCTCCAGAAGTCGCTCAAACTCTGCGTCGATGCCTATACACATATTGCAAGAATTTCATAACACAACCAGCGGCGTCGGGGTTAAAAAAGTAGAAGACATGATTAAGTTACAATTTTTTGTGACACAGGAGATTACGGATGCTCAAAATTTTATTTTCGCCCATAGATTTCCCCCAAAGAGGAAGACTTTCAGCCAGTCCCAAATTTGGTATTTTTGAAAAAAAATTTTTTTCACGAAAGCAAGATTGTGCAACAAGCCAAAATTTGGCCTGCCACGATGTAATGCCAATGAATATAATAATAATGTAACCATTTTGAGGCAAAGCTGAATATGAAACGCCGCTAGGCCCTAGTCACTATGTCGAAAGAGGGTAAAGTGCGGTAAGAAGAACTGAGTAAATAGACTTAGGCGACCTTTCGAGCAAAGGTTTGATACAAAGTGGATGAGATGATTTAAAGAGACATATTGCTCTAAGCATACGGCCTTGTGTGCTCAAAACTAAGCTATTTTAAGGAAGTCTGCTGACGCGAAAATGTTTGATAACATGTTACACGATAACCAGCTGGCCCTGCACTGCCACGGACTGGGCGGCGTGTTAGGTCTATAGCGAACGATAAGAATAATAAAAAAAAACATGATTGCAGACGTTTTGAGCACAATTAAAGATCAAAATAATCAGAATATACACGGTGGGTCAAAAACTAACAACCTTTGACCCAGGTCTTGCTCTGTTTTTGGTCCAAACGATGACATTGTGTTCTGAAGGAATTACAAGAAGTACCCAGTATTATAGGATTGTGACGAATCTAATGTACTCCTCGCGCGCATTATATTCTCCTGTAGGCCTATTCTTCTAAGTGCTTTTTCGTTCCTTTCGGCTTGTACCAGAGACCCGGCGTCTATTTGAGACCCGTCTAATACTAGGTTATACTAATAGTGGCGACGTACCTGAACCTAACTAAACTGACACGGTTTAGTTTTTGACGAACTGACCAATGGGCAGGTTGACGCGTACGTGAGTGTATTCACGACGCCGTTAGACGGTACCTACTGTAATGCATCACTGCTTGCCCATTGGTCAGTTCGACAAAAACTAAATCACGTTAGTTCAGTTCGGTTACGTCGGTCTGTGCGCGCCTTTAGCGGCGTTGATCGTTCGAACCTGCTGAGCCGTGAGGTCCTCCAGTCGCCTTGTGGAGCTCGTTGAGTTTTCCAGTCTTTGAGTCCATCTCGTGCACGGTTATGTCGACCGTGCCGCCGCCACAGTCAACCACCATGTACTTCACGCCTTGAACACAACAGAACTCAACGTTGTCATACAATAGCAAACACAGAAGGACACAGTGGCGTAGGCAGAAATGTGAATTAAGGGCTCCCCTCCCTTCCCCTGCCCTTTCCTTCTCTACCCTCTCCCCTTTCTTCCTCTACCCTCCCTTACCCTGCCTTCCCTTTCTTCCCTCTCTTTAATTCTTTCTCATTCCCTTTCTTATTTAACAAGGATCCAAAGATATCACCCCTACGGAAAAATGTTTGGAAATAAAGGTGCTCGTTGGTGAGTTTTAAAGCATTTCAGACATCAAAATCAACACGTTTATGAACAAGGTTTTCTGAGCGAAACTTTCAAAGTTCCATTGGGGAAAGGGGCAAAGTTCCCTGTGCCCCTTGTCCGCGCCATTATATAAATATAAAGTTCATTAACACTATAGCCATATACGTGCTGAACGTGAAGTAGATTGATTTGTGCATAGGCTGTAGCTTTTATTTCTATTTGTCTATCTCTGTCTCTTTTTTACTCTGAATATTGTGATATTGTGTATCTGTCTGTTTTGTCTGTCGTTAAGGCGAATAAACGTGTTCATTAGAATGACATAAGTTACATGATTTATCAAATTAGATACATTTTAATGTTAACGTTTTAACAACCGCTACTGCCTTTTTCAGAACGACTGTCTGCCAGACGCTGCGGCAGACAGTAAGTAATAGTGTTCACAAATGTGTGGAAGTTGGCAAGACCTCATCTTGGTTCATCGACTTGTCTTGTTCTTTCCTGGTGTGTATCTCTTACCTGATCCACCGCTGGTTCATTCTGTTGCTTTTTTCTGTCGATCACCTTGGCACGGTCGCATGTAGTCTCCTTAACCCTATTCCTAAACCTAACCTTAACTGTAAGCGCATGCAAGCAAAATGGGGGAGGGGCATCGTCATGCTACAGATAGGCTCGACTAACCGGGTATAAACGAGTCGGAGACGCGCTCCTCGCCTCCTGTGCCGGGAGGGTTCGACTCCTGGGACACGGCATTCAGTCCCGCTGAGTTCACCCCGACCACGCCCATTCCAGACGACGACGACGCGAGCACAGAGCGTCTGCCGACAGGACCCGGATGTTGAGGCACCAGCTGAGACATGCGCAGTTGTCGTATGTAGATGGACGCGGCTTCCGGCTCCAACGCGATCACAAGCTGGTCCGCACACTGCGCCGACGCTATTCCAGCCTACACCGACGACGACACAGCCGATAAAAAAAATTGAAAACAAAATCAAAACGTTAAGACCAAGACCGAGACCGGTCTTAGACCGGTCCTGTCGCGATCTTAGACCCCAAGACTGCAGGGACACAGCGTAGTAACATCCAGTAACGCATAGGTCTAAGAGATGACAATTATGTATTACGCCGCGGTCAGATTTTTTAAAAAATTTCTGACCAAAAAATTAACGTTTTCTTACTTGTAACACCGCTTTACCGCGAGAGCTGAGTGCTTGGTACGCGTGCTGCATCTGCATGCGTTGATCAGTATGCGTTGAAGCACTGCGGTTGAAGTCCATGCCTTCCAAAGCCAAGGAGATTCGTTTTCGTTCTTTCCTATTTTTTAATTTTGCACTTCTCCAAATCCAGACAGGGACCAAGACTATTATTGGGAAAAAGGCCGACTCTCACCTCGAAAGAATTCAGGCCAAATTTCAGCGATATCCGTTCAAGGATTTTAGAGGGAGGTGCACGCATTTTACCGCATTTATAATCGACGGCTTGCCGAATCAGCAGCCGTGCTTCAAAACTCCCCCAATCGCACTTACGGTGCCGGGCGGCCTCAAGACGGCCTCTGTCCCAAATTTCTAGTTATTAATGTTGTTAACAGCAGCTGGAATTGCCAGTCTTGGTCTCAGTCTTGATCGTGAGCTTAGGGTCCGGTTCACATCACTGTAAAGTATCAAACCCTTCATTAGTTGATGAAAGACAATCCAAGATAACGAAATCCATGCAGCAACTTACGTCGTATGCGGCCTGTCGCATGAGCTGTTTGGCGGCTGCGGTCCAGATCGCGGGGACAGTGATGACCCAGCGTATATCGTCGTTGGACAGCGGCGTGGCAGACTGTTCGCTGATCTCAGTGACAGCTTGCTGGGAGAAATGACGCAGTGCGTGCGCCAGTATGACGACCGCAGGCATGCTCGCTCCATTCGTAGCCACCACCTCCGTGCTCCGGCTTAGCTCCTGTAACCATAATTTCATATAGGCCTAGGCAGTCCTTAAATTAAGGGGAAACGCGGAGAAACGTCGTGCCTCTACTTTTTTCCAAAGGGGAACGGCGCTCCCTACTTGTAGGAGACCTGGAGGAGAAACTGTTATTGCACCTAAACCTACCGCAATCGCACCTAGGACAGGTTAGCGCCAACACAGCGCTTCTGATTCGCAACTGACATTGTGACGATTTTGTTGGCGCTATATCAAATCGTTTTTTTCGAAATCGATCAGATTAGATTAGAACATTTCTGTCGCCATTTCCTGTCATCATTTTCGTAACAAAATTCTCACCAAAAGCCAGATTTTATGGCTAGAAAACAACCAATTCAATTTCGGCTGCAGGGACTCTGCTTCAGAGGGCCCAGACGTGCTAGCAAGCTCCCGACGCTCCCCAGATCCCTTAGTCCGCTGGGGAAAAACACTCCTCCCAGACCTTTTTCCTTAACGCTTTCGGCATCTCGATCTCAGCGGCTGCGGCACTTCACTTGCTTATGAGCGTTCCCCCGCTCCTTTTTCACAATTAAAGCACTAGGGCCCATATAGGGATATGTATCAGTGGAACACTGACCGACTCACAACGCAAAAGGAAAACGGTTCAGTAACGTAGGCTAAGGCAAGCAAATTTACGCAGCGGCGTCGTGCGTTAAAAAGTTGAAGGCAGGAGTTGCAATTTTAAGAAATAGACAGCTGCTCATTTCCAACCGTGAAAATTATGGTTGCTCAAAATTTCATTTTGCCCTTAAATTCTCCCAAAATGGGGGTTTCCCGCCCAAAATTTTGTACTTTTGGAAAACATTTTCAGACAGGTTAAAACTTAAGAGGAAGTAATTTCCCACTGCCGCCCTGTCTCGACGCTATTGAATTTTCGCATGTCTTTTGCTTTACCACTGTCTCAGTGATAAAGGTTTTGCCAATTCATGTGTGCCATGAAACATTGAAGTGTGCGGTTGTTTAACCTCAATCTGCGTTTGGCTACTGGGTTCACTTCTAACAGTTTGCAACCTACTGTCAAACCTGAATACACTTCAGCCTATAATATCGCACACTATCGATAGTCATTCATTACTGTAACTTATGCAAACCGAAGTTTGAATATAAACAGCGGCAGTTTGGAACTTTGGAAGACCTCGAATTCAAGTTTGACTTATGGACGTCACATGCAATGGACACTGGACAAACAGACAGACAAACAAATAAACGTAGGGGGCCTACAGGTGACAATGACTAAAGGAAAAGGCGTGTACAAAGCTACAGAAATGAACTACACTGAACTGAAATACGTCACAGTGCCAAAACAGTTCAGAGTTCAGTTCATTTCTGTCACCTTGTACACGCCTTAACTTAACATGACTGCGCAAATGCGCCGAAAGCGAGGTGAGCCTCCCGGGGCTTGGATCTGCAAATGAATGTGGTTATTAACCTTTTTTGTCACAGTAATATGTCTGGCTCTACGCTGCATCGGCAGCGGTTAATGAAATAACAAATTCCCCATCACAGACTGCCGTCAACGCGGCGTCGATACCATTGCTTTCCTGATTCATCATCTACCCATAGAGCAGCCAGGAAGACTGGAGGGGCAGAATGGTGCCTAACCGGACGCCTAAAACAAAAAGCGTTATAGGTGGCTGGCAGCCTACATAGGCCTTAGCTAACCTGTCAATGCTCTTTCCAGTTTAAACAGAAAGCAAGAAAAGTCAAGGTCACGAAATTTTCCACATTTTGTAAATTGTGTATAGCAAACCCGACCTTGGTTGAAAATCCGATCAGTTAATCTTCAAGGCTTTGACCTCAGTGACTTCATTAACCATAGTTTGAGTTCTAAAGGCGTAAGTAAACACACACTGCAGAACTGAACTGAAATGAAATGCCAGTTCAGCCGTGTTGCACGGACTGTAGAAAAGAAAGAACTAGCAGTTCAGTTCATCCCATTTAAGTTCGTTTCGTTCGCTTTGTACGCGACTTGGGATATCGTCGTAGCAAACTTTTCGGGACGCACGACTGAGCATCAGAGGCGTAGGCATAATACGTAAAAACTTGACACAGGGTAGTCGATCCCTAGTCGATCCCACGACAACGTCATGACGCAGGCAGAATAGAATCGAAATACCGCAATCAATGGGCGACGAAATGGTTCTTTCTCGAAGATCGAAAAAACAACCAAAGCGTAGGTCCCCAAATTAACTAAACGCCCCTCTCGTCGCTTGCCTCCGTTATCGCCGTGCCCCGCGCTGTGCACGTTTTTTCTAGCAAAGGTTAATGGAACAACAGAGGCGCGGTAAACCATCTCCACAAACCGGAACAAGCTTTTGTCGCCCTCTCTCGCCGCCAGGAAACAGTCATCGGTGACGTCACGCGTCACGTGACCATCAAACAGTGGCCAATCGCAGCACTGCGGTCGGTCGAACAATAGGCTACTTTAAGGGGTGTACAAAAACGAAAAAACTGCCGTGAGTGGCGCAAGAACTCGAACGAGCAGTTCAGTTCAGTTCTGGCGCATCGTACACTCCTTTAGAGTTGGGCGACTGGCATAATACGCAAAAAGAACTGAATTTTGTACGGAATTGATTACAATCAGTCAATCAATCATGGATTGCAATTTGTCTCACTAGTGGTTTTGACTGTTTCATAGTGGATAGAATTCAATGAGATGAATGTCAACTGGTGTTGCTTCACACGCTTTATACACGACGTTAGCGAGTATGCCAGATCCGGTTTTCAGCTGGTGTATTGTAATTTGTAAATCGTGATAGAACTGAAACAAACCGAATTCGAATACATTCGATCCCTCTGCCCATCACCATTCACTACTATGGCCCAAACTACACATTGTGTATTGGTTCCTATACAACAAATCGAAAGGCTGAAGCTAATCCACTACGCAAGCATGTTCATAAAAAACTCGATGGCCCGCGCAAGAAAATCCACAACATCCTAATGTGATGTTCTACAGCTCACCGTACGACCAAAGGTGGAAAAAACAGGTTTTTGAAGCAAATTTTGTTAGCTTTTTATGTTTTTTAAAGGTTTTTTGGTTTAGTGTCCAATAAACACCGTAAGGGAAAATTACGACTTCGTCCGTCAGATAATCATATTGTTTTCTACAAATTATAGCAAGATGAAGTAATCAAAAATCACGATTAAATATGAAATAAAATATGACATGTAATAAATTTCGCAATAAACAAAAAAAAACAACAAAAAACAAAAAATTGTACTTTTGCGATTTTTAAAGGTTTTTTAAAAACCTAAAACAACGGTTTTTCGGACCAATTTCTCAGCCCTGCGTACGACCTGTTGTCCTACAAATCCGCAACAAGTCGAAGTACAGTGGAGTTTGAGCCTACGAGAGAAAGTAAAGTGTATTGTGTGCTGAACGAGGGCACATCCGGCCGTCATTGCCGGGCAATTATCACGCCAGCATCTGACAGCATAGCCACTCGCACACAGCACCGTCACTCGCCGTGGCACCGCAATCTGCGTAGTGCGTACTCTCTATACGGCGTTTCGTAAATTAACGGCCGGCAAACAAAACCATACTAGTATACTATGTATCATTCCATTAACGATTTACCGTGTGCGTACTTTTCTGTCGCAGGCAACGCAGCGGCCAGAACGCAAAGACAGACGCGGCGTCTATTCTTGCGTTGCGTCCGCTGCATTGGTTGGAAACTAAGCTTTAATCGCAGTAAGCAGCAGCAGACATTGCACCGGTCGTAAAGATTTTTTAAACCTTTTATTCACAAAACCCTCGCCTGCCTGCACACACTCGCAGCATATACAAGTCGGCACTGGCCTATGCCAAAGTCCACGGAGCAAAATAGCCTACTGGTTGTGCCACGACCCTGTTTTTCGCTGGCCATTCTAGCTCCATTTGGTTGAACAGTTGAACTGTGCGTAATGAACTGCACGTAACTGTATCGGGTCCAGCTCCAGACTTTTCTAAAGGAGAGTTCCAGATGACCCCTTGTGCTGCAAAGTGTTCTCCGCTAGTTCAGAGTCTGATGGGGTCCGGGGAAAAGCCCGACCGTAAACGTACCTTTGTGCATTTCAAGCGCGAAAATCGCATCTGGTGGTAAGTTTTTTTTGCTATTTTTTGTGCAATGCTTTTTAGAGCTCAGGCTGATGGGGCGTCGCATCAAACCCCTCTTGTCTACGCGAGCCTGATTAGCTTAGCACAAAATTCCGCACGGAATGCAATTCCGATTGCACAAGTCGACTATATTGGGTTGCAACTTGCAATAGGCATGCAAGACTATGCAATTGGATTACGAACGTCGACGGATGCAAACACTCTGCATCAGTCTCATCTTAGGATTTCAGACAGCAAAGCAGTCACTGAATAGAAAGCCTAGACGGCAGTCAACGTCGTCGGTGGTCGAACGCGGGATAAAAGTACACGATATACGGTAGACAGACAGTGGCATCATAATCAGCAGAAGCTGAATCATCTGTAAACATCCATAAATTATAGGCCTTGTGGCCTGTAACCTAACAGCATGATTTATTCGCGGCGACAAGATTGAACGATTGCTGCTACTAGTACTCTGACACTGCCTCAGTCATAACATCTTATGACCTCTGATGCAGACTAGACCAATGTCCTGTATTCGTACGCTCGTAGCCGTGACTATAGGGTTAGGGTTACCTCAGCGCTGAATAATGGGTACGAGCTAACGTGCGATTTCAGCGGAAAAGAAGGCAACCGTAGAAGCAGAAAGTAGGACCTGTGGTAGACGGTGCATTCAAGGACTGGCAGGCAAAACGAGATGGTCAAGAGAGCTGCAAAGGTGGCTGGAAGTGGGAGAAAAAAGCAGAACATCACAACTGATGGTTAAGATTAATTACACCGAATGACCGCAAGCACACTGCTATGCCCACTCTTGCTATCTATCCGTCTATGGTCGTGGTCTGTCTGTATGTCGTCTGTCGCATTCGTGCACTCTGCTTAAAGCGTTCTAGGGATTTAGATGCCACTTGGCAGGTCCAAGACCTTATCCTGTCAGAGGGGATCACTGACACGAAGGAGAATGGGCGCTTTTGGGTCGAACCCCCAACCAAAATATGCAAACTTACGACAAAAAATGATTTATAATTCATCAGCTGGCAGCATCGATCAGTGATTCCGCGTCTTGCCAAATCACGTTGGTCCTGATTTTTCTTAACTATTCTCTGTCGTCAGTCACCATGCAGCTAAGCACCATAATGACCAAATTGTCATTGCTAGGAAATCAGACAAAGTTACCACAACATCCGGAGGCCGTCCAATTTGTTGAAAATCAGTCAGACATCCATCTTAAAGCTCTAGCTCGTCTTACAAAGCAAGTCCCTCCGGGAATAACAACAAAACGTCAGTGATTGGAAGCATATGGCGTCTGTGGCATGCATTGCACAGAGCCCGCAGCGATAGGACGTCACACCAATAGCGGCACGGCCAGCCGACAGACGTAAACACGAGTATTAAAAATCGGTCTGCATATCACCGCATGGCGGCCTAGAATTACCAGTAACTAGCGCTAATAAATACACGACAAAACTGTCCATGATGCTGAACTTTCGTGCTCAAAAATAAAGTTTATTTAGTAACGAAAAACACATGCTATCCAAGACTTTACGATTTAAGCTCGCAGTGCTCATGTATCGATGTCTCCATGGAACTGCTCCGCCGTACTTGATGGACAGTTGTACACTCACAGCAGAAGTCACTGGCCGTCAACATCTGCGTT
>Ga0209367_1002236_pt1 | contig 25327 bp, 13 predicted proteins | sample WorMetLIZISLAND2_FD_187412 | JGI IMG/M metagenome (GOLD analysis project Ga0209367, IMG submission 187412) | Marine gutless worms symbiont microbial communities from Max Planck institute for Marine Microbiology, Germany - Olavius geniculatus... ... | reverse complement strand
TGTCGCACTTTGTACAGTTCTTTTTATAATTTTCTAAATGGTGCATGTGATCTCCATTGCGTGGAAGTCGATTCCTTTAAATTTAAGTGTGTGATGATACCCAAGGACAAATAAGGTGGAAGTGATTGAGGACTTTGAGGTCCCTCTGAACATCGGCGGTCAAAAGTTCGATCGAAACTTCAACTGCCAGAATTTAGGTTTAATGCTGATTGTCTTTGTCTGTATCTCCAGCCATTTCGGCGCAATTTACTCTTTGAATGTGTGCCGTAACCTGAAACGCGAAAAATCATTAAAAAATCACTAATAAACCCTTTATTCTTGGTTTCAAGGTTGTTCAAGGTCGCTGATTTTGGTGTTGATCGAAAGGACTTATGGAACTTTCTATAACTGATTAATAGTGATCTTGGCCCTATCTCGCACCCTTTCTAAGATCCTGAAACTATATAGAGTCTAATTTGTGGCAGCCGACAGTGAAGATTTCGTGATCCTAGCTTGTACTGTTTTGATACAGTCGCAGAGTGTGATGGATAGACAAACAAACACCGACAGGGGTGTCGCGCGTGAAAATCATGTGCCGTTTTAAATTTTGCTCGCTTCGACTCGCTCGTATGTATTGTCGCTCGCTCACGGGAAAAATCTCGCTCGCTCTCGCTCGTCCTGTTTCTCGCTCGCTACCGCTCGCTCTCGCTCTCGCTTACAGGTCTAGGGGTATGATCACCCTGTCCTCCAATAGACAGCATTATCACATTGATGTCTGTCTGGAGGATAACAGGGAAGATTATTAGAACTATCATTATGTTAATTACATATGCACGTGTATAATGGAGTTCTTACAATTTTAGGTTTAGCTTGTTTTCTTTTGTATTTTGTGTTTCTGTAAAGGTTAAACTTACTATTCCGTTATTATGTGTTTGTGTGCATTCCGCCTGGAAAGGCCGTCCCTGAAATGATCTATACTGTGTCGGGTGGGACATTAAACCCTACTCACTCACTCACTTAGAGGGGTGTGATGTGATGTTTATGATGGTGCATTTTACTTCAGACAATATTGTTCAAACTGGTTGTGAGAACAGACTCTTCATGAAGATATTGTTTTACTGTCTATAGCCAAACATTATTTCCACAACACTTGAGTTTTGCCATTTTGATGTTAAAATTTGTACTCTGTGCACAATTTTGTGTCTGAAGTTGGAATGTTGCTGACATTGTACAAGAACATGGTTGTGTGTGTGCTGATTTGTATAGTACAATACATGTACGTGCTGATACTATTTTGTGAATAGTATAATATCTGTCTGCACTCTTATCAGCAGTCAGTATTTGACAGATGCGTTGACGTTTTTTAACTGACCTTCTGTAAAACGATTTGCCCTGTAATCCAGGATAATGACCACCTATCACATTTTGCTGCTGCCAGTTTACAATGTTATAATATTTTTGAAGTTTCCCAAGAATGTTGAGTAGAACACTAAACACAACAACTACACCATTACTCTTTGTGAAATTATGAAATAAATGATGTGCATGCATGAACAGTTTGTTTGATGGGCTTAGGGGAGCGCTGTGAGCTCCTCCAGTGAGGTCTGGGGCGGAGCCCTAGCTGAAATCATATTTGGTGCATTTTGGCCCTAAAGTATGATATTTGCTGGCAACAATATGATTATTTTTCTGAGAATCAACCGCATTTTGTGCAGCTTAGCCTGGGGCTCCTAAAAGTGTGGGCACCTAGGCCATGGCCTCGTTGGCCTGTTCGTTAATCCGGCCTTGAAGCCGGTATGCACTTAGTTGCATATGCAGCTTTTTGCACGTGAATATGAAAGCAGATACACAGGTGGTGACAAGAAAAAGAAATTATAGGCAAACCAGCCGATTAAAGTCAAATTTAGGTGGTTAGCCGGCCAGCTATTCTCTTTAATTATAGCTAGGTGACTGTGACTTCATGTAGTGATTGACTTGGGCTTGGCACGTCTGTCTTAGTTTGGAACTTTGGATTTATACAAGAAATTTGAGCTAATGCTCACGAGACGCGCGAAAGATTATAGCAGTTCCGGTTCAGTAGTTTAGCTGAAAATTGGGTTGTTCACGCTAAGTTAATATGCAAATACCAAATTCTCTATCTGGATCGCAAACCGGTAACGATAGTACCGTGGCGCCACCTTGTGAATGATACAGACTTGTGTCGCAGCCCGAAATCGCCAAAAAATCCTTAAAACCCCCTATTTTGGCATTCAAGGTCATTGAATTCGGCGCCAATCGCGAGCCAGTGTACGACTTCCTATTAGTGATTAATAGTAACCTAGGCCCTATCTTGCACTGTTACTGAGATACAGTGACTTATTAGCCAAAAATCGCAAATTTTGCCCACGCCCCTCTTATTTAGCGCCCTCGTTCGGAATGACCCCCTTCGAATTTATGGAAAAGTTTTACGGTTCCTGAAACTAGTGTCTTCCAGGCAGCAGAAGATGAAGATTTTATGATCCTAGCTTGCACCGTTTTTGACTGATCCACAATTCCACACGTGTGACGGACGGACAGACAGAATTGCGATGGCTAAGACGCGCTGAAAGCAGTAGCTGCTTTTGCGCGTAAAATGTAATTCATCGGATTTTTTAAGGGTATGAAAGTTCAGTAACCATTCTGGCATCATTGTTGCTCCATAAGAAGTATACTTGGCCTACCCATTGCTATGCACGTGCTCATTGACGAGTATGTGAGAATATTTTCCGGTTATGCCCATTCCAATGCGGCCTCGGAGTGGCCTTGTCAGCGAACAATCACTAGACAGTTATGCATCTGTTTATGATCATTTCAGCATTGTAACAATTTTCCTCCCAGTTTTTTGGACATCCGATTCACTATCAAACTAAGATCGCCAGAGATTTCGCGACACGCGACAAGGCACTTGAAGGCAGCCAGTCGCAGGACGAGCAGACTTCATCAATATTGATGACAGCACAGCTGCAGCGACCTGTCTGACACCTATTGTGCCGGCGGATGCTCGGGCTCTGACCCGGTGATGACGTCACTTCGGGTACTTGCCTGCTGCCCGCTTGCCCCGCCGGCCCGCACCGGCGCCTATTTGCTAATCTGTAGCTGCATGCTGACACTGTTGCAGCCTGGCGTTGTTGACGTGTATTGCGAGTTTATCGGTTCCATGGCCGTTCGTTGAGTTCGCTGCCAGTTCTTCGTCGTTGTTGGAAGCAGCCATTGTACATTAACACGACGAATCGGCAGTCTAACTCATCAGTGGAGGGTACGTATGGAAGATTGTTTATCTGACAGATGGTCGTACATAAGCCGGCACCTTGCGGCACTGTGCTGTGTGTCGTTTTGCCTTTAGGGACACAGTAAAGCCTATGCATAGCACAGCGGGTGTATCGACACGCTGAATCGTGCCGTTAGCCGGCAGTTGTAAACATGTAAATGCATCCCGGTGATTCAACAGCAAAACAGTTGATCTTAATTTTGTTGTGACACATAAAATACACAAATAAGTATGACAGTACTATCTGATTTTGTAATATCTTTAATTAAATTTAGTCATATAATTTGGTCCGAAATTTTTGCAATAGTTTACTTGGCTATTCGTAATAACCCCCTACTTTTACTGTAGGCCTACCGGTATAGTACGGGTACCTGATTTTGTTACTTTTTTGCTTGTACTGGGGAATCCATACCCGTCAGATTTTTGCAAACCTGCGTTTACTGGTTTGACAGACATAAAACCCGGGCTTGATCTCGGGGCTGTCCTGACTAGGGTTCGGTCCTAGCTGCTTCATGCTGTCATCCAATTTGACAACATTTGTAATCAGGACCAAAACAGTATGATTCCAACTGTGTGAATTTTAGACCTCATTATAATAGCATGCTGTGTTGTGTACTTGTAGAGTGGAAAGATAGACAGCTTGACGTTTGGACAGTTGACCATGTCGTCTGCAGCAGTGAGTGATGGCAAATATCGCCGAGACGCGGCCGACCAAAGCTTTGACTACATGTTTAAGTTGCTGATCATTGGCAACAGCAGTGTTGGCAAGACATCATTCCTGTTCCGTTATGCCGACAACTCGTTTACGTCGGCATTTGTCAGTACCGTTGGTATCGACTTCAAAGTGAAAACAGTCTTTCGACAGGACAAACGGGTCAAACTGCAGATCTGGGTCAGTCACAAATATCACTGCTGGGATTTTGCTCTGGTTTTCAGTAGAAATCCTAGGTTTATGTTGGTAAGAATATCAGTCATCGTTTGCAGTTCAAATGTCACTTGATCATTTGTAAGCAACGTTGAACAAGTTGCTATCCTACCGTGTGCTCTAACTAAACAACTCATAGTTTTACTTTCAGGTGGACTGTTATAGGTACAATAAAACTTTACCTCCAGCTTCTATCAGTGCAAGTTGCCTTGACCCCTGTGTCCGGGACTTTGCATTTATTTGGGACACTGCTTCTGTTTGAAGTTTTATGGTATTACACTACAGTTTTATGGTCAAGGCTTAGTGCAGCAGATTGCACCATATTTCCGGTTGTTTGGTAGCATAGTATTACACACATAAACACCACTTTATTCTCCAATAAAATCTGGTAACAGATGGCCACAAACATAATGCACTAAGTATCATGACATCATGCTGGTATAGTTTGGCTTACGAAATAGCACTGTAGCATGTAACCTTTGCTTTTTTCATACACATGCCCAAGTAATGCATTACTGAAGTAGGCACGGTATCTGTTAAGCTGTGGCTACATGTAGAACAAATATGTTTAAAATAAGTTATAGTGCACTGCATGTCTGCAGACAACAGTTAGTCTAGACAGTAGTTGTTATCGTTCATTGTTTTGCTGCATTTGTTTGGATGAAAGAAAATGTGTACTGTCTGTAAAAAGTTGCTGCAACTGCTGGTCTTACATTTATTATTAGTTGACATGCGAAGTCAAATTTATAATGAATGGTTTAGCAATTAAATGTGTTTGCGCGATATGTAATATTTTGCATAGTTACAGCGTGGTGGATATGCTAACTTTGAATGTCGGGCATTGTCTGTTGTTAGGACACAGCTGGTCAGGAGCGGTATAGAACAATAACGACTGCATATTACCGTGGTGCGATGGGCTTCATTCTGATGTACGATGTTACAAATGAAGAGTCATTTAATGCCGTTCAAGACTGGTCTGTTCTTTTTTGCTATATTTTGGTTGATATGCAAAATGAATTTTACTGTTTTTGGCTCATGCCAACTAGTTGCATACTGGCAGATTAACATATGCATTACGCAAGCACAACTATTCCTATAAGTAATCATCATGGACCTTAGCTACTAAAATTTTGGAAAATATGAGGTTAATGAATATACAGACTACTGCATCTGTGACAAATTGCCATAAATTGGTTGTTTGTGTGAACACTGATCATAGGTCATTTATTTCTCACACCACTTCTGATTCATCACTCTTCTAAGATCATCTTACCTCACCAATTTCATCATCAGCATTGTCACTATCTATCACTATTCGTTGCTGTGTCATTACAGCCTCAAAACATTTCTTTTTATGACTATTGGAGTTTCAGTTCGTGGTTTGTTCTTTTATGTCAGTTTTTCTGTTAATTTAGTTTACCGGTATGTCAGTCTTCCTGTTTTTAGTTGTGTTTTTCCAAGTTCAGGTTTCCACTCTATGCTGTTACTGTACCTTTTTTATTCCTTACCTCCCAACAGTCATTCAAGTTCTGTCATTTCAGTTTTTACGTGCGACAGCAGCTACTGCTGTAGCGCATCTTAGCCATCGCAATTCTGTCCGTCTATCTGTCTGTCCATCACACGGGTGGATCAGTCAAAAACGGTGCAAGCTAGGATCACCTGGAGATCTTCACCATCGGCTACCTGGAAGACTCTAGTTTCAGGATCCGTAAAGCTTTTTAATAAATTTGAAAGGGATCACCCCAAACGAGGGTGCTAGATGAGAGAGGGTAGGGAAAATTTGTGATTTCCAGCCGATACGGCGTTGGCAGAGCGAGACAGGTAACACCCTCTAGTGAATACAAGTAAAACACTATTAGCTGCTGGTCGTCTGGCGTCCTCTGGCGACTGATTTTTTACTGGGCTTTTAAACGTGCACCGCTGTTGCGCGTCCCCCTTTGCGTTAGCAGGGCTTTTATTGTAGTTCTTTCAGTCTATGTCTTTGGTAAAACTATCAGTTTTCTATTGCAGACTGTATCTGTATTTCGATGAGTATTGATATTTGACAGGAGCACACAGGTGAAGACGTATTCGTGGGATAATGCTCAAGTTGTTCTTGTTGGTAACAAATGTGACCTAGAAGACGAACGAGTAGTTTCCACAGAACGGGGACGACAGCTTGCATCTCAGATGGGTATGATTTGAATATCAGTAATTTGGGTTGTGCTTTTTTCAAATCACACAGAGGTGAACTTTTCTTGTGTGCCGGTAGGACATTTGGCAGGTGGAGCATGCACAGCTTGTTGTTAAGTAAGCTACTCGAGTATCAGGTTTTTTATCATTTTAATATTGAGGGTTTTCCGTCATTATTTCATGAAGTTGAGCTTATGGTAGACTTAGTCTAACCTAGAGTTTTTTTAGAAATTAAAAGCAGTGACGTTGATTGTAGTGATGTTGAGTCATTGAGCATTTACTGCCACTGTCATTTCGTCATTGTTGCTGTTGTGACATGTAGAGAAAGTGTAACATTGTTTGTCAACACTGTTTGGTATTATTTTGCGTATCTTTAAGTAGCATCTGCATTGAATCAGTACTTGCGATTGTCGGAGTTTATGGTATACTTTGTGCTAATTTATGGTTTGGCATTTAGCACTTTTCATTTGGTTGGCCAGAATGGTGGCATACACTGCTGTACTTTCCATCACTTTTAACGTAATCTGGGTCTAGAATAGAAGTTGGGACTGAAAGATCTGTTATAGGCCCAGTCTCCAGTACAAGCTGGATGTTTTCTAGGTACTAACTTACTGTTGGTAATGATGACATTGGATTGATTAATAATTATTGTATCCTGTATATTAAGAGGTTTAGTCAGTGCAGAATAGGCCATGGCATTTGCTGTTCTGTCAGCGTGAAATCTAAACATGTTTTATAGTGTATTTGTTGTTGTTATTTGTTGTATTGTTGTTTGCAGAAAAATTTGTTTTTTTTTGTATGGCATGTTCGTGACATCTTGATAAAAACTTGATCGTCAGTAGCAGTGTTTTCAATACGAGCCATGTGAGCGTATAGAAGTCATGGGCTTGTATCAGCAGTTTTACGGCATGTGTTTGCGGTTGATACATTCTAGGTTTAGAGTTCTTTGAGACGTCAGCGAAGGACAACGTAAACGTGAAGGCCGTGTTCGAGCGGTTGGTGGACATCATCTGTGACAAGATGTCGGAGAGTTTAGACGCCGAGCCGTCGTCGGGCGTCGGCAACAGCTCACAGGCCCGGCAACTCACGGCCAGCGTCAACAACAACCAGGGCTCCTCGTGCGCCTGCTGATGTGAGACAGACAGACAGACAGTTGTGTGTGCTTCAGTCGTCATGTAGTCTTATCCCTCGACTGCGTCGTTGGCATCGTCTTTGTCTTTGTTGTCTTTTGTCTGCGTTCTGATTGTTAAAAGTCACTCTGTTAGCGATGCTGCCATGTGCGTAGATTAAGCATTCATAACGTGTACCCATTATTTTACAATTCACAAAAATCCAGGAATTACGAAAAGAGCAAAGATGCGTAAAATCCAAGTTTTTAATCTATGCCGCTCTCAGCACTGTGCTACCACTACTGACTAACATCGTTTGGTACTGGTGCCAGTCTACAGGGTGGGCCAAAAACTGTGCCACTTTACTTTTGTCCATATCTTCGCCAGTTATTGACCAATTTTCAACATTCTTTCACTGGCACAATTATTATAGATCCCACCACACCCTAAATGCATCTCTACTCTACCTTGTGAAATATCAATGAAGTCATACATTATAATAATAACGAACATTTTGGTAAAATTGAAGAAAAAACACTTCAGACCAACATCGCAGTGAATGGTCTGTATGACGCTAGACTGTGTGGGTATAACACAGTTTAGTGTCATACGAATCGTTCATCGCAATGTTGGTGTGAAGAGTTTTTCATTTACCTTAATTTTTGTTATTATCATTAGTTTCTGCTTACATTTATATTTCACAAGGTAGTGTAGAAACGCATTTACCATGTGGTGGGATATGTAATAATTACATTATTGCAAATTGTCTGCAGAGTGTGCTAGTGAAAGAATTTTTAAAGTCTGTCAATAATTGGTGAAGATATGGACAAAAGTAAAGTGGCACATTTTTTATGGCCCACAGTGTAGTATGACATTTTGTCGTAGTTCTTCAATTATTTGCTTTATTTGTCCATTGCTTCATCACTTTGATGCTGTTTTTTGACAGTAGAAGGGTGTTTGGAACTTATGTAAAATTTTCAGCATTCTCCAAGGACTTCTGTTGTCTTTGCTTGGAACTGTAAGCTTTAAGCTATATCTACATGCATGATTGTCTGCTGTGTGCAATGCTGTTTGGGATTTGTTGTGAAAATATCGAAAATTGTTTAGTCCAGATGCAGGCAACATATTTTCTGTATGCTGCATATTCAGCACTATGTACTCTGGTAAAAATATTGATGGTTCTTAATTTTTTTACTCTTAACAAGTGGCCTTTGTCCATATTCCTTTTGATGATGTACCCATGTGTGTTAAAACTCTTAGCAGGAAAAAACAGCAGCAGTACAATAAGATAATGATTAAGAAAGTGTATACATGCGCATTGCCTGGAAAGGCTATCCTCGAAATGTTGAATACTGTGTCCGGCGGGACTCTAAACTCTACTAACTCACTCACTTAAGAAAGTTACTGAAAGTAACAAAAGTTAATTATTGATTAATCATTGATTTTCACATTACGATGAAATAATTACATGTGTGTGTGTGTGTTTTATTGACCAGTTTTTCTTGTGTATTCTGACATTCTCTGTCTTTGTTCGTGTGTGCTTCTGTCTTTGTTGATATTTATTGGTCTCTGTGCAACTATATACATGTGTTGTGCCAGTTATGCACGTTGCACAACTTCATTGTAAGGTCTGTTTTGTGCTCAATTAGTTCACAATGCCGTAGACATTGTGAAAGCATGTTCGTTAGCTGATCCGTTATGTGTGCAAACTTCGTGTGCAGTGTGATAATATAGTCAGCGAGGTTTTTGGGCCAGCTTTTGTAATCCATGATGGGAGTGGTGCAAGATGGAGTGCGTCGGTTGCCTGTTGCAAATGCCACTGCTATTGCTGAACTGTGTACAGTATACATGGCACTATGACTGCATCGTATAATCTCATATGGTGAAAAGTGCATTGTGTTGCAGCATCTAGTGTTAGTGTGTGCCACACAAGGTACCACCAATTTGTTACTTATCACCCATGCTGTCAACTTAATGGAGTTGAATGAAAGGCTCAGCTTTGCTTACTTCTCTCTTGCTGCAAACCCAACCTTTAGCCAGATTTTGAGTAGGCCATTAACAAGTTGGAGACCTGGCTATTTGTTTCTTGTGCTGTCACTTTGTTGGTTGACCTGACAGGATAGATAATAGTGGGAGATTTAGCCCTTGCAGTGTGGATTTGTGGTGGTTAATTTGCAAGTAGTTGTTTGACATCTGTGAGAAGTGATTGCCTGCATTACTTTGCTGTGAAAGTAATTTTTTCCTGCTGAAAGCATATGTCATATATTAATTCTGATTGTTCGATGATGCTGCTGGATTAAGATACTTAGGATTAATGCTCACCTGCATTTGAGACCACGATGTGTTTCGCTCGTGTTTAATGTCTTTTGCTTTGGTGCAAGTCAATGTTTTGTTAGCAGTTCTGCTTGCAGAAACGTTTGTACGTGTTCCTAACTGCACAATGCAAAAAATTATTATTTATTATGTTGTAAATAGTCATCCATGATGCTGGAATTGTACCATCTCTATCCGTCATTGACTGATTGTAAATAAAACTAAAATGCACTTAATAAACTTTATTGTGGTCAAAGGAGCTTGTGTTGATATGCTCATATTGATAGTTAATTACTGCTAACATATTTATTTTTGCCATTTGTGTTAGTATTATCTAGCTTTTGATGGAGGTACATTTTATTTTTATTATATTACCTTTTGCAACAGTGTATGTACAGGTTAACACAGCAGTGTATTTTTTTGGATTCCATGGCATCAGATTATTACCCTTGTTTTAGTCTTTCTAATGTTGTGATTGATACATTAGGATTTTATTGGCTGATGCTTGCTGTATACTTTAGTGATTAAGAATATGTTGAGACATTCCATGATATAATATCATGGACCACGTTGCACATAATTTATTTTTATCAAACACAGTGTCATTGTTTTGTTGATTGCATTTATGCTGCCATTGTTTATTGCAGTATCCAGTTGTTCTGTGAAGAGTTGATGATGTGTAAATAAGAAGTGAAACGAACTGTTTTTAAGGACTGTATTTTTTTAATTGTAAGAATCAACGAAATTTGTTGAAATTAAGTACTTTTATTATCCAATAAGACTGTCATCATTTTTTCACTGGTTAAGATCTGCTGTCAGTGGGACTATATTGTGACATAGAATATTTAAATCTTGTTGACCATTTTTTGCTGTTATTCAAGCATAAAAGTCATTCAGCGAGGACTTTTTGTTGCAATTCTTTTGCGACTATTAATAAACTGCAGTCCGACTTTTCTTACATACTTGCAATTTGTGTGTAGTACATAATGAGGGCAGAATGATAAAAGATCCTATCTGCTTTCCGTGGCATTTTGAGAAAATCGCAAAATAATTTCCGACATGGTGCATTTTTTTGCGGGATTTCATCCAGTGTTTTTAATAATGCTTTATTCTTTCTTAGTAAATAATACACTATACCTCATATTGCAATTAGATAAATATTTAAGTTGCATTTTGAAGAAACTTGTAGTTAGGACGTTTTTGCTGTGAAACTGTAGACACAATATTTTACCTTAACATATTAATTATATCTTAATATAGTCAACGTTGTATAATTTCACGTTGTAAAATTTGTCCTTCGACAAGTGTTTGTCAAGCCGACATGTAAAAGTCCTATTCCAGCAGAACCGTAAATTTTTTGTGTGAAGACCTCTATGGTATGGAGACTACTTCTTGGTAATGTGGGCGGGATGGTTGCGTTTATGCTTTGGTACTCAAGATTTCATACTCCACTGTAGCGTAGAAACTTCACAAGTCTGTGATGTTAGTATTGCATGTTGGTAGCAGCCGTAATGTGTAGAGAGTAGTTTTTTTAAATAGAAACTTTCTAGCTGCCATATAATTGATTAAATCTGTTGAAGATGCTTTAGAAAAATCGAAGATTGTTATGCAGCGTTGTTGCTGATGTTTGTCACATAACCTGCACAAACGTGGTAATGTTTATTCACGTAATAACCATTCTCTGAAGTGTGTATGAGAGATGATGGATATGACGGTGAGAGTTGTTGTTAAAGAGATGTGAATAACTTCATTGAGCGTTCCTTGTTATTTGTTGTTGACAATAATGTTGATGTTGTTTGATGTGATCATTACCAATTGTTATTACCTGTTACTAATAGCTTTATTTAGTAGAAGTTGAATATTACTGATTATTGTCACCGGGACCAGTCTGGGTGAATTTTTTAAACTACCGTTGTTGCTGTAAATGCAAGTTTCCTTATTACTGGTTGTAGTATTTCAGCTATTATTGCTTCTGTATTATTGCAGGATGCTAGACGTGCAGGAATGGTAGATGGTACCAGTTTTGTTTGTAGATTAATTTGCATCATGGTGCAGTGATTTCAGCAGTTTATTGCCAGTCTTTCTGTAGCATATTATTACAGTTGCTTGTGTGTTATACAGCACGTGGCACGTGTTAATGTTGTCAGGTGGCTGTTCAACATTTCAGGTTTGCAATGTTTGCATTTATATGCACAACATCATGTATATCTGCCAGTCACTTTCATCAAGGTGATTAGAGATATGTCTTTTCCCTGGTGTGCTTGTTGGTTCAATTCAGCTCTTTTGATCTGCATCAGCATGCATTTGCATTTCCATTGGCTATCCTGCAAAAAGTTCGACTTCGAATACCATAAAACTTCGAATAGAAGCCATGTCCCGAATAAATGTCCCAGATATAAACCGAGTCCCAGATGCAGGCTCCCCCACTTGTGTTTCATACAGGTTAAACTTTTTGTTCCGTTATTATGTGTATGTGCAATTTTGCCTGCAAAGGCCGTCCCCGAAATGACCTATACTGTGTCAGGCAGGACGTTAAACCCTACTCACTTACTCACTCAGATGCAGGTTGGTATGACTGGGGTACCATTATATGTCATACATAAAAGACAACAGTCTTCTGATTCTTTTGAAAGTATGGTAGGGAGGGGTCAAGGTAACTTGTAATTAATGTAATTATAGGAAGCCAGGTCCTGGAAAAATGGGGGTATCACAGCAACTTGCTCTAATAGAAGCTTGTTTTTTTTTGTATTTTGTGTTTCTGTAAAGGTTAAACTTACTGTTCCATTATTGTGTTTGTGTGCATTCCGCCTGGAAAGGCCATCCCCGAAATGACCTATACTGTGTCGGGTGGGACATTAAACCCTACTCACTCACTCAGTATTCAAAGTTTTACGGTAGCAAAATATACTTTGCTGAAATTTTACCGCCACATGCGACTACTAGATGAATAGCATGTATAAAAATAGTTAACGGTAAAATCCACATGGCTAAATTAAAATTCACCTATGCAAGTTCTGTGCCAGAAACATCATAGTTTGTAGACTTTGTCACGTTTGTGGTATTCTTGCCTGTTAATAAGTCAGGTATGGTAATTTCATATCGTGCGTACTAAGAGGATGTGATGGCATTGCGTATAATTTCATGTTGTATTCACTGCTGGTATATAATAAATAGCTGTTGTACGTGCGTATCTGATACTGTTTGTGTGCCGTTTGTCCGACTGCACAGCCGGATGTTGTCAAACTGTTGGCATTGGTTGTTACCTGTGTTGTACTGTACATTGTGTGTCATCACGAACGTTGTTTGTTTTGCATTGAATTCACTGCATTGTGGTCGACTTGATATTCCCGCTGCTTTCTTTCCTGTGTCGTTCATATAACTGCAGTGCAAAAACTTGTGATTGTTTGCTGCTTCTGTTTTCTTCGTCGACTTCTTCGATTTATCCGTTTGTTGTTGATGTGAAATGACGACGCAGTTAACAGGCTTTTTGTTGCAGCGGTTACTTTTGTGCATTGTACTTACCGTAATACTGTATAAGTTGAAGCACTAAATTAAATTTGCATGTAAGCACCTATACAGCTATTTTGTAATGTATTATGTCAGACCAAAGGACTAATACTACTGCCAGCTATAGCACTTGCTGTCCTTCCTAGATTTTACTTATATTTGAATGCCATGTGTACTACTGACCAGAAACTAATCTTACATACAGTCTCCCAGATGTGATCTTTGACATTTATCTGAACGAGTCAACCACACAAGCGCCTCACGCCAACACCACGTCCTATATGTGCCAATCAATCGGCTAGCAGCAAGCTGGTACCCAGTAATTATACTATAGCATGGATATATGGTGCAGGCATAAATAGCGCAATTGAAGCAGGTCTGCTGAGAGCCCCTGCGTCCAGTGCGTAGCCGATTGGTAGCGTGAGCATCCGCTGCCTGAAAGGTCCAGGATTCGAGTCCTCATTCATGCAAACTTTGCAACTTTTTTCTCTTCGCTGTCGTAATTAATTTTTTCGAGGTAATAAATATATGACTTGGTCTTAAATGTTGCAATAAAGTAAAGTGAGTGTAGCGAACTTTCCTTTTTCGCTCACTTTACTTTTTTGACAACATTTAACCCCAAGTCATATATTTATTACCTCGAAAACAATTTATTACGACTCCCACATTTTTCCACATTTAAGGGTTAGGGTCAGTTAGGGTTACGGTTAGGGATAGGGTCAGTGGTTATGGTTTGTGCCATTGTTCGTTCATTTACGACAAATTGTACGAAATTGTTCGGCACAGAGTGGACGTGGTGTTGGCAAGAGGCGCTTGTGTCGACCACTGCCTTTCCAGCTGTCACTGATTCCCATTTGCTGAGAGCATGAACAAGATGTCTCACTGGACGCAACAACAGTGAATTTGCACATATAACTCTTCCGGTCAATCAACTGCACTGCTATCATACAGAACACACTAAAAAACAAAACGTCTCTATTTGGCTCATATGCATATGTCTGCCTGCATACAGTAAACATGTACGTATGGCCATACAGTTCCACTGACAGCAGGCCACGCCTTGAAGAATAAATAAGGCATGGTAATGGGCCACACACGAACACACGCTGCACATTATAAATCAATTACTTGACAACATAAAACACTATCTTTCAGCATGCAAGACAGTGGCAAAATCGATCGACTATCTATCAATCAGTTCACTCAAAAAATAAGATAATCCATTACAGGTTGATGCAAACTCGCAAATAAACCACTGACAAAACTATGGTAATAAATAGGGCGCACAGTTTTCTGTGGAAAATTTTGCCAAATTCCGCGGTCCAGTTCGCAAAATTCCGCGGCTCACCGCGAAAAATTGTCCAAATTCCGCGGCTTACCGCAGCCTTCTGTTTGTGCATAGAATAAGCTATATTCTGTTAAAAAGCTTCACTTCTTTGGGGTTGGCATGGTGCTCAGTTATGCTAGCAACATACAAAGAAAATTATCGATCTCTTTTTTCTTTTCAAAAGTGCAATTTGTCAATTAGTCGCATTGTGTTATTTACCACTGTGTCATATTACGATGGTTATTATAAGTAGGGACACAATTTTAGGCAGTTTAGTTTGATTTTTCTGAGTGATATAGTTAGTCTAATTATGTTATTAAGCCGACGATCATACTAATCATCGGTCATTTCTCAACTTCTGCAAAATTCCACGGCAATATCAAAATTCTGTGGAAAAAGGCAAATTCCATGGCTCGGATCGAAATTCCGCAGCCTGTGGAAAACTGGGCCCTAGTAATTAACAATACACAACAGATAAATAACTCTAAATAACAACTGAAATCAAAATTACTAGAGCAGCATCTAAGACTGGTTTAAATGACCATTGCTATAAATCCTGACTACTAGAAGCACACACAGCAGAGCAAATGAGCATGCTATCACAGATTTATAATACAGAAAACCTGGCGGCAGAGACACAGTGTACTGAGGCAACATCTAAAGCAGACATCGAATATTTTGTGCAGTCGTTACCAGTGATGTTAATCCTTGGCCATGGCCTTAAGGCCAAATTTTGTGGCCTTGCAATAAGCTGGCGTTGGCCTTAGAGATTTGGCCTTGGCCAAAAAATCAAGGCCACCGCCAGTCTTGTGGGACTACAAAATTCACCATCGTGAATCATTATATGACACTGCTTGAATCACTGGTCTTCCTCAAATGCAATGTAGCACTGTGAATTAGGGAGAAAGACCCCCAGTGCTTCCAGCACTGTATAACTTTCTGTTATGGACTTTCGAACTGGTGGAACTGTTTTAACTAGCTTATGTTGCAGTACTGTAAAAAAAGCTTTTTGCTTCATTTTTTAAATGGAATTTGTAGCTGACAAAATGTTTTTCGATTTTCAGTGACTGGGTAATTATAATAACTTTCATTGTTTTGACAGTCAGCAACTGGATAGTTCTACTCATTTATGTTGTCAATGATGAGTGATGCAGCTGATGCTATTACATTCTATAAGTTGCGTACTTGAAAAACAGGATTTCATTACTTTTCTTTTATCGTAAGCATTTGCATTATGGAATGGCTTTGGCCTTGGGACCGTGGCCTTGGCCTTGACAGAGCTTGCCCTTGGCCCTGGTCAGCTGGCCTTGGCCTTGAGTGGTCTGGCCTTGTTAACACCACTGGTCGTTACAGATTAATTTTAGTACCAGTACAATATACAGACGCTAGTTTTTGCTTAAAGCTGAAACAGCGCTGGAGAACAGTGAGCAGAATCATTTGCCGAATTCAGGGAGATTTATGGCATTCATGAAAATTCACAAATGTAATGATGACTTCTATTCTGCAGATGAAAAAAAATGACACTGATATGTCGATAGGACAAAATAAGAACATAATCCACAAAATATAATGTGGTTGTACATTCCACAACTTGGGCAACAAGAAAAAGAGCTAAAGAAATAAATTAAATAAATGAATAAAAAATAAAGGGGACCACTAAGTTGTACAAAATGTATGGTACACAACATAACTATGAAAGTAAATGAAAGAAAAAGAAACAATTAAACTCTAGAAATTAAATTCAGTTGTACAAAAAAGACAAATACTTCAACGAAAACAAAAGCGACAAAATAATCGGCTAATAACGCAAGCGATCACACAAATTTACAACAATGCAGTCATAAAAGTGTACTAATGTTAATGCTGAATGCACTGGCGCTGTTGGACTGAGAAAGGGAAACGCGGAATGATGTCAGACTTCAATGAAGTACCGTTTGTTTCAAAACTTCACTTTTCAATCAAAAGTTCACTCTTCTTGGACCTCACCTAATCAAGAGAAAAGCTGAAAACAGAAGCTCATGTTCAGCTGAACAGAGGCTCCTCCTAAAAGGGAGTCCCCTGCAGGCCAAAAAATGTCAGTGAATAGAATAATGAAACACTAAATTTAACCTTTACAGAAAGAACCAGATAAGGAACGCACAAAATATCAATCCTAACCTAAAACTGTAAAAAATGACCATTATTATTGCGCATATGTAAAAATAATGGTAGTTCTAATAATCTTCCCTGTTATCCTCCAGACAGTCATCAATTTCTGAATGCTGTTTATTGAAGGACAGGGGGGAAAATTGGCCAGTTGCAAAAAAAGTAAAAATGGTAGTACTTCTAAGCGAAAATACACTGGTCGACTAGTATAAAAACAAACCATAACTCAACCATAACAACTACATTCTGTTGTCAAAAAGCAACAATTTTAAACCGCAACAGCTCATCACAGACGCCGTCTTATATACTTCGGTATAACACGTAACGGCAAACATTAACCAACCCCAACAAGAGCCCAGTGACACGGTTGACACACACTGATGAAATGTAAACTTTGAATAACATTGCGTCCTTTTACTCACCAGTTAATTCTACTGGTGCATTGAGTTGCCAAGTCCATTCTGGTTGAAATACCAAATATTTTCCTGAAAAAAAGCCAAATTTTCATTTTTCAACATTACCATCTACGACAAAGTCATTCACTGCTGTCAAATTAATGCCAAACTGATGCCAAAATTGAGTGTTAATGCCAAAAAAGTGCCAAACTGCCAAACAAATTTTTTCACAGCCAAGTTCTTTCACAATTCCAAATTTGACTTGATTAGCATCTTAAGTGCTAGTCGACAACCCTTCTGATGCATTGGAAATTCCACCAGTATTAAAAACAACACACAGAAAGAGCAACTGAGTCAAACCGATGCAATACAGGCTGAAAGTCATGGCAGCGTTCGATAACACTATCAATCGGCACTTGTTTGTCGACACAAGCCAACATACAAACAGCAGCCGTGTGAAGAATGGACGATCGCTAAGCACGAAGCATCCCACATGCGGGCAGATGTCACTTGGAAGCCTTCATATTGCGACTGAGGAATTCTTCCTGCTGCAGCTCACGCCGAAGGTTGGACACTTTACCTGATCACGGCAGACCACCAGCGCCGCAGTGAATACACAACTTGTTTCACCATTGCTAACTGGTTTAAAATTGTTTGAAATGGAACTGTCAGCATTTGAAACGTGATAGAATTTAATCTTGAAATCAAGCACAAAATCTTAATGGTTTTGGAGAAAAATGGAGTGAAACTATACACCTGTTAGTTGATTCTAACTTACAGTATAGTAACGTAATATCTGCACCAATAACTTAGAATAACGTCAAACTCAGTACTTATACTCGTAAGCTTAATACCTGCATAGAATATTTCATTACTAGTGGCATGAAAAACTAAAACTGCATTCAAGTTATTTTTAATAGTGTTTTATTTTTTTTGAGGGGGTTCATACCCAGGTGTCTGAACCCAGATTAACGCATCACCATAAGCAATATACAGCAACAATGACACAAGACTAATACTGCTGGCTTAGTGTGAGAAAAGCATCTAGACCCGTAAAAATACTTTTCCACTAATCGATATAATAACTAAGCCAATCTAAATATCATCATGATTAATTTCACGCTCTGACAATACAAAGCACCAATAATATGACCAAACAGCAATAGAGTTTATAGAACAATGCAAAGAACTGACCACGGAATTTCGTCAAAGCATCAATTTTCTCTGTCAATAGAGTTTCTAGCTGATGTGCATATGCTGCAACAAGCACACAGAAGTTATTGCATTTGCTTGAAGCAAACAGATTCAACAGTTCACCTCAGAATTATGGAGCGTCACCTACCAAAGAAGTTCACACTTGCACCTGACACAGGTGAACTCACCCTGCCTTAACTCCAGCCAAGCAGGCTGGTATTCAATTTACCTACACCAGAGACATGAAAGGCTGAAATGACACAGATACATGTAGTTGGTTACACAACGAGATGGTTCACCTATACACTGTGTTCAGAAAACAAACACCCACTTACGTTTTCTTTCATATCTTTGTGGAAAATGTTCAGATTTCCACAAAATTTTCAGAGAATGTTCAGGAGGAAACAAGTATTTCACTGGTAAAAAATTAGATATTCTTTGTTACTTGTGACGTCATATTTCCATGTTTGTAAGTTATGGGTTTTACCGTTGAAGACAGACCTTCAATAAAATACTTGCGAGGCAGCAAGAATTATGGAGCAGCAAGTTTGTGAAGATGTTTCCCAACAATACACAGACAAATGAATATTAATGGAATACAATGTTTAAATTTTAAAAATTGCCATGACCGGCAGTATCAAGCCGTTCGACTGATAATGGTCAAGTGGTCGTCCATGCATTGACGCAGTGCGTGTATGCCTGCCTACATCAGCAAAGTTGAGGATCTTGCACTCAGCCAAAAAGTTATACCATAAAAACCATTCACAATAAAAAAATGTGTGACAGATTAACATATTTTGGGGGTTCAGTCAACACAATGACCAAATGACATGTTTTAACATTTTATCAATGTCTGTAATCAATGGTAAAACCTGTAATTTACAAACGTAGAAATATGACGTCAGCATGACGTCACTAGTAGCAATAAATAACTGACTTTTTTACTGGTGGAATACTTGTTGCCTTCTAAACATTCCCTGAAAATTTTGTGGAAATGTGAACCTTTGCAACAGAGATATAAAAGAAAACGTAAAAAGCGTTTTTTTCTGAACACAGTGTATATCTGCAGCAACCCATTCAAGGATAAACCGACAGCAACCAGACTAGGAATCAAACCCACGACCTCATGATCACGAGTCCAATGCAGTAACATCATGTCACAAAGCCACCTAATATGTACACGAACAGTAAAGTGTGATGACATAATTCAACAATTTACTCAACAATGAATTTCAATTTCTAATATACACTGTGTTCCCAAAAAAACATCCCCGACATTTTCGACTGTAACTTGAAAACCAATTACGAGATTTTGATAATTTTTGGCACAAATATTTCTGACAAAACTTGACATCAAATGACCATTTAGTTTTGCACCTCATCCAATGTTTGTTTCTGCACTACCTGGGAAAAACACAACCAGCGAAGTATCACTTTTCATGCATTGCAATATGATTCCTTAATAACAAAAAGTGTAAAAAACATTTTGTTCACATTTCTGACACTGTGGCTGAAAATTCATCCAGTTGTCAATTTCTTAACTGCCTGCAGTAAAATTGCTTGAAGCATTGGCCCACTATGCGAACACAGACAAGGAGACGTTTTCTCCATTGATTGACAGCAGTATCGACAAGGCTCTGCTCCACACCAATCCAGGCTGTACCAGTCGCTTTTTGACTTCACAAACATTCCTAAACTATCTGTTAGACACACTACTGCATGACAGTCAAACCTTGTAATGGACCTGCTGTTGGGGGCTACAGATTGGGATAGATGGCATTTTATTGACGTTTTTTGTTCATTTTAACACGTATCATGCTTGGTCTGCTTTCCCCAGGTAGTGCAAAAACAGACGTTGGGTGAGGTGGAAACTAAAACACTTATTTAGTAGCCAGTTGTGTCAGAAATATTTCTGCCGAATATTATTAAGATCTGCTAACAGTTATGATCGATAATGTCGCGAATGTTTTTTTTCAGGATTTCTGTTTATTTCAACACATATTTCGCTTGATCTGCTTTCCATAGGTAGCGCAAAAGCATACATTGGGTGAGGTGGGAAACTGATGGCACGTTGTGTCAGGAATATTCTTACCGAAAATTATCAAAATCAGATAATTCGTTTTCAAGTTAGAGTCGAAAATGTCGGGGATGTTTTTTGGGACACAGTGTGTATGTACTAATTGACATTGACATACATACCTTCAATGTCATAATCAATATTGTCAGTCATCGTGATAAGCTCGCCATCTTTTTCCTGCCACTTTGTATTTTGCTGTAAAAAAGTGACAACAAATGCTCTTTACTCTAGAGTCAGCCAACAAAACACTGACAGCAAAAAGGAAAACACATTTGCCAAAGATTCTCAAATATGCAAACAAAATCACGATATTTTATGCCATCCGAAAACGTGTACAATTAGTTACAACACAGACAAGACATTCAGATCTGTTATACACTGCAGTGGTAGTTGGTTCTAGTTAGGGACAGAAATCACACTTTTCTGCTTAGAAACACAAAACAAAAGCCTTGACTGTTGAGTCTTAACAACGAGTATGCTGATCAAATATTTCATGTATTTTATTAGTGGAACTATCATCATTACTATTAACACAGCACACACACACACACACACACACTGGGTTTGTTTAACAAGCCAACTTATCGAGTTACTTCTGTTTACATTTTTTAAAACCAGCAATTACAGTTGTCGTTACTTTGTAAAATTAAACATAGGGATAATAACCTAATGTACACTTACGACTGGAACATTGTAATACTGATATTAACGCTAACTCTATCTGCTATACTAGTGTTGTTCCTGAGTTGCATTTTTTCCCAAAGAAAACTACCTTTCACTACAGCTCCAACACTTGCTAACAGTTTGATTACATTATTGTCACATGGACAGACACAGAAGAACCACGAGCTGAGAGAACCTCGATTAGTTCGCGATGAGCATCGATGACGGCTTCCTCCTCTTCCTGCATGTGGTCGACAACTTCATGGAATTCATACAGCTCCGCAGTCAGCTCCTCGATCTAAGATCAACAAAACAATCCCCACAGTTGGGTCACATAACAAAAACTGAAAGATTGCTACAGCTTCTTTGAATGAAGCAATTGTGACAATAAATTTGTGTTACACTGGGGTTGCAAAACTAAAATTCTACAGCAGTGGAACTGCAATAAATAGAATTTTAAAAAATAAAGATAAAAAACTTTCATATCATATTCACCACGGAACTGCATTGGCACACGAACATACATAGCAGCATTTCAATGTACTGTTACATGATTTTGCATTGTTGAATAGTTATTTGATGTTATGCTGTAAAAACGTGTTCCAGTAATACCGAAAGCTTTCCTTCTAGAACCCAGCACAACATGGTCTAACTCTGGCAAAGTAGGTCTGGCACAACACTGCCATCACACTGTCATCACCAATATTCAACCTCTGGAAAACAAGCCAACCAATTAAAGCCCTGCTAACGCAAACAGGAATGCGCAACAGTGGTGCACCGTCGTACGCTAGTAGACTTCATCCGTGGATCTCATCCGTATGACTTGTGGCTAGTTTCACAAAAGGCCCAGTAAAACAAATTCATTCACCAGATGGCCCCAGACGACCAACGGCTAATTATGTAGGCTATAAGCTTATAGTGTCATACTTGTGCTCACCAGATGGCGCCACTATCTCGCTCTGGCAATGGCACATCAGCTGGATATCGCAGATTTTCTCTACCCCCCTCATTTAGTGCCCTCGTTCGGGGTGACCCCCTTCGAATTTATGGAAAAGCTTTACGGTTCCTGAAACTAGAGTCTTCACTGCAGCCCATGGTGAAAATTTGGTAATCCTAGCTTGCACCGCTTTTGACTGATCCACCCGTGTGACGAATGGATGGACGGACAGACAGACAGACAAACGGACGGATGAACAAAATTGCGATGGCTAAGATGCGCTACAGCAATAGCTGCTGTTGCATGTAAAAACTGATAGTGAAAATTGTCAAAAGTTACACAGATTCACTCACATTAGCATTACGCAGGAGTGCCAGATCACTCTTCTGTGGTGAGAGGGGCGCCCCACCGGGTGCCACTTCAGGCGCTTTACCAGCATCAGCTGCACTGCCAGGGCCCAACTCCTTCACTCTGTGCATATTACACACACCAACACCCAGCATGTTATCTGCAATAAACAGTAGCAGTCCGATGCAGGGCTTGGTAGTCAAACGGCAGTCTGTTGAACTAGTGATCACTAGGTTGCTGGTTCGACTCCTGCCTGGTCTACTGCCAAGTAACAACCTTGGGCAAGTTGTTCACACACACTGTCTGTCATCAGGCAGTATAACTTGGTACTGGACTCACCGCCGGGAAGGTAACGCATGGTCAAGGATAGGCCCCTAAATATAAATGACACTGCAAACAGGGTGACCCCACACCATTGCTATTGCTACTGTGACGTCATGCATGCTGAGTCACTCATGTGCACAGACACACAGACAGAAAAAAATGAAAACATTACCTCCGCCAGTATTCACTACTTTCACCTTGGCAGAGATAAAGTCATGACAAAGACAAGCAAACTAGTGACATAAAGACTAGCAACCGTAGTAGCAACAAAACAATAACAAAAGCATAATAAAAGGCTGCATAAACTGTAAGATGTTAGTAGAATGACTACGACTTTATACCTGTCAGCGTATCGCAGTGTGTTGAGTGTGTGCTCACAGCAGTTCATTCCCGGCGAAATCATTGCTATCTGTGCACATTATTATTACTGTCATAAAATCACCCAGAAAATACATACAGTATACACAACACAAACACAAACACAAAACGTTGACAGAAGTAGTTACACAGAACAAGCTGTAAGTCAGAATCAAATTTGTTTAATATGCTAACTAGTAGATTAATGTTTAATGTCAAATGTAAACTTATATAGCACATTATCGTAAAAGAACCTCTAACGTGTTAGATGACATTAGCTGTAAATAATGCTGTGGGAATTACCTAAATCACACAAACAAGTATAAAACCTTAATCGAAAAAGTACGGACTGTGAACATCATTATACCTGGCATATTACCACATTAAAAAATCAACAATAGACAAACAAAAAAACCGCGAAAACCATGTAAGTTTGTAGTAATTCAGATAACCCAAATACCCATCCAATGTGTGTAATGAGACAGCCATCGAATGTGAACAAGTGCTACAGCGACTGCTGTAACATGCCGCTGTGTAGTGACTTCTATTGCAACTGGCACACCAAATAAACTACACTGTCTCAGAAAAACATCCCGGACATTTTCGATTCTAACTTGAACAAAAATTATCATATTCTCATAATTTTTGGTGTGAATATTCTCGACACAACTTGCCATTAAACGGCCGTTCAGTTTTCGCCTCACCCAATGTCTGCTTCTGCACTACCTCTAAAATGTAAACAAAAGGTGTTTTTGTGCATTATTTACATTAAGTAATAATACCACTGTAGGTAAAAATGCAATATTCCGTTGGTTTTGATTTCCCCAAATAGTGCAAAAATGTATGGTGGGTGAGGTGGGAAACTACATAATGATTTTATGGCCAATTGTCTCAGGAATATTATTACCAAATATCCGATAATCCTTCTTCGAGTTACAATTGAAAATGTTCCGGATGTGTTTTTGAGACACAGTGTATAGTGTGTAATGTATTTTCCGTATGCCAAACATTGTGGCTCTTACCATACAAGTTCGTGAGTTTTCTCCAATAAACGAGTCTCGTAGAACCTGAGTGAGTTTACTTGCACGAAACGGCAGATGAGCGCCGCGTCGACCCAGGGCACGGATGCATTCCTGCACACGTACATGTGACTAAACATGAACTGCACTGAAAGCTTGGAAAAAAAACAGTAACAGTATGACTTAGAGTCATTCTAGAAAGTAAGAGGATTAAAGTCCAAGTCGCATTTTACGTAACTGTTGTAAAGTGCTAATTGGCTTAATCAAATGCTAATTTGTCAATATTCATTAATCTTCTGGTAGCTAATGCATCTTAACACACTAAAAATAATGTTTACAGTACTCACTTTTCTCTTTCCACGGCTTCAGTCATATTCGGAATTGTGATGTCATCTGCAGGAGGGTTGCTAACTAGCTTTATTGCCTTAAGGTCAAATGCAGCTTAATTTACGAACAAATAGCCTCAAAAGGCCAAATTTCCATCAGTAGTTAACCAACTAAGAAACCACAATATCCCAGCACATCGTTAATTTTAGAAATCGCAAACCTCTGATAGTGAACAGATGAACAATGACGAAATTTCTTATGTCACCTATACGTCATTCATCGTCATCAAGACGCGAAGTGTTCGGCCGTAGCATTCCGCCGTTGCGATTTGTCGCCAAAACGAGCGGTCTTCTATACGTCATTACTTGCACTATAAATCGACATTATTCTGAGTAAAACTGACGGATTTACTATGTTTTCAATGCTAATGTCAATTTGTCAACAAAGCGTCCTGAAAGTGATGTCATCAGTTTTTTTTGGCATGTTCGGGTGCATTCGGTTGGCACAACCTATTTCTCTGAAAATCACTTCAAAGCAATGTTTTTATTTCATTGAATCAGTATATTATTAATTAGCGTTACATTCTACACATATTTAGCCAATATCATTTTTTCGTGCGACTTGGCCTTTAAATGAAAGCTAACTTCCAGTAACTTCCAAACTTAAAGGTCCGTGGTCACCAAAATTAACATATACATTTTATCCATTTTCCTGTAAGTGCAGAATTTTATGATAACTTTGACAGTAATATCGGCGCCCAGCGTTCTGTCAACATGGAAAAATTTACCTTTGAAGTCGACGATCTACGAAAACGACGTAGAAAACGCGTCGCCATGATGACCTGCGGTGACGTCATGAGTTTAGCCTATAGACGTCATGAATTAATATTCATGACGTCTATAGGCTATGGCCTAGCCTAGAAT
>Ga0209367_1002235_pt1 | contig 25331 bp, 13 predicted proteins | sample WorMetLIZISLAND2_FD_187412 | JGI IMG/M metagenome (GOLD analysis project Ga0209367, IMG submission 187412) | Marine gutless worms symbiont microbial communities from Max Planck institute for Marine Microbiology, Germany - Olavius geniculatus... ... | reverse complement strand
CCTACGACCGCATCACCGCGCCCGAGGCGATCCGACACGACTGGTTGCGTCGCCGCCAGCCCAACAAACAGACGGGCGACTCGGTCCGGTCCAGTCACGCCCACTTCTCACTCGATGTAGCTAACAGTCGTATCAAGCGCTAGCTAGACGCTTCGATCAAAGCGCTACTGATACTCCTAGGAGTTCCTTTGGTGCATGGACTGGATAGGCAGTGGCGTCGTGGCCAAGGGGGCAGGAGGCAGTTTTAGTCTGTCGGAAAATTGTCGGGACATCTTGTCGAAATATTGCATCCAAAAATGCAACATATGGGGCTAAAAAGAAGCCATTTTGCAAAAAAAAATTGGGGGCAAAATGAAAAATTTGGAAGACCTGTCGGAAATATGCAACTGTCCGTCGGAATTGTGTTGAAAAATTGCAATTTTCTGCCCCACCTACTATTTTAACCCACGATGCGGCTATGCACAGTGCACGATCTTTTGTTGTTTCAGCGACAAACCACATTCTGGTCTGGCTGATAGACAACTGTGACGTGTACAGTGGTGTAGTGGTGAATTTGTGTTTGGGGGAAAGCGTCTCTCCCTTCCCCTTCCCTTTCCTTAGAAGTAGACCCCTTTAATAAAGCTAATGGTCCCAAGGGAGCACCACAAGCTCACCCAGAGGGGTCCGGGGCAGAGCCCTGGCTGCAAACGTATTTCAGAGCATTTTTGCACCACTGTCACTGCATCTAGTGACAAAGTTTTGTATTAATGTTTTTAATCTTTAGATATCCTGCATCACCATTACCCTTGTCCTAATATTATTTGGGGAATGGTGTACATGTACCCCTGCATTCTCCCTCGACCACACCACTGGACGTGTGTACTGTGCTTGAAGATAATGTGTCAATAATTGGAGATGAACTGAATAAACCAAGCCATATTTGTAAAGTACAACGTACGCCACCACGAGAACGGTGAAATACTTTGCATGGCACACAGGCCACAATGAGTTGCAACGTTGCAAGTATACCGTAGTCATTAAATGGCCTTTTCTCGTAGAAAACAAGGTAGTGTAGGTAAGATTTTGCATTGGGAGTTAACTATGCACCTCTTCTGCCCTCTCCTCACTTTTTCCCTCTGTCCTCCTCTCCCAGCCCTCATCATAATCTAGCTAGGAGGCCTGAAGAAACACTTAAGCTCTCCTGACCAATCTTGTCTGACCCTGAAACACATTTTGATGCATTTTAATGCAAATTTTAAACAGGTTTCATGCACATAACACGTTCGCACTTATATTGACTAATTCACTGACAAAAAAACTGCACAAAGACGGACATGAATTTATATGATTTAACAGGACTACATTTGACATAAATCATTAATGCATAACAGAAATTTTCTCATAACCATATACAAATGCTCACAAATTATACACATGAAATGCAATGGAGACTGTAACTGTCACAACATTCACTCATATAAAAAGACAACAAACACCATCATTCTAATGACCAAGTCAAGCAATTAACTATTTCAGTGTTCATTTGTCACAAGTTTAGCATAGGTGACTGGTCCCAAAGTCTCGAAGAAAACAGAGATGCTTGCACTTCCTAATGGCAAACAAACATTGAAAGGCAATTGGACAAACACTAGTGGAAACCAATGTAACATTTACCTGTCTAAAAAAATGAAACAACATAAAGCAGATTATTCTATCTTCAACTAAAAAATCATCACAGTTGCAGTAACCTTCACTCCACAGTAGCACAGTACGGTATATATTCACTGTACACACCACATATCTTAGAAGTCGACCAGCTACTCCAGTGTTTTTCAACCTTTTTGCTGCAGCGAAACCCTACATAAGAGTCAAAATCACTCACATAATCCCATGGCATGCAATGATCCATCAGTCCAATGGCGTAGGCAAAGTGGAATTTTCAGGGTGTCTTGGGACCGATGTCCCCAGCAGAGTCGAGAGGCAGAAAACCTGTGGGAATCTGGGGCAAAACCCTGAAACACTGATGATAAAGCAGCAGGCAAAAGATGTGTTTTAATTTTACCATATTAGATAACATTATTTAGCATTTTTATTTCACCCGTAACCAAAAACACTTTACGCAATGGTCGCCAATGGCCTAAAAAAATTATCGTTGAATCTTTTACATTTTTATGCCCACGGACAACTCAGGGGACCTGGACCATCAGCCAGTTGCGCTAATGGGCAAAGCTTTTATATTTTTCAAGCAGAATGTTTGAGGAAATAAAGGCCACACGATTCCTTAACACTGACACTAATGAGTTAGTGTTCGGTCTTCAATGCAAATATTCTAACACTGTTAACAACAAGAAAAATATTCAACAAAGTATGCAAATTACGAGGGTCATCCCAAAAGTTTCCGGCCTTGGCATATTAAACAACAATATTTTTTACAATCTATACATCATTGAAATTTACATCCTTTACCGACTCTAATGAGTCGGTTGCGGATATGACGTCATTGTAAATTATGACGTCATATAGCTTTAAACCAAAGCGATTTGAAGCGCTAATGCAAACAGCATAAAATCAGGCTCACTGTTGCATGGCAATTTTCCAGTCTGTTATGTTTACCAAAGTTGAGCCACATGGCATCTGATTTTGTGAAAGCCCTAACAAATACGCTTGTGAATTTTTCATTTGCATTTGTGAATATGCAATAGCCTACATTTGCGCTAGTCACAGATAAGAGCATTTGAGTCAATTACAACTTTGTGCCAATACGAGGTGCATTCAAAAAGCTTTAAGCCTCGATATATTGGACAAAAATTGTCTATATATCAGTAAAAGGTACTTACCTTGTGTATTCATGTAAGCAGATTTTGGAAGTGACGTTATTGTAATTTATGACGTCATAGAGCATTAAGCTGAAACGATTTGGTGCGCTAACACAAGCAGCATTTGAATCAGGCTGATTGTTGCATGAAACTTTTTCAGTCTGTAGCTGGATTTACCAAAGTGGGGCTCCTTGGCATCTGATTTTACGAAAGCCCTGACATCTACGTTTATGAATTTATCATTTGGGTGTGTGAATATACTATAGCCTAGTCTGTGGTAGCCGCAAATCAAAGCACTTTAGCCTAAATACGATGAAATGCCAATATCTGATGGTATCAGAAAAATTTTATTAAAAATTTAACTGTTAATTATATCAGTTGTATTAATGAATGGCCAGTCAGACTTTGTGACTAGTTACATGGACCCCTCATGGGCATGAGGGCTGGGAGGGGCCCGAGAGCAAGCCCTGTCCAAGTTCCTTAAATTTCAGCACTGCAATCCAGTCCAAGATCTACAGTTACCCAGCTGGCTGTTCATGACTATGAGACTTTCTACACCAAGACCACTCTGTATAGCAACGACCTTACCCCCAGTGACTATTATCTGTTTTGAAATCTGAAACCTGGTCATGATGGTGTCCGCTATCCATGATGATGAATGACTCATGCCTCTTTCGTTTGACGCTGGAAATCAGTTCTATTTGATGCTGTGACGTCATAAATTACAATGACGTCATATCCGCAACCGACTCATTAGAGTTCGTAAAGGATGTACGTTTCACTGATGTATAGATTGTGGAAAATATTGTTGTCTAATATGTCGAGGCCGGAAACTTTTGGGATGACCCTCGAAGATTAGTTTGGACGTAAGGTCAATTCGATTTTAGTTTGGAAGTAAAGTTACGACGTTGTTATGCATACCGCCCGTGGTTAATATTGCGCTCACTGCGATAATAAAACGACGCGACAAAAGCGTGCTATTAACGATTTTTCAGTGTCATAAATTTCACATTAAGTCATTTCAGCTTTCGAGAGACAAGAAGCTTCAAAGCCCCTACCGTGGACCCAGCTGCAGAGGGAACAGGACTTTCGTCCTCCAGATCTCAACACTTTAGCCCCTAAACAAAATCCCCACTCGTAGCCTGCAGCAATCAACAGCGGTGGCATGGGTCAAAAATGCGGGAGGAGGCAGAAAATTGCCAAAAATTTGCAATTTTTCGAAAAACAGCTGCAAATTTTCTGCGCAAACTATGGGTACTTAAAATTTTTGATTTTGCTCCTAAATTCTTCCAAAATGGGGGACTTTTACTTTTTAGTAACAGATTTTGTATTTTGGACGCACATTTTCCAACAAACTAAAATTTTGGGCTGTCAATTGCTTCTTTTCCACTTGCCAAGACGATTTTTACTCGTAGTCGTGCTTGCACAGAGCCGTAAGTAAGCAGGGGTGCACCGGGTCAGCAGTCGCGGATCCAGAAATTTGGAATAGGAAGCGGAAGGGTAAGGGGCAGAGTCTGGGGAGGGGGCTGATGTGCTCCCTCCACAGAAAATTTTTGAAAATTTTATGCAAAAAATACTGCATTTTCGTGTAAATTTTTTTACTTGTTTTAAAATGCACCAAGTCGGTAAGAGAAGAGGGGGCGGCCGCCCTCTCCCCTTTTGAATTTGCCACTGGGGTCCAGTACACCCGAAAATGAGTAGCCGCAGTTTAGCTATGCATTTTTGCAGGAACGGAACTAAACGGCATTTGCAGCCACCAGACGTGTTTTCTGGGCTTTTATGCCGTCCAAAATGCATTTGCGGTCGGGGCTCTGCCTCAGAGCCCGCTAGGGAAGCTTACAGTTCTCCCCATGTACACTTGGAAATTTTTTACGGAAAGGCCGGGACTCACTGCCTCCTCCCCGAAAGCCCCAAAGTTACCAAATAACCTGTTCCTCGCTTTTGGGATTCGCCTCGAATTTCTGCCTTGCGTGCGTGTATCTCCCCCCCCGAGACAAATTCCTGGCCGCTAGGCAGCTGATGTGATACGAAATGATGTACGCCGGCTTTGAGTGCAGGTCGTCATAACGCCGACTGCCATGAGTCCCAAGTCGGCCGAGTGGTATTCGATGCAGATCAGCAAGGGCTGTCCGGACAAAAGCCTCAAGATCAAGATCGCGATACGCATCGACAAGCCGCAGAATATGAAACACGCCGGGTACGTGTATAGGCCACAGATGCGAACTGCACTGTATACCACAAAAAGGCACCGTTTTTATTTTGTAGTCGTTGAATCACTGGACTCGTATTTCCTACAATGTGTGCTTATTAATTACAAACTGCCGTTCAGTTTATACTATAGTTTATCTATACTTTTTTATACAGTGGCGTCGTGCAGTGGCAAATCCAGAATTTTGAAATAAGGGGCGGAAAAGTAATGAGTGGGATCTGGAAGGGGGCTGTGTAGAATTTCTAAAATATTGTGTGAAAATAATGCATTTTGTGCAGCATTTTCACTTTTAAATGTCGTCTCTCGCATTTCCCCGAATCTGCCACTGGTGTCGTAACAGGGTGGATAGCAACTGCTCAGTCTAAATTTTTGGCTGTCAGAAAATTATCACACATTTAAAATCTTTTTGTCTGAAAAAATTTGGTCCAAAAATGCAAAATTTGGCATAAAATAAAACCCACATTCTGAGAAATGTTTTACGGGCAAAATTAGAATTATGAGCATTCAGATACAATCTTCTCTGTCAGAAAGTTACTTGAATTAACTATCGGTCGGAATTCTGTCGGAATATTGCAATTTTTTTGTCCGGTTGATTTTTAACGCGCGACGCCGTTGAAGTTACCGCGAAAGTCAGCAATTGGACACAACTTGAACTGACAATGGTCAAGATAATATATAATACCATGCAACCATAATTGTGCAGTTAAACCGCAATGCAGTCGAATAAATGAGTTAACATAATGTCATGAAATCGAGTTAGTTAGTATTATAAGCACAAGAAAACATGAAAATGAATGAGCACAAATCTTCGAGCTGCGGCACAGTCTCCAACATAGCAAGTAGCCTAACATTTTTAAGACCGAAAAAATGATAGGGATATATGGATGAATTTAAACTTGCAACCATAATAATCCATAACATTCTTTGAAAAATTTCCAGAGAAGCTAAAATGGGGGGCTACTGTGCCACGTCGTTGTTATACCGAGTAAAACGATAATCATGATTTTTCTGCACAGTGCACAAGACGTTACATGTAGCTGGGCAATTAAATTCACCGAAATAACTGACGACGTCAAATAATAATAATAATAATAATAATAATAATAATACAAGATTTATATAGCGCCATGTAGTCTAAAGATACAGCGGCGCTTGAGTGGAGAAGTACAAAAGTATCGACAAAAATTATGGATGTCGCCAGGGAGGGCCTCAAAGCCAGCGTCCGACTTCAGCGATTTCACAGAGACTACTACAGTTCCACACATGCTATGTTAGCGCCGCTATCGAACGCTACAATCAATAGTACGTCGCACGTTGATGCTAAATGCAGGCAGAAACTTTGCGTTGAAAATTGCGGTCAAACCGCTACAGATAGCGACATGGTTAATATTGACAGCCAATAGAAACTTGTCATTGTTCTATTCACTGCACAGTATTATCAGTGACCCTCCTACGACGTACCGTTCATCAACAATACAATGTCATACGTAACAGACAAACGGTCGGATGAAGGGGAGGGGAAAATTCGCGACTATAATCCCCCAACTGTGGAGAGGATCGACGACTGGCAAAGATGTCGACAGACAACGCCACAATGTGATTTGCAGTTCAGAGATGCGTCGACAATCTTCATGCGTTGAACGGATATTAATGTTTACTACCGAAGGGGAACACAGTTACTCAGATATATAGACTAAACGTTAACTTCCTGTTTTGTTACGTGTAGGCAAATAAAAAAACACAGTCGTAAGGCAGATCTCGGAGCAACGGCGTATACGAACATTCTCTGACTTTAGACTGGATCATGAAACAGCATCACCTCGGGAGTCGAGACAATTCATCTCGTGATGTGATTTGTCCAGTAAAAAAACTGACAGGCGTTGTAATCTGCGGCAGACGCTGACCTTGGCTGAAGCCGTCGGAGTGAAAAACCGCCGATCGACTGCGTTCAGCACTGACATTACTGATGATGACGTCACAGCAACGGGGCGGAAGCAGAATTCCAAGCGTCGTTGACGTAAAGCGGCAAAGAAACCGTCGTCACCGATCAAAACCTCAAGGGATTTTAATCAAAAGTCCATTTTTACGTTGCATACCGTTATCCTCTCCGGTCATTTGCTGTACTAGCGCCATCTGGCGAGTCGTCACTGAATTAATCGTTTTCCGCGCCCATCACTAGCCGTTCAGCTGCCGTCGACGTTTTCTTCTTTCAGAAGCTTGTTGTCGACGTTGCAGTTGTCATGAGTCGCCGCCACGCCGCCCTGTTCTGCGCGCGTCGCTGTGCCGTCGCCAAGCCGAGATTCAATGGACGCAGATCGGTCCACACTGTTCTGAGCCACGATTGTCTGACGGCCAGACCTTCGTCTCCAGTCTGCAGGAGCGTGGCAAGTGCAGGCCTGCATGCAGAACTAAGTAGTTGTCCTGACCTGTCTACTCGGTTGAGATGACCGAAGAAGGACAGACGGCAACTCCGGACAGTGGCTGTCAGCAGTGGTTGCGTAGTACAGTCGCAATCTTAGCCCGTCGACATCTGCGGTCGGTCCGATGATATCGGTCATTTGGCCACACCGAAAACGAGAACTGTGAGCGTCCGCCCACGAAGTTTCTCGGCTGCTGGCCCTGTCACAGTTTGTCATCGGAGCTCAAGAACACGATACTGACTTCGACAATTCACTAGTCAGCCAGCAAAAAGAAGATGTATCTATGCAGCTATTACGCGTCAGCGCAGCCGTCATACTTTTCTAAGACTTGCGTGAAAGAAAAACAGTGTTACTGAACTGAACTGAACTGAACTTGAGCTAAAGGAAGTCATCATTGAAAACGGTACACCGGCCTGTTTACGGGCGTCAGACAACTGGAAGGAACGATGGGTGGTGAGAAGAAAGTTGTTGTAGAAACTAGTGACTGGTGAGGTCATTGGAGAGAGGACTGATGAACCAGGAAGTGGCATACCAGAATGTGACTGGCGAAGTCAGTAAGGCAAAAAAAACTTTTGCGCTTGTTGGCTTTTGTTCCCCGATCTCAAAAATTGTTATCGGACTCTATACGCCGGTGCAGTTCTGAGTTTACTTTCAGAGTTCTGCTGAACAAAAAAACGCTTTGCATTTAGTCTGTTATGGTGAAGTATGCTATCTGTAGGCCCAGCCTACTTTAGTTCTCATAAGTACTTTTTTCAGTGTGCCAATTTGTTTCGCACGAGGCCCCATTCTTACTTTATCGCCAGACTGCAAGCGCAGGAATTTGTTTGGGCCTGAGGAAGCTGATTGCAGAGGTGCGAATTAGTCCAGACAGAGGTGCACGCAGCGCCTGTGGAGGCGCAGATGGCAGGATTGTCTGAACTTGTGATCGCAGAGGTTGCAACTGTACGGGCGTTCGCCCGTGTGGATTCGCCTGTGTTTGGTCACATCGCTGGGATGACCGAACTGTCGAACACAGAGGTCGCATTTGTGAGGCGTCTCGCCCGTATGACTGCGCCTGTGTTTGACAAAATTGCTGCAGTCAGCAAATTCCTTTCCGCACGTCTCGCATAGATACAGTTTCTCAGTTCCATCTGTATGGCGATGATGCATGTGACTCGTCAGATGGCCAGATGTGGCAGACTCCTCTCCGCATTCCCGGTGCACGTGTCGCTTTTCTCCAACACGGCGGCGGCGTACCGCTAGCTTCCCCGCAGTGCTGGACGCTGCCACATTTTCATCTTTGTTCCTGGCGGTCTTCTTCTCTTCTGCTGCGTGCTCAGCCTCGTGAAGGCTTAAACGCCTTCCACTGTTAAACCCTATCCGGCAGACGTCGCAGCGATAGAGCTGCGTACCGAGGTGCGTGCGGATGTGCTTGACGAGACTGCTATGCCTGACGATCAGCTGGTTGCAAACATCGCACCTGTACCTCGGCTGACGTCTGCCCCTAGCATCACGTGCCGCCGTTTTACCCTTAAACAGCGTCGACCACGTCGGGCTCTGGAGTCCTAGCATTCTGGCTACTGCATAGGACTTCTTCGTTGGGCCGACGTCAACCGGGGTGAGCTGTTTGGGGCGAGGCGGCGCCGGGCTCTTACCACAGCCACTGTCAGAAGACACAGAGTCATCAGCACTGTCGTTGTCTGTAGCAGGAATTAAATCATCATCATTATCATCGTCATCGTCAATAATAATAACCGAATCACTGCTACAGGCCGCTGACGCCGATGTTCCTCTTTCGGTAGAACGGCTGGGGGTCGTGGAGCCGTAGGACTGTGTTGTCTGGGGTACCGCGAAAACTTCGTCGGACACGTCAGCCGGTAGGTCATCTGTGTTGTAGCCGATAACCGCAGCAACTGTAGTGTCATCATCCATTTCTGTTTCCGTCGACATCTCTTGTGCTGCAGCCATCGTACATGCATCATTCTACTCTTCAGTCACAAAATAAAGACGCGTACAGGGCGACGTAACTAAACTGAACTGATTAACTGCTCTTACACGGTTTAGTTTTAGACGAACTAATTTTTAGGCAAGCAGGGCGAACCCATTGGTCATTCAATGACGCGTACGTGCGCCCAGTCACTTAATCACGAACGCCGTTAGACGGTGTTCCGATCAAGCGGTCGTGGGTTAGACGGTGCCCACTGCAATGCATTACTGCTTGCTCATTGGTCATTTCGTCAAAAACTAAACCATGTCAGTTAAGTTCAGCTCAGTTCAGTTACGTCGTTTTGTGGATGTGAACCGGACTTAAATGAGTGTTGAGTGTGGACTATTTCGTATTTTGTATGCTCTGTTAGCTATGTGTAGTTGCTACTTTTATGTTTGTATATTTTTAGTTATCGGCTATCGTTTTTTTATTAAACCCGAGTTGAGTTGAGTTGTACAGGCTCTTATCCTTATTAAGTGGCTTGGGGCAGCGGGGCAGCAGCTAGGCGGGGCAGGATGTTGAATTTTCCGACAGACAGTGAAAATTTCTGACAGATATCCGACAGACGACAGCAGGCTGAAAGTTTTTGACAAAGGAGATTATGGGTGCTCTAAGTTGAAATGTTGCCCATGAATTTCCACATAAATGGAAGGTTTTCAGCTTCAAATTTTGCATTACTGATTTTCCGGAAAAAATTTTTCTACAATTTTCCGACAGCCCAAAGTCTAGGTGGGGATTGAGGGTCAACTGTCCCAATACCTTTCCGGCCACGACGCTCTGGTTTAGTGGCGTAACGGCAGGGTGTCAGATTTACGATCAAGAGGTCGTGGGTTCGACATCTTTTTGGTCGCCGGTCGGGTCACTATCAAATGGCTACTACTTGGATAGGTGAATGTCTGTAAGCAGGTAAAACATCTCAGCGCATTATCAACAAACACCAAGGTCAACTCAGCTTTCTATCCCTCCGGGATAGGTATGTCGAGTTTGGTTCGGGTTTATGCGGGGCACATTCGCCTGCGTCTGGTGGCAGGTACCACTGTGTGAGCCCATATGTCAGGTGACGCTCCGCAGTTTTGGTGTGGATTTTTTACGAAGAGCTGTGGACTCGTTTAATCTTTTAAAAATAACGGTAACAGTAAATTAACACAACATAGACAACAGTGCTTCACATCCGCCAAACAAAATTTGAAAAAACGTCACAAAAACTAACTTGCTGAATGCCACAAAATGGCCAGCAATTTTAAAGGTTGCTCTGCAGCAGTTTTGGGGGAAATAGCGACGCCTGCATTTAATCAAAATAACGACAAAACCGCTATTTAATAATCACAATGCATTTTCAGGAGTAAAAACAACAAGTACTACCATTGCTGCTTTCTATCTTTGTTTAATCGGTCAATTTTTTAAAGAGTAATCGTATTTTAAATTTGCCTGCTAAAAAGACGTATCAGCTAAAGGTTAGGCCAAATCGGGCGCAACTACGTTTTTGTGAATCGTAGCAAAACTTTTTACAGGCTCTGCGATCTTCCTGCAGGCCATCATCCAACAGCTTCGGTATCTTACTGATGGCGAACGAACATAGCAAAGAAAAGCTGTGGTCGAAATAATAACAGAAATAATACAAAGGACAGAACATAGGCGAAGCCAAAGATAGAAGTTGGGGGTTGTGACCGAGGTCCAAAGAACGAAAATCGATGCCAAATGTTAGTAGTAGAGACAGGTTCTTGAGTAAAAGACTGCAAACGAAGTTGGGGCTTTAAAAGCCTCGAGAATACGTGTAGCGGGTATAAATTTCGTTACCTTTACTGCAGAAACTTGCTTTTACAACGGTAGATAAGATAACGACAGAGTATAAACTTGTATTGCTAAACAGCGTTTACGCGTATAAATGTGACGTCATTATAATTCACGCGTTGCCATGGCTTTGTTTTTCTGCTGCTGCAGCCGCTGCTGATAATGATGATGATTAACTTTCATTGACAACACTAACAGACGCACCGCTGCTATTAAATAGATTTAAACAAGAAACGCCCAGCTAACGCAAAGAGGAACGCGCGACAGCGGTGCATGTTTGAAGGACCACTGCGAACAAAATCTATAAGCTCACTGATCTCAGCAATTGACATTGGACACGCATACGCCAGGTGGCGCTAACGGTCTCGCGCGGCTGTTCGAGCAGCTGAAAGCGCGCATTTTAAAGAGGCACCACTTTTTGATGCTTTCCTGCACAAGCCTCCTTGAACATAGGGAGTCGCGACTTGAACCGTTGAAATCTACGGTTTATGCTGAAAATTTCATACGCAGGTTGTCCTGGTCTGTCTTTAGTGATTTCGGCGCAATTCGCTTTTGAAATGTGTCTCGCAGCCCAAAATCGCAAACAATATATAAGAAACCTTACCTTAGTGTTCAGGTCATCCAAGGTCATTGCTCTCGGTGCCAATCGAAAGCCCGTGTACGACTTTTTATTAGTAATTAATAGTAACCTAAATATCTCGCACCGTTATTGAGATACAGCGACTTGTTGGCTAAAAATCGCAAATTATCCCACTCCCTTATCATTTAGCGCCCTCGCTAAATGATAATAAGCGCCCTCGCCCTTTTGAATTTATGGAAAAGCTCAACTGATCCTGAAACTAGTGTTTCCAGGCAGCCGACGGTAAAGATTTAGTGATTCTAGCTTGCACCGTTTTTGACTGATCCACCCGTGTGACGGACAGACGGACAGAATTGCAGTGGCTAAGACGCGCTGCGGCAGTACCTACTGTCGCGCGTAAAAATGTTAAAAGCTGAAAAACTAAAACAGTTTTTATGCAACACACGGCAGATAAAATTAATAGGGTGTTTACACGATCCAGCAAACGTTTAGCAAACTTCCAGCAAATGTATTCAAAATACACGTGAATTGCTGGACGTTTGCTGGATCGTGTAAACACCCCATTACGCTCGTCGATGCTGGTGGTTTTAGATGGAAGCTCGTAGTTATGTATTGAAACATTTCCATCTAGTGTAATCACTGTATTTGTTAATAATTTCATGCACGCAGCAGTCGACTTGCTGCGTGAACGAATTCGAGCCCTATAAATAACGTTAGTAATAATAGCAATTATGATGAAAATAATGCTAATTAATGGTGTGTGACTTAGCTCTGGATGCTGCTATTTTGATCAACACACACGGAACTCAATCTGTGTACAAACGGCCGGGGTTTATTGAGTACGGCTAAAAAGACTTTTGTATAAAAAAAACTATAATATCTTCAAAAGTGTGCAGTACACGTGGACAATCTTTTTTGCAATTATTAGCGACATTTTTTTGCTGCCGAAATATAAGCTTTATGCAACACCATTAAAGTTTGAAAGTTTGCGTAAATGATGCGACTTTTGATTTTTAATGCGTTGTACCGGATATTTTCAAGTAGACGCGCTTCTGCGAAATTAATAAATTAAAACTGCAAAACAACAGAGTAGCCTACTAGCTTAACAACGACACGGATTACGTAAATAAACGTCTGCTTTGCAGGCATATTATCAGTTTTTTCATGTCAATAATGAGTAAAAAGCCGTGTTATAGTCCATTTTGTCTCAAATGGCGTTCAGATAGCAACGAAGGTGGGTCGGGGTACAATTTGATTGGCATCATTCAATGGCCCAACCCCGAAAACCCTCTAATAGACGCAAAGATTTCGCATACTTTTACACAAGCCGAGTTATAGTTTATACATTATTTGTTATCTTTATGCAGGTACTTGTACGCACAAGGGAGAAGTATATGGAAGAAATGGAAAAAGCGTTATTACGTTCTTGTTCAGGTTAAGTGTGAATCCTCGATTTTTATCACGTAACACAGCATCTCGCAGCAGTATAGGGCTATTAACGCATGCTTAATTATGATTCATTCTCAGTTCCGGTATTAACACAAGATTGATTCTTTGTAAAAATAATAAATTTTGTTAATTAATTTAACCCAGTATGGTAGACGTAGGCAGTACGAATGCCAGCGTAAAATAGAGAAAGTGTGAAAGAGGCTAATATAAGATAGGGCTAAATAACCGACAGGTAATTTCAATGGGAAAGGCGGCGTAACGTCGTTCCCCTAAATGTTAGCAAAGGAACGCCGTTCCCTAAATAATATCAGGACAAGAAAAGTTACCCTATTTTAAGGTTAGGTAGAAAATTGTCCCCTTTTTGTGCATTTAAAAATAAAAATGCTACACAACTTGGTGTTACGAGATGCAGTTACCGAGGTGAAATAATGCTATAAAATACGTTTGCGACCGGAGCTCTACCCCGGACCCTGGAGGGAGCTTACAGTGTTTTTTCAGACCCACTGTCTAAATTTAAAAAGCTTATTTTCAAGGAGAAAAGGCCGGAGAAAAAGGGAGCGTTCCCCGAAACAAAAATTTAACACCACTTTGTGTGTTAATGCGCTGGGCAGGTGTCGCAGTACACGTTCGCGATGTGCAGCTACCGAGAACGCAAACAAGACCCGACCGACATCTTGCAGCTCGACGGTCACACCGTCGACTACTGCGACCCGCTGGAAGGTTGATGCCCTTTTTGGCAACCTGCCATTGTAGTTAATTATTATTGTTGAAATTGTTATTTGATGTGCTACTTGGCTAATAAAATTCTCTCTCTCTCTCTTCTGTCCATACTGTTTACATAAATTATAGAGTTCTACAGGGCGGTCCAAAAAATGGCAAAGTGTCACTACACTACTTTGTGAAATGTCAGTGTCGTAAGAATAACAATTTTAAAAAGACGACTTTTCTAAGAACACATTTTAAGAAACTAACAACAGAAACAATGTGTTTGTTGTCTCACTTATTGTCTAAAAAATCACATCTCACAGTTTTCACATCAGATGTTTAATGTGTCCGCCTGGCGACGCCACTGGCGCGATCAACTAAACGCCGCGGCACTTTGCCCCACTCAGCGACAATGGCTTTCTTTAGCTGGTTGATTGTCGTGAATCGTCAACATTGATAGACCATCTGTTGAAGGGCATCTGTATTTTATTGTGTGCTGCTGCCTTTTGGCGTAATAAACGATGATAATCAAGCGCATTTAAGTTTGGGAGCCACACGTCACGTGCTCGATCAACGTTGATGACGCAACCGGTCAGTGTCCTTGCCGGCTTGAGTGCGTCGTCTGACATTTCACAAGGTAGTGTAGTGACACACTTGAGGTGTGATGGGATCCATAGTGACAGTTTCATTACAAATTGTCTTTTGATTCTGAAAGTAAAAGAATTTTAAAAATCGATTAATATTTGGTGAAGTTATGAGGCGTACAATAAACGGTGCCATTTTTTGACCCACCCTGTAGATGTAAAACTTTTTACATGTGTCTAAAAGTATAGCACGTTTAACTTCTGGATATATGTAGGAAGAAGTCGATTTTCAACTCCGGATACAACTTTAGATTCGGGCAACATGTAAAACGTTCTACATAATTATGCTGAAGAGACATGCAGATTTACGTCTATAAAATATCTACATTGTACACAGTGTATATAGGCTACAGCTCCGTCGTTAGGCCTACACTGTACATGCGAGACAAAATTTTTGCTAAATGTTTTAGTAATCGATTGTGGTAAGTTATCGGCTATTTTATGGGAACCTCCACTATTCAGCCGCAGCGCAATCGGTTCAATTGACTTTTTTTGGAAAAAAATTGTTAAGGGACTCCAGTCCCCGGAGAGGGGTGCGCTAGCAAGATTTGGTCATTCGCTAGCGCGTATAAAAATTTTGGGGCACAGCTCTTCTTAGGCGCCGAAATATGGTCTTCCGAATAAGGCGCTTTGGGTGGGTACAATTTGACCTTTAGATTTTCGTGGTTAGTGGGCCAAAGTTTACTGGATTTTTTTCACCGAACGCGCCGAAATCTTAACTTCGGGAGGAATCGCGCTATCGCGGTCGGTCAGGTTCTAGTCCGATTTTGAATATTTCTATCCATTCCAAAGATATTTGCCGTGGAAGTTTAAAATCGTCCAAAATCGCGACAAATTTTGCATGTTTTTGGTCCCTAAATTTTTTTTTGGGGGGGGAGGGCTTCCGAAATTTTGAACCGGCATTATAAAATTTGTTTACTACTAATCAGCGTGCAAAATTTCGGCGCGATCGGCTGACGGAGCTCGGAGATCTCGCATTGGAATACAAAAAATGTATATATATATATAAACATCTGCGGTAAAACATAAATCCGTTTAAAAAACTCGTTTCTGGGCGGACTAATTAAACAAAATGCTTAATTATCTCCGCTCTGTTCCTTACCCGGATTCTGTCCGATTTGACGCATTGAATGACTCTTATAATAATTCACTGTTGTGAATTTTGTATCGCCAATAACTGAAGTTTAGTGTTGCGCGATTTGACGGTTTGTCCCCCAGGCGTGGAGGGTGGTCGGTATTTCTTCAGCACGGTGCGTGAGGGCGATCAGATCATGTTTGCGACGGACGACGAGTCGGAGCGGAGTCTCTGGGTTCAGGCGGTTTACCGCGCCACCGGTCAGTCACACAAACCCGTACCGCCGACCAACCAGCCTCAGAGAACCACTAACACACAGCTCTCCAAAGTACAAGGAGGTGTGTACTAGGTACCAATTTTTAGATATGCTAGAATTCGGGGGAGGGGCACTGTTCTCCTCTTTTTGGTCCCCTGCTTCCTTGCTACAATGCCACTGAGTATCGCTACTGTTTTGCAAGGATCGATTAGAGGCCAGCATTCATAAGGCCAAGGCCACGATTTTTAGCCGGCCGTGTTTAAGTAACGGTCGAGCTTATGGCACGGTTGTCGTCTGTCTGTTTGTCTGTCCGTCGTCGACTGTAACGGATGTATTGTGGCTAAGCGTGTCTAAAAATATAGCACGTTTAAGTAAGTAAGTAAATAAGTAAATGATTTATAAAGCGCCAAAGTCTCAGAAAGAATCAGAGCGCATAAATTTCGGAAAAACTTTTTACACGAATAATTAGCCTTGCATCTTATTTCTAGACACGCAAAATTTCAGCGAACATTTTTAAATTCGGGGTTGAATGGAGGAGATTAGAAAAAATTGCGTTTTTCAACGGAAAACTGGCCATAACTGGAAAACGGTGAGAAATACGGCCAAGGTTACAACTAATCATTAATAGGAAGTGAAAATCATCGACTTTGGATGACCTTGAAGATCACTGACAACCAGTACGGTCGGCTATCCTAGCGCCAGCTGGGCTTCTTGTTTGTCCTCAAGGTCAAGGACAGTCTTCCAGAAGTGAGGAACTCATCAGATTCTGTGCTATTTAGTCGATGTTTTCGCACAGATGTTATGCTATGTCGCGTGTAGACACGGACAAGGCGAGGAAGCACGGTCTGGACGAGTTTGTGCAGGCGAACCCGAGCAAGTTCGATCACCACGACTTGTTCAGCTCGCTACAGAGGCTGACGCTCGTCTACCGGCTCAACGACAACTTCGCATGCCTAGTACGTATAGGCCTACATAAAGTGTACAGGCGTAACCTTCGGAGGGGTGTACTGGGAATACGCATTTCTTTTTTTTTGGAGTAGAACAGGGTACCGTTACGATCCCCAATCCCACTTTTCTGGCTTACTGCGGACAAAATTGCGGTGATACTCCCTCAGCTTACACTGCAACAATCATCCGAAAACTTCTTTAGTTTTCAAAAGTAATGTCTATGCATCGCTCTCTTGTACCATGTGGAGAGTATAAGAAAAAAGAAAGGAGATAGATGGACAGCTGTATTTGTTATACATACATGTGTATTTCTGGTGGAAGTCAAGCAGTGGCTCGTGTCAACTTGGAAAATCTCCTCTGAACAGTGAACTCCTCAATGCGGTACACGTTTACTGTCTACTTTAGACGCCATCTGAAACACTTTTATTTTTCGTTCTGCTAGCACTCCGATCGAGCGCTTTTCGAGGTTGTTTATACACTTAACGTGCTGTGTAAATTACTTTTTCGCTGACTTTTTTACTTACTTATTTTCTGCTCGATCGGTGGGTTGATGTGCGACAGGGTTGGTTCAACCCGGGCCAGGTCTTCGTGCTGGAGGAGTAGGCCTACTGTAAATTTCAAGACTTCGTTGTGTTCCCCAGGCGTCAGCACCATTGTCGACGGACGTTTGAGACCTCTGGTCGCTTCAACAGAGTGGGCCAAAAGATGGCACAATTTTGTATACGCCGATAACTTCGTCAAATATTAACCGATTTTCAAAATGTTTTTATTGTCGGAATCAGGACAAAAATTGTAGTAACACTGTCACTTCCCACCACACCTCAAATGTGTCGCTACACTACCTAGCGAAATACCAGTGTTTTAAAAACAACAACTGAAAACAAGACGATATCTGTAACAACACATTGTAAGAAATTTTTGTCTCAGTTATTGTCCACACTAACTGCCACATCTCGCAGTTTTCACATCAAATGTTCAATGTGTCCGCTTTGCTGCTGGATGATGCATTCAAGCCAGCGACGCCACTGACCAATGGCGCAATTAACCAAATGCTGCGACAGTTTGCTGCACTTATACGGTGTTTACACGATCCAGCAAACGTCCAGCAAACTTCCAGCAAATGTATTCAAAATACACGTGAATTGCTGGACGTTTGCTGGACGTTTGCCGGATCGTGTAAACACCCTATAAGTGACATCATTTGCTTTAGCTGGTTGATTATGTGAATTGTCGACGTTGATAGACCTTCTGTTGAAGGCCCCTCAAACAGCATAATCATTGGATTTAAGTTCGGGCTGTTTGGGAGCACACGTCAGGCTCGATCAATGTTGATCACGCAATAGGTCGGTATCATCGCCGGCTTGAATGCGATGTCTGACATTTCACAAGGTAGTGTAGCGACGCATATGAGGTATGGTGGTATCTTTGGTGATAGCGTTACTGCAAATTTTATCCTGATTCCGACAGTGAAAAAATTGGAAAGTCGGTTAATATTTCCTAAAGTTATTGGCATAAAAGTACATTGTGCCATTTTGGCCCACCCGGTACATGTAGTTGATATTATCCGTTGGGACTGTGTGCGTGCGACAGGGTTGGTTCAATCCGGGCCAGGTGTTTGTGTTGGACGAGTATTGTGCGCGGTACGGCGTGCGCGGCTGCAAGCGTCATCTGTTCTACCTCCATGAACTGCTGAATAACGCTGAACGCGGAGTCGCCGTAGACGCGTCCCTGATGCATTACAGCTTCGCGTTCTGCGCCTCTCACGTACACGGACACAGGCACGACGATTACACTTCCCAGCCAATCAGTCAATAATCAATAACATATTTATATAGCGCCAGTAATCGAAAATAGTCGAATCTGAGGTGCTGGCGTGTGGGTGATTAGACGTGATAGGCAGAAGCGAAAAGGTGAGATTTAAGACGAGATTTAAAAGTAGCAAAACTATCAGATGAGCGGATATGCAGAGAAAGAGAATTCCAATTATTAGGCGAGGATACACAAATATCTCGAGAAGCAGAAGATCTAGCACTGAAAGGAACCTCGTAAGCACTCATCGTGACCTACTTTGTCCTCCGGTCTCTCAGAACAGCTTCTAGAGTGTTATAACCGGTCAGTCAGTTAATTAAGAAAACTCCAGAAATTATAAACGGATTTGGATCAAATTTTTGAAAGGGTGAGCATGGCTAAGAAGGAAATGTCTAGATTTTGAATTATTTTTGTGGATTTATTCTTTACCACTAGGAGATATGGCACACTGTTCTGTGTGTCACCTTGTTTTAATGAGCTGGTGTGCAAAATTACATGGAATGTCATTAACTAATGATTAGAAAATACATTATATTTCTTCCCAGTCACCGCTTTTTCTCCAGAATGCAACGAAAAGCGTGAGAATTTGTTAAGTCTCATCGTCAATGCTGTTTGTGTGACGCAGGCCTGACGGCATTGGGACCGTGCTCCACGAGGAGTGGGACTCGTTCCTTGAAGTTAAGGACAGACTCCGGCGCCTTGTTGAAAATCAGCTCACCAACTTCAGGTACAATCCAGTCTTATGTCTACCGTATTTGCCACAACGCCTGCATTCTATTCAGTTAACCGTAATCAGTTTACGCACTTTAATCTTCAGTAATTTACGTTTTTTGCTCATTTCAATGCATATTTAGTTAGTTTTGATTTTTGCAGGTAGTGCAGATGCAATAGTTAGGTGAGCTGGGAAACTTGAACGACCATTTAATGGCCAGTTATGGATTTGTTATTTCTTGTTCAAGTTATTTGATCGGTAATGTTGTGTCATATAGAATTTTGCTTATAATGCTTATAATATAAACATTAGTTTGAAGTTTAACTAAATGAAGTTTAAGTCTGCAGACTAGGGTTCTAATTTAATCCATTATCCATCATTCGTTTGCACTTGCTGTGGTTCAGTGTACAATATGCCCTACATCTGTACGTGTACTCATTACCTCCGCCAAGGAGGTAATGTTCTTGCCGGTTTTTGTTTGTCTGTTTGTCTGTCTGTTAGCAAGATAACTCAAAAAGTTATGGACCGATCTTTCTGAAATTTTGAGGGTATGTCGGGCATAGCATAAACTATAGGTGGTTCAATTTTGGGCCTGATCCGGCAGAAATCCTGGATTCTGGATCACTTTGAAATTTTCGTTATCATTGCGTTAAAGGGGACATAAGGGAACCGCTGGCAAAGCGAAGATGGTGACGCCACCTGGCGAATAGCTATGCCTTGGCGGAGGTACCTGCGCTCTCCGAGTGCTTTCTCTAGTTCAGTTATTCAATTATTTTTTTGCATCTTAAGGCGTACACAAAGCGAGTAAAAGCGACAGAAATGTACTGAACAGTTCAGTTTGTTCGCTTTGTACACTTCGGTAGACGCAGCTAAACTGGCATTATATTTCAGTTCAATTCAGTTTTGTCGTTGTGTGCACGCCTTGACGGTGACGTGTATTTGTGGCTATAGGTATTGCTTTCCGTTTGGTCGGCCTGAAGGCGCACTCAAGGCTACTCTGGCGCTGCTCGAACGCGTACGTTTCCTCAGTTCTTCATCGTAGCAGCAGCTCTCACTGTTTCTTCGTTACGCCTGCTTGTTGTTGGTTTACTTTTGCGTTTCTCGTCGTTTCACGAACAGTCTCCCTTCTCCAAGAAATGCGCGCTTCGCCTAATAATTTCTAAAATATTTTTGAAAGTGCCTTTCTGGCAAAAAAAACAGTCGGGGAAGATCTAAACTGGGTGGGGAATTTTTAGTCGACAAATCAACAAAACACAGTCAATTTGCATTGCACATAAACGACTAAAAGTGTTGCCATCAGATGCGTTTTGAACTTTTGAAAGCCAAAATGCTCAAAAATGCGTTCGAGGCTAGGGCTCTGCGTCGGACCCCGCTGGGGGAGCTTACAATGCTCCGCTAAACTTCTCAGCAGGATTTTTTTTGGGGGGGGGGAAGAGGGGCAAGGCATAATAGAATAGGGAAGGGAAGAAAAAGTAATGATAGGAAAGTGAAGAAAAAAAAGAATTGAGAAAAAAGACGGGAATAGGAAAGAGTCGATGAGACTTGGATGAGGTTACTTCCTGGCGCTGAGGAAATGGACGCCTCGTATTTCATGACCTACTGAGTCCACCTGTTTTTCACTATAGTGTCTGGAGTGTTATAAGTGTCCATAATTTCACTTCACTCAAGCGTGACGACTGACAGCGTCTTGCATTTCTACATCACACGTGCATCCAGGCAGAACCCGCCGTCGATCACGGCCATGAAATAAGTACGTTCCAACACGCTCTGATCTGTATTGTGCCTCGTTGCAGTACACTACTGACCGTGTTAAAACCTATACTGATTATGCAGCTGCTGTTGCTGGTACGAACAGGTAATGATGAAGGATCTGGTGACTCCTGTAGCAGTGGACGAGATTCGTAACGTCGTCAGAAAGTGTCTAGAGAATGCGGCGCTCATCAACTACACCAAAGTCAACGAGATGGCCAAGAACGAAGGTCAGACGCCTGTACAACAAGTAATTTGAGCAAAGCTCACATGACGCGCAACAGCATCGGTCCTGTCGCCAGGGGCACGAAATTTTGTCACAAAAAACTAGAATTCTTGTGGCAGCCCACAGTGAAGATTTCGTGATCCTACCATGCACCGTTTTGATACAGTCGCAGGGTATGACAGACGGACAGACAGACAGATGGAAGCTTGCTGTCGCGCGTAGAAACTACTGATTATCAATCAGATTTTGCTGAATTGCAATAGGAATACTTCAATATGCGATAAGTGCATGTGCGTTCGAAATGTAACAACATATTTGTCGTGAGATTTTGTGATAAATTGTTAATGTACATGTAAACTCTGCAAACAACATTTTTATTGATTAAGTTTATTTAAGTTATATTTATGTTCTTGTACTATCACTTGCGGTAAATAAAAGATGTACTTGTATATATTAGAGGTGGGGAAATTAGTAAATTATTACACCATTAACGTTAAAACATTTTTGTGGTCGACAAAATTTCTATTGTTTATAATGTCGATTAAAGTCACTTCTAAGAAAACAGTATCAAGTAGATAGAATGACATCGTGGCAAGCACGATGTTATTTCAATCGTCAGTTTTTTATAGAAAATTTTAACATTTTAGTCTGACTACAAAACTGGGTTAAAAAGTATATCTAGTTTGTGGGTCTGTAAAAGCTTAGGCTAGATAGTTCAGTGACTGAAAAATTCGCTAAACAAGAACGTGCATTTTTGGCAATTATCACTGTTAATTTTTTAGTCAAAATTAACAATTGATTAATAGTTAACTTTTTTCTTTAAGGCAACTAGGCCTTTATTACAAATTTTTAATGCTTAACACTTTTAACAGTTGTTTATAGCATAACTTTAGCTTCCTTGAATGTTGTTGATGTTACAGCACTGCGAACAGCCAAAAAGTCTACAGGTAATAACCGTTGTCTTGGTATTGTGTTTACGTTTTAAATTGCTTTGAAAAATTTGTTTTGAATTTTTGAAGGTCATACTTTAAATTGATATTTTAGTTTTGAGTTATTTATATATATACAACTTTATTCATCAGAACACTGACAGCGCAAAAGAAAATACAAGATAATAGAATAAATAAACAACTCAACTAAAAAACAAACTAACAACTGGCATTGTTCTCAATAGCCAACAGTTCTTTCATTGCTACATCCTTAAACACGTTACACAACAAATTATCTGACACGATAAACTTACTCAAAAATTTACACTTTCTGTTTGCCACTGCATCAGATGGCGTTTGGCAGCTGAATACCAGTTTACACATTTCAACCACTTCCTGAGAGCGCGTGGAGAAAATTTTTCTAAAGGCACAGTTGAGGGCAAAATCAACGGCATTAAGCTGAGATTTCTTTAGAGGGCAAGCTTCTAAACAATACAACAACACTGGAAGGCATTTAGTTTGTTTGCTGGTCAGTGATATAATAATGTAATTTTACACTTAGCCGATAGTGAATGATTGTCTATTCTGCTATATGGCCTGGACATCTGTCCAATTACAGAAACTACGGTGAGGTGACTCTCTTCAATGCTTGTGCCTAATTTTGAGAACGTTTTATTAATTGTCGCAAAAACTTTGTAAGATCTTCCGTATTTCCGCCCGATCTCAAAATGTTACGATTTCGTGTGTTTTTTCGTAGACATTACGTGTGTTAACTTTGAAACCGAAACTAATTTCATATTCGTATTTTTTCAAATGTCATCTAATTTGCTTTCGTAAGTTTTTTTACAACTTATTATACGTTTCTCGTAGGGACCTAAGTTTCTCGTGGGATTATTTACATCGCGTTTTTCATAAAATTTGTATCATGTGTCTGATGTTTGTGTAACATTTCCATAGATTCGTTTTACAGACTATTCAAAATTGGGTCCCTACTGACTGAAGCATGCCTGTCAAGACGGCGGATGAGAACAGTTTTTCCGGGCACCACGACGTTTAGGGGGGCCCAGCATCGCTCGAAAATATATTTGCTCTATGTTTGACAACAGAACTGATTATCTGAATTGTGCTTACGTTAGTCGCAGGTATTTTGCGACGATTGTTCAACAAATCTGATTATTTCTTGACTGAATGTATGTATTCAGTATTCTAGCCCGTTCCCCATGCAAACACCATCCCATATAGGGCCCAGCGAAAATGTTTCGCGGGCCCCGCTGTGGCTCTCGTCGGGCCTGGACTGAAGTAGACTGTTGTAATGTGTTGCTGACAGTGGACGTCAATCAGGAAGGTTTCGAGCAAAAGAAGCAGTTAGAGGAACTGATTCACGTCGCCGGTCTTTGCATCGAAGTTCTACAGCAGAACGACGAATACCTCGCCGACGTGAGTCTCAATAAGTTACGGAAATTCATCAAAAACAACCTTTATTTATTAAAAACTTGTTGACGTTTCAGCAACCGCTACTGCCTTCTTCGGAACAACTGTCCGCCAGGTGTCGCTGCGGCGGACAGTAAGAAATCATAAACGACACCTGGCGGACAGTCGCGCCGAAGAAAGCAGCAGCGGTTGCTGAAACGTCAACAAGTTTTCAATTAAACGTTGTTTCTGATAAATTTCGGTAACTTATTTAGTTATCGTTTCAACCTATGAGTCTTTGCAAAGACATTCAAAGTAAGTCGCTTTTTTCCACACTGAAGTATTTTGCCTACGTACTTGTTGGACAAAAAGTTATGCACCGTCTTAACGTAATTATATTAGTGACCAATACTCATGTCACTTCCGGTCAACTCAGCCTGTTATTCCTCTGGGGCAGATAAGTCAAGTACCGGCTTTCATGGCTGTCGTTAATGGGGACGCGTTCTGTGTTGGGTGGCAGGTAGGCCTAATACTGTTTGATTGCATACATAATATGGCAGGTGACGCTTTGCGATGAGTTTCTTGACCATTTATGGCACTGAATGGCCTATTTTGTGTTGATGTGCCGCTAAGAAACTACTCACTCACTTAGTCTGCGGTGGGTTTCTCACGAAAAGCTATACAGGCTTTTAAACTGTTTAACCTTTTAATATTTTATGGACTTGTTGTAAGGTTGTTATGCAACTTGTTGTAGATTTTTAGTCTGCCCAAAAACGATAGTTTTCGGAAGGACTTATGTTTTACGCATGATGTTTTTTTATTCAACACGAGATCTCCGAGATGCGTGGGCCGACTGGCGTGAAATTTTGCACGTTGGTCAGTACTAGGCCGAATTTTATAATGCCGGTCAAAAATTTTGGGGGGCGCACCCCAAAAAAATTTCGGGGGCGAAAACCATGCAAAATTTGGCCCCATTTCGGACGACTTCGAAGTTCGGCGGCGAATATCTCCGAAACGGATGAAGATATTCAAAATCGGATAGTCATTCCGTCTATGGCGATTCGTCCTGCGTTCGGCGAAACAAGTACGGCGAAGTTTGGTCCAGTGACCTTGGAGATTTAGATGTGAAATCGTACCCCCTTAAAGCACATTATTCGGAAGACCATATTTCGGCCCCTAGGGGGTGCTGTGCCCCCAAATTTTTACACGCGCTAGAGAATCAGCAAGTCTTACTAGCGCACCCCCCACCGGGGACGGGGCCCCCCTTACAACAACAAAAGGGGGTCAAAATCGGCTTAAAATGTAGTGTATTAGCCACGAGAACTTTGGAACCAAAGGGAGTAGCTTCATGAAACTTTGCCACATGACGTGCTGCTACATGTGGGTGAGAACGCGGGTACAACTTTTAGGGGGCAGTGCCCCCTTAAAATTTGGGAGTGCAAAAAACGTGCAAAATTTAGTACGTTTTACGACAACTTTCGAGTTTGACCGCAAATATCTCTGAAATGTATAGAGATATCGACAAGCGGTAAACGGCGTTATCAAACAGAGTTAATTCCACGTTGAATAAAAAAAATTTTGTGAACTTTGGTCCACTAACACCAGAGATTACGCGGCTAATGTTTACCTACCCTAAGTCAATAGTGCACGTTGTGCGT
>Ga0209367_1002234_pt1 | contig 25333 bp, 13 predicted proteins | sample WorMetLIZISLAND2_FD_187412 | JGI IMG/M metagenome (GOLD analysis project Ga0209367, IMG submission 187412) | Marine gutless worms symbiont microbial communities from Max Planck institute for Marine Microbiology, Germany - Olavius geniculatus... ... | reverse complement strand
TCCATTTGTGTGTGCCTGCTTGTGTCAGTGGCATGCTTTGATGTATTTTCATGGAACTTTTGCCAGTGGTGCATCATGTACTAACTACAGTGACTAGGTTATGGGGTGAGAAGGTCAGAAGTTAAGGTTACAGCAGGCGAGTAGTTGGTGGAGATTGGTTCATAATACACAGTTGGAGATAGATACAGTAATGCAGCAATTCTGTTGTTGCTAATGATGGTGATGACGGCATGCTTTTATTGCTGGAATGTAGTCTTGTACATATGATTGCCAGTGCTTCATCCAGCATATTGAATCCTACAGCCAATCATTCATGCATGATCATGATTATCAGCAGTGTTAATGATGACAATGAATTGTGTACAAAGATTCCGTGAGTTAATGTTCTTATGTTCGCAGATAATATGTATAATGTGAAATCTGGCATATTTTCAATGCCATGATGCAGTGATAGTTATTGTATGTTTTAACATCTGTGTGTATAGATCCTATGTCAGATGACGTCATATGAGAATGGCGACATATGCTGCAACATCGTCAAGATAGGAAATGAAAGATTTACTTGTGTACAGTACATAGATAGTAGTCCTATTGAGTATTGACTGATACTATTGGTTGTTTCGTGGATCGACTACTTACTTACTTCTAATGCTGTTATTGTACACCAGTCATTGTCTCAACATCTGTTCTCTGCTGAGTTGAGAAAAAAACTGCTTTTTCTTTAAAAAGCCCAGCTCAGTGGATTTTATTGGGTTTTGGATTTTTTTAAAAAGGCTCAACTTCATCCTTAGCTAAAAGGTCTGTTGGTTGATTTATCTGAGTTTTTACTTGCTCTTCAGGGTACAGAGTATTCCAAAATTTGCAAATTTGTAGGTTTAGATGTTTAGAAACTTTTTGGTTCTAATTAAATATTTTATTATTAGTGGAACAAGAAACTAAAATTGCTTCAAGTTTGTGGTTTTCTTTGGGATGGGTTTTAACGGTTTTTTAGTTGGGTTTGTCCAATAAAATCCACCTAGGTTTTTCTGAGTATTCGTCCAGGTGTTTTAATCATAGTTTTTTGCATCAAATTTGTTCACTACATGATTCATTATAGTTTTGTGTTTTTGTTGGTGTACTCGCCATGTTTTAGGTTATTGTTCAGTACAATCGTCTTCGATTGTGGGCGTTGATTTTGTTTGTGTCTGATGACTGATCGTAACATGCTTGCTCATATTGTTTTGGTGTTACACTGTCTTTGTGACTGATCAATCAATTGTAAATATCTTTTGGTAATATAATTGTTGTAGTTTCGTGTGAGCGAAGTTTCATAAGCGCTGTTATTAATTTGTAACAAATGCAGCATTTAATGCCAGGCTTGTGTGTCTAATTTGTAGCTGGTATTTTTGACTTATCATTGTGTAACAGTGGCTGTCAAATGGTGGAAAGTGAACAGTATTAGGTCTGTGTCATCAGATTGTGCTTATGTGTTAACGTGTTTGTGGACTTAATCTGTGTTTTTCTGCCAGTTGATGCAGTGCAGATAACAATTTTGAGCAGGTCATTCACACTTGTGCTGTTTATGTTACAGTGCAGTTTGATACCAGTGATGCTTGTTGTTGTGTTGGCTTTGTATAGCAGTAACTATAATATCTGTGGTTGCATCAACGAAGTTACCCGACACTGAGCCAGGTTAGTACTGAGATGGGTGACTGTCATCGAGTACGCCATATTCGTATTCGACCAAGCCACTCAGGCCGAGTCAACCTGACCATCCCTTCATCTGTGGACAAAATGAGTACCGGCAATGCTCACAGCCACCACTAGGGAAGAAATGGGAAGGTCTGCGTAGGCCTTGTTAGCAGCACTGCTGACATACTGACCCGGTCGGTTTCAGGCACTTGGTGTTAATAGAGCTGGCCATTCTGCCGACTTGGTTACGGGACTCTTGCACCATCAGTGAGTATGGCTATAGTACACTTGTCGCAGTACCTTTGCAACTGAGATATTTGTGATCAGTATGACTGCTACAGCTGTGGACAAATTCTACATATTATATTATGTGCTGTTTTAGAAGCACATGTGTATGCTCGTGGACAGTGGTATCGAATCTCATTGAAGTGACAGCTGTGCTTTGCGTGTTCACACTGCAGCTGAGGTACACCATCTGTGTTTGTGTCGCATGACCCGTTGTGCCTATTCATCCCGTGGCCTTTTCAGCGTATTCTCAACTCCACCAAACGAAGCGATTTTTAAACCTTTTTTCCATATGTTTTGTCTTACTAAATGTTATTGACAAATTGCAATATTTTTCAGGAGGTGTAGGGCATGGCTCAAGTTACATTTTTGGTGGGCATCTGGATTGTGGAAGTTTTTTTGCTTACTGGCTGCTGCTAGTGAAGAAGATTATTATTATGGAAATGCCACATGCTCAAAGAGTGCACTTAGTGCTCATGCTAAGCACACAGCATGTCAGTTTTTGTCTATGTTAAACCCTACTCACTCAGTTACTATTATTATTATATTGCATGACGGCTTATTTTGAATATTTTATTTTTTAAAAATACGACCTATCTGTAATCCTTTTTTGCATGCCAATATATTTTGTACATTGCTGTTTATTTATTGACCCTCACCAAGTTCTAGAGAGGATGTGAGTTTTCGTGCTTTGGACAGTGCACAATGTTTTTCTTGTATTTATCACAGCACTGGGAGTGGCTAAGAATTGTTAATTGTGCTGGTGTCTTTTCATTGTTTAGTTAACTGATGAATTCTACCGGTGCATCAGAATGGTTGACAGTTGGCATTTTTGAATGGCAAATAATTCAGGTTTGGCATTTTAAAGAAACTTGACTTGTTGGCATTGTTCTTTTGATTTGTCAGTAAAAATCAATATTTTGGTATCAGTTTGGCATTAATTTGGCAGTAGTTAATTATTTTATCATAGATGGTACTCTTGAGAATTTGGCATTTTTTTGTCAGTGAAATATATTGCATCGGCTATTTTCAGCCAAAGAAAGTTGGCGACTTGATGCTTTGGTGGAACTCACTGGTTAATTAAACAGTGAGAGGTATGCGATGTTTTTGTTCTGTTTGTTTGTACTCAAAGCATGCTGACTGAGTGGTCTTTTCTGTATTCTCTGAGTTTTGTTTGTTGCTGTTACAATTCTAAATTGTGCCATTGTTATCGCATTAACTCTGTATCATTTCCCAGCAGTTTACAGTGCAGACAGGGTTTTATTTGTACAATTACTTTAAAGGTTTATTCCAGACATAACTGATACAAGCCCCATTTCCTGAGTAATTTAAAAGTGGAGTTATTTGATTTTTACAATCCGGAAAAAAATCTAAAATGTACGTTTTGTAGTGAATCTAATTCTGGATTCTAGATGCAAATTTTATGTTTCATTTTCATTATTTTGTCTAATTTATTTAAACATTTATCCCACGTACGGACTTTAGACATCATCATACCGTTTTTGTTAGGTTTTATTGTTATATTTTAGGCGTAGTGTTTTTAGTTGTTAAGCGCTGCCGTTCAGGAATGTAGGACGCGCTATACAAATTTCTTTTGATTGATTGATTGATTGATAGTGACTGAACCACTGTATAGAGGTATTTGGCTTCTGTTGTTTTTGTTGCTGTCGCCTGTTATGATACTCAGGAATTTTTTGTCTATTAATGTCAGCAGTTGACTGATACAGAAATCCATTTATGACAATATGCACAAATGTGTTGCCATAGCTTTTACGAGTAACTACAGTATGTGGGTTAGAGCACAGCATTCGGTTATTGTCATTAAAGCCAAAGCAAAATGTGTCTGGCTTACAGATGTTTAACTGATAAGCAGTAATCAGCATTAATGCACCGTTTGCATGTTGTTTATAATCTGCTGTTGTTGAACCAGTCTGTTGTTTATGCTGCTTCGCATCCAGTAATTAACAGTAGTAAGTGTGAATAATTTTGTGGTTTTTGTAAGCATTTCTCATTTTTCATCAGCATTTTTATGACTGCCCTGTCTTGTCTTGACCTATACCGTGTCGAGTAGGATGTTAAACTCTACACGCTCACTATGGTACATTTGTGTGCGAATTCAGCTTTTCAGTAATATGTTGAAGCTTGCCTCTGTGGTGCACTGCTTTATTACTTGTAAAAAGCAATAAACATTTGGCTTAATTCAAAACAAGATTTAGCAATTTATGATGATTAGAGTATTTGTCACCAATTTTTGTCAGTATAGACGTGCATACTTCTGGCATGCATTATAATGGTGCTTGCCATAGACAGTCGGAAATAAATGTCTGTAGATGGCAGCATGAAGTATTTTTGAAACCACTGGTTGTATTTTGTCAAAATTGATGCATTTGTTGATACACTAGTATTAAATAGCAATCACTTTTAATGTTGTTTTTGTTGAAATTGCTAAGCAAATGATGTTTATTCTTTGTTTGTTCAAGCATATTTAGATATGAATGTCTTAATCATGTTGAGATTAGAAGTTAATGGTGATAATACGTTTTGCAGAGAAAGACAATTGTATTTTCTTATATATCGTTTCATCACACTGTTGGCTTTTTGTAGTAAATCAGTAAATGAATTGAAGGTTAGCATACTGACTCAGGATTATCATAGTTAGCAAAATCTGGTGCCAAAATTGCTTGTTTTGTGTGATGTATTAAGGTTTTGATGAGTTACTATTTGTTGTGTGAATAATTTTAGTTACGGCATCATTTTTCACATTCTGTGGCATATATTTCATCAGTTCATTCCACTAGGTGGCCCATAGCTTCCACGTGTCACTCTGTGCTTGCTGCTTCAAATGGCCATAGTCTGCTGTTATCAATGACCACATAATGTTTGTCTGTGGGTCCTATCATTCAGCAATGCAGAATGCACTGACTGAATTGGTGCATTATAGCGTATACAGACATATGGATGCAGTGGATGGCATGGTAGCTGGACTTTCGGTCAACGTCACCCCAAGTTGGTTCAATTGCCCTGAATATCTAATGCTCACATCACATGGGCAAAGATTGAATTTTCAACGGAGGTGTACACGCTGTCATGGAAGTTCAGTGCACTCTTTGTATGCTTATTCCCAGTGGCGACACAGCACTTTAGGAGTGCTTTGTTTTTTAACAGAAAAATAGGCGATGTTCACACCATTTTGGCTGAATGTTTGGCATATTGAGATTATTGCTTATTTGGCGGTATATTTGTGTACGTTATTAGTTTATTTTGGTTGCTATCATTCAGGTTTTCCATCGAAATTTGTGCACAATACAGATTTACTTACTTAGTTACTTACTTGCTTATAAGTATTTATATCTGATGAAAGAAGTTTTTGTTCACTGCTGGCCTTAGTTCTCTATATGGATGCCCAGATATGCAGTTGGTAAATTTTGCCTCAAGTCTGTCTGTTTGACTTATGTTGCTTTGCCGTTTAGCATGGTGTGAGGAATAGTGATCATTTGTTATATTTGTAGTACCAGTAAGTGTAATATTTATTGCATGTGGAGCATTTGTCAGTTCTCTTTTGATGACTGATCAACTTTATAACTGATAACCATCTGACATTTGTACATACATGTACAAGCTATATCACCAGCGTCTGGTGCCACATTGTGTTTAGTACAATACATTGAACGCTTGGAATCAATACTCAATCTCAGAACTAAGAGCAGGACTTGACAAATTGTCTCTCAAGACATCCCAAGAACTCCTGAGCCTAGTACATGTCATATGATATGTTGTTCAATGCTCTGTTTTGGTTGGCATCTGTTAGAAGTAGGCCCCTACATGCATGATGAGTGTTCATTGTGTCAGTCCCATTGCAGTCTACGTCGTATTTGTTGCATATGTTTGGTATATACTATCAAACGCTCCCACTGTTCCCAATGTGTACTGTTAAATTCTTACAAAACCCTGTGTGGCACTGCTGTTTTTTGTAGGCTCCTAGTAACTGGAGAAATGGCAATGCTATTTTGTGTTCATGTTAATTGTGCAATTTGCGCGTCGTCCGGTGGGTGTTGTCGTATGCTAAGCATATACTCGCCATGCAGAAATCAGAATGTAGTCGGTTTATTTTCGTTTGCTTCATGTTCGTCACTGTAAGTTGTAATTTTCGACGCTATCACCCACGTAATTTTTGAGTCATTAAAGCTGAGTATTGCATGATTTACTGTAACATTCAATAATTACTATTTTTTTCAGAAAGAAGAAAAGTACAGTGAATGGAGGTGTATTTCGTAATTGTATTTTTTGCACTTGAACAGTCAAACCATGTAATAAATCGGTCAGGATTGGTAAAATTTGGCATTTAAATCCATTCAGCGGTTTAAGCATTGTGCACGAATGTAACAAGACTGCAGAGACAGACTGACAGACCACACTACAGAGAAATGTGTAACTATAGGCAGAATTGCTTGCGCTAGAGCGATTTCGCCTTGTAACGCTAACAAGAAGATGACGTGATAATAATCTAATTTCGTTTTTCGAGACAAAGTATAAAAAACTACAAGTTTGTATAGAAATGTCGAATATTTTATTCACTCTAGGCTACAGCGCAACGCCGTGCGGCATTGAGTTGACACAGCAGTTGACGAGCGGTTAACGCCAAAGCCTTCAGCTGGTCGCTGACTTCAGCAACTTTGTTCTTGAAGCAGTCCGCTTCAGTTGGACTGAGCGATCGCTCGGCATCGTCGGTGTGCAGAAGATGACGTAGAAACAGCCGGTCGATGTGGTCGAGGTTGTGCCTAGCGTTGTACCCCAGACACTGACCGCCGACGCACTGAAATCATTGACAACAACAGTACTAGTCTATACACTTATCAGTTTCACCGTCCAACGGCTGGGCTGTTCGTTAAGATAGGCCCTTTACGTACTTGACATTAACAAGCACAACATTAGGTTTATTTGACAGAAATCAAAACTATGACATCTATCAAAATCCTTTGACCTGTAGTCCCAATTTTTACTTCCTCTCTTGAATGCATTGTCAATGGAACAGAAATTATTTCGCATTGCTGATTGGCTCGATGTCAACGTACAATGCCATACAGCATACAACCGTTCTAGTGATGCGCTTGAATTCCCAACTGTTTATCACTGAAACAAAAAAACGAGATCACAGTGCAGGTTTATGATCTCCGATTGCTTGAGTTCGTTTTGCTTGTAGCGATATAAGCAGACTCGTGTAGAATGAGCTGGGGCATTATTTGTAAGTGTAGCGCTTTGAGTTATTAATGTAGCTTACCTGAAGTCGATATGGACAGTTTGTCGGCGTGACTGCATCTGACTGTGACAGTACGTTGGCGTCGGGCGTGATACGCAGCTTGGCGTCACACGACGGCTCTGCGCTGGTTACATCGTCCAAGTCTGTCATGGCGATCCTGTGACCGCCGTCCAGCAGCAGGAAATGCGTCTGTTTGAAGTCGGCGACACGCAGAGAGCCGAGTGGCGAGTGCTGCAGGTAGACAGCCAGGTCTACCAGTTGTATGGCTGTGTTCAGTCTTCGCTCGATCGGCCAATCCTTCATCGACGTCGCATAGAAGTGCGTCCCGTACTCGTACACCGCCACCACTCCGTGGTCCTGCAACGCTTTCTTGCAACACAGGGAGTTTTCCTGCAATATTCCGTGGATCCAACAACACAATCTGTGCATGGTCCTACAACACTTTTGCAACACACTTGCAACACTCGCCGTTTCCTGCAACTCTTCGTGGTCCTGCAACGACGTCGAGTCGGTTTCCTCGCTACGCACACAGTAGCCGAGCAGCGGCACGAAAGCGTGATGTTTCAGCTGGTTCAGCAGCAGAATCTCCTTCATCAGCTTCATATTGGCCGCGATGAAGCAACGCTGACGCTCGCCATCAGTGGCATCTTGCACCTTAACCGTCTGCTGCCGACGCAAACACTTGCTCACGTCCATCGACTTCCGCGTCACCATCTTGACGGCCACTGGACGATGGGCGTCTTCGTCGTCGACACTGTGACCCAGATAGACACGCTTAGTGACGCCGTGCCCGATCTGCTGCCGCAGCGCAATCCGTCCAATGTTAGAACAGTTGAAACGATAGCGCACCTGTGCCCATGCAACGTATACACTCTCACAGCGTTGTCAGCAATGACAGGCGAGGCATGTACTAGAACTACATCCAACGTTTTATGCAAAAAGTGCACACTACTTATAAAATTGTTTATTTTTGTGCTGTGGATTAGGAAAGTTAAGTCGTCAAAACAGACAAGTTGATAAAACAACGAAACATTCAAGCTACCGTGCGGTTACGGTAATCTAAAATGTTACCGGCACTGGATTACTTCAAAGACAGGCCTACACTTCACTTGCTCTTTTCCGTTGCTAGGTTAAGAAGACAGCTATGACAGAGCTATGGGGTCTTTTCTCTTTTTCCTTCCCCTTCTGCGACCCCCTCTCCATCTTCCTTCCCATTGCCTCCTTCTCTCAGGAAATCACTTGCAAATGTATGCATGGACAAAAAATTCCGATTGTCATAATGTTACAATGTCATCCTCTCTTTAGGCTACTAAAACAACTTTTATTTATTGCTTGATTATTTATTGGAATAATTTAGCAACAACTAATATGTGCAACAGTAAATGATAGGCGATACTAAGTCGTTGTCATCGTCGGGATCATTTCTGGAAATTCCGGTCGTAACGTCACATAGGGTGTCATGGCTGACGTCGGCCCAATCGTTTACAGTTGCTGAATGACTTGCGCCTCTGACGTCGTCGGTTGTCCGTTGTCGTCGGTGAGAAACAGCGACGTCGGTCGTCTGAGGCGACAGAAACGCTTCGTAGACGACGCAGACCATCGACGCTATGCAGACAGCAGCCACATAGCGAGGGTACATCCTAGACAGCAGTCGACATCTTAGAGTGAGATGACGTCGATCAGGCGAAGAACGATGAAAACTCATCACCAGTGTCGGTCTCTGGCGCCAGTTGGAACGAAGTTCGTCGATATTACGACACGCACAGCATACGTAATGTTTTGTCTCGGTTATTCCAACTAGCTCGAGCGAATCTTATTTCGACATCACGCAGCTCGTCACTAGCCTAGAGACAGTGGACAGAACGACCAACCGCTGAAGCAGCTGGCAGCGTGACGGAAAGAGCACGTGCAATAATATTATATCTGCGTGCGTTTAATAACGCAACGATCGCTATAAACATACGCTCCGCAGCAAGGATTGAACGGTCGCTGCAGCACCACAGACAGCGCATCATCACCATCGCCGCGCTGTCGTGTTTGATCAGCTTCATCGTCCATTCATCGCTAAGATTTTCTCGGCGGAAATATTTCGTGACACCGGCGTGCATGATGCTTCATAGTTTGCTCTACCATGCAAGAACACGAATAGACTAGGCTACATGTACATAGTAGGCTACATTATTTTTTACATGGGAATAAACAACGAAGTAATACGAATAGGCATAAATGAAAAAAGGTCTATAGCAGTGAAAACTGAAAAACACGAGTAAAGCAAATTTAGCGAAATGTTAAACTAACGAAGCATCGCAGTACAATGTATGCTCACGTTTATATAGCTGTCTGTATGACATGGCGCGTGTATTTCCCGTGAGTGTTGCGGGTGGCAAGCGCCTCGTGTTACAGGATGCTGCTGCTGCTGCTGCGCCTGCGCGTGTGACGCGACTCGGCAGACAAACGCGCAGCCGATGTGCATAAACTTTTCACGCCACGCCGGGGACCGTTTATCGCGCTTCATTTCTGGCTTGCTGGCCGGCGGATGTTCATCATTCATTGGCAATCTTTGTAGTCTTTTATTACAAACTACACTTGCTACAAAGTGGCCGTATTATTGGCACAGGAATCTACAGTGCACGCTACAAGCAAACTGTCAACTTGCTAAATACTAGACACTGAGTACAGGCTTATTACAAATTATTAGGCCTATTACTGGCATGTACGTGTGGCGAGTGGGAGTCATGTGTTTGAAGGCTGAAGTTAGTAAGTCCAGGAGGCGCCAGTGGATCTGTCAGTGGGACCAGCTGCTGAAATACTGCATAAGACTATGACACTATAAATCTTTAACAACATGCTGCTACACATATAACACACAAGTTGACACAACTGTTAGGTGACATTCAATGTTTCGAAACAATCGTTTAATAACGGCCCTTACAACTAATCTTAGCTCTGCTGACGCCAATCAGCACCCTAGCAAGACGCCACAAGTTTGACGTAAGATGCTGAATCCTGGCTCTTAACGCATGGACCAGGACCAACGTGATGTGCCCTGCGTTGGGTTTGGTTCCATAGAATAACTAGAAGCAGCCTGGTGGTACACCGGCGCACGTGACAGCAGCTGCAATGTAGGCCCAGAATGGTGTAAGCGGTCGTCGCTTAATTTCATTATCACCGTGCACTGTGCTCTGATCATCGATCTCATCACGTACAGTCAGCTGCTGCAGCTGCACATCTGATACCGACGTGCATAATGTAATTACCACTCAGTAGGATTATACAATGCAATAACAATGAATGATGCTATTCGTTTACTATTGTTGAGATATTTTTTATTTACGTATTCTCAATCAACAATACATAAACGTATATGTAAGCCTACATGTTGTGCTTTTTGTGTTGCATGCATTTGTTTGTAACCTTTTGTGTGTATTTGCTACCTATAATTATTATAAATCAAATATTTCAGAAAAAAAAGAGTTCATAGGTACGTAGACACAACCCCAATTTCTGTGTCATTTCCATACTCTGGAGCTATTCTCATGTTCTGAAATTGGCATTCTCATTCACTACTTTTACGTGTACTTACTGAGCTCTAAAAGGTTTCCACTGTTTCATTATCTATATGCATATATAGCACATATATATATGTATGTATATATATATATATATATATGCACATATAGGCTAGCCTAAGGTCGCATTTTACGTAAGTAGCCTTGAATCTGACATTGGGTCCGGTTAGTAATTGGATGGGTGATGTCAACAGACTGGTAAAAACTCTTGATACATAACCAGCAACCTAAACCAAGTCAGCCTTGCCATCCGTCCCTGAGCATGTGCAACAAAAGTAAATAGCTTGGGCGGCAACAGGCACACTGTGCGATGCAGTAGCCCTTCCCGTATCTGTGGTTTCGCAGTGTAAGCTGGCGTCTGGTGATAAGCTAAGAAACGACATTACGTCCTTTCGTTATATTCACAAACTTTTTGCTACACAATTATGTACAATGCAGTACAATAACATAATGCATGCAAAAAGATTGCGGTGATGACTTCTGACAAACCCTTGTGCTAAAAAAGCACTAAATCAGTGTTCATAATTCCACTTCACTGCAACATTAGATCCGTGGAGTCAATGTTATACGGTTGAAGTTCTCATAAATACATTCAACTGCAAAACTAGAAATGCACCAAGCGCAGTGAAAAACTGCAAGAATCTATATCATATTATATATAACAGCAGTACTTCACAACTGTATAAAATAAGCAGCAGAAGAGTTATTGCAAATACATCATCTATGACAGTGGTGAAGAAACGTTTTAAACTAAAGGCCATGATACAACAGAGTTGAAGTCGCCGTGGCCAGACCAATGTAAAATACTATTGTCGTTAATGATAAAAACAACAGCAGACATACAATAGTCATGCATTGCACATTCTAGTGAGCTCGGTCGTGTTTCTGCCCGAAAATGATAAAGGTATGTCCAAACAGCAATGCATATAATTTTATATATGCCTGTCAATCAAATTTCTGGTGTTTTCTCTTGGACAGTGCGGGCCAGTCATGGTCTATTGGGCAAGTCTATCAGTCCATTCTGTCAACATCACGAGCTGGCATCTTCGCCGTCGGTCAGGAAGCAGACGCACATTTGGTCCCGACTGATAATCAGAAGTGCATTCCCGTCCGGGTGCCATTTGACATCCTGAGCCGTGAAGGTCGCTACAGCCACAAAACAAAGTGACGGTCACTATCACATGGTCATTACATACAAGGTGCACACTGACTTATTCCATTTACAAAAACATCTGAAGACCTCAGTAAATACAATAGATCACTGAGTTATTTACTGCCAAAATTCAACATATAAAGAAAAGTCCTTTGAAACTAAAGAACTATCAGAAGAAGAAATGAAAAGCCTGGACGTTCATGACAGCCATAATGTTGTTGTCAAACCAGCTGAGTGAACAACTGCAGAAACACAAAATAACAAAATCATATCTTTACAGCTCCAATGTGCAGCTGAAAGTCAAACCTACGAATGATGTGATAATAAACTGATTAGTTGATACAAGCACCAAACTGGTTGCATTGTTAACAGTTATTTCCTTCCTTTCTTTCATTTTCTGATGTCAGTCTTGTATCTCTCCCACAACCGTCAGTTTCTGCATTTTCATCTTTTTACATAATAGGACTCTCCATTACCATTTTGCTCATTTCAGTTACATTAAAACAGTTGTAGTTCATCTAGTTTATGTGCTAGATTAAACTCGCAGCTTACCTGCTAGCAATCCAGTGCAAAACACTCACAATATCATATCATTTCATATCACATAAGCAAAGTGTAGTTCTATAAGTACAACAATAATAATCCTATAGGCCCTAATGTGCAAATAACCTTCACAAGGTATCTGAACTGAAAGACTGCCCTTTGGACTCCACATGTAGATCTTGTTGCTGCCAGTGCACAATGCCAGCCTTGACTGCTTCGGATCCCATGCCACGGCTGTCACAGTATATCACAACATATTCTTTCCAAAATTTTGACACAAAAAATGACAAACAAAAAATGCTATTTAATACTAACACAGCCCACCACAAAGCGACAACATGTACAGTAATTCAAGCTAAAAAAAACCTGGTGAATTTTTTTTAAAAAGCACAACAGCATAAAAGTCAGATGCAATCTGTCTTGATTGGAATGAGCAATAAAAAACAAATCTCTCCAATCTGAACTCCTCACAAAATGTGAGGCAGCTTAATGCAATTAAATTACACATCATTTTCACTGATTAGCATCTTCAGCTCATCATGATATCATCCACTGTCATAAAAAATAATTAGCAAGGCTTTTTCACCATAACTGTTACATACTCACAAGTCACAACCATTTACGAACATTCTTATCTTCAACTCTAACTTCAATGACAACAACAACACTTTTATTGTACTGACGTCCTCATCTGAGCAAAAATGCTTATTTCCAAACACACAGAATCAGCATTGCCTCAGCTACAACACAGTGCATGCTATCTTCATCAAAAGTGGATGATTCTTTTACATATGGTTCAAGAAGACATTGTACACAATACGAAAATTGGAAATGTAAGCACAAATGCTTAGGCCATATGTTATGGCATCGCAAAATGCTGTGTGACACACTGGAAGAAAAAATGTGAGAAAAAAATAAGAAGATAGGCACATATTGCAAACAACATGATAAGAAATAGCATATACATTGAGCTGAAAAAAGCAGCTAAGGACAGGAGCATTTGGCAAACAATAAAGATGTGACCTTCATAAACCAGCCAATTTATTTATTACTGAAAAAAGGGAATCTGTGACAACTATTTAACAACACAATGTGCATGCAGACAGGCAATGTGACAAAGCATCTGACTCACTTCTGATGGGTGAGAGCTGGGTCAAGACAGCAGCAAGCCTCAGCTTGGGTATATCCCATATCCACAACACGCTCGGCATATTGTCTACAGTACAAGTTGCAGCTTATATTCTTCCACGTAATGGAGACTATTGCAAAAAACTATCCAAATCTTGATTCAAATTACAAAGCAATTCAATACAGTTGGCAATTATATTTCACTTATATCAATGCAATTCAACTGATTCAATTATAAGTAATAAAGTTAAATTGTAAACAAGCTGCAAATCACAAATGTATAAATAATCTTCTGGTTTTGTTAAATATCGATGTATTGCAAATTACTGGCAAGAGTTCCTACGAAAGAATGTTAGAATTGGACAATAATAAAAAAGTACAAAGAAATCTAGACAAAAATAATGGTAACTCCTGTTTGTGACTTACTCTGCTACCATCCAAGTCATAAATATTGCACACATATCATACATTGTTTGACTTCAATGTCACAAAAATATGAATCATTAGCAAACGTAATAAACATATAAGAACATGCATACAAGAACTCACCATTTTTAGAATACATGTATCGACAGTTAGCACTGAAGCTGACGGTACCAACGCCCAGTTTGGGATTAGCTTTGTTTAGGTCTGGTTTGACAACTGGCATCTGGATGCTATCAGTTACGATCTCATCTGAAACAGCAACATGCAGCATCAATAAAGGACACCTCACACTTTGTGGTTATCACACTGTGTCTAGAAAAAAAACAACCCTACTTAAACAAGTGTGAATGTATCTTTAGAATTTCTTGCATATGCTATCACATCGAGACGTTTTACTAAAAACATGTAAAGTTTGCTTTCAAAATTTACTTATCACTATGCTTTTAGCAAGCTTTAAATATTAAATGTGTATATAGATCTTCACAGAAACTTGTCAAAAGCTACAGAGCATCACCTGCCATATGGGATCACATAGTCTTACCTGCCTCCCAACACAGGTGAATGTGCACCTGCATACTTACAATACATCATTACAGCAGTCTCTCAATAAAGTCAGCTAACAACATATCAATGAGCATAACTAATTCTTAGCAATATGACACTAATAAGAAAAAAGTGTAACCAGGAAAGCCTAACAACTAGTTACAAGTCTGTCAAGATGGACGCACATTGGCTGGCGCATGTTTGAGATGCTGCCGAGGGTAGCCTTGCTTCACCTTTCAGCAGCGGCATTTTCTTCGTCACTTCTTGAAATATCATCTGATATATTACATCCAATAGTAAACCAAACTGTGAAATAATTAGATATACAACTTCACAATGGCGATGTCATTAGTTAGCTTTAAAAATTCAAACAAGACATCAAATTGTTTTGAGCAAACGAACATATGACTAAGTCAGCACAATCCTACAAACTTTACTCACATCAAACCTGTGAGGCAGAGAAAAAAGCTGTCATCTTGACTACAAAATATGGAGTACTCCTTTCATAAAATACAGTATAAACACGAAGAAAAATGCTAAATAAGTAACTAACCTGTTAGTTGAAAAACAAATACAATTACATGCACATAGGACAAATTAAGCAAAAAAGACTGCATAAAACGAAAGTTGGAACATACGTACAGTGGAAGAACTGTCAAGTGTCGGTGAATGAGGAAACTCTGTGACCATCTTCCATGTCACGTGATTCAGCAGTCGAACCTTTCACAAACATGTGCACCAACATCATCTGCAAGACCAGTACTGTCTAGCAATAATATTGGCATCTTGTAGCTTAGAATAGCGAGTATTTTCAAAAATTCATGCAAGTCTAAAATTCCCAAGATTGCTTGACAAATTCCCTAAACACCAAGTCAATTCCAAAATACCCAAGATTGTGCTCGAAAAAAATTCCTAAACAGTGGAGGCTCTGCGAGGCAGATGACAACCGTTTATGGGCTGGATATCATCCGTCTGTGAGCCGGACTTTGTTCTTCACTCTAATACACTCATATCAATTTTTTTCACATGTCTTAGCAGCATGAAGCAAAATCTTTAAACACACAACCAAAGTTGACAAAATCTCAACATCTAAAACTGAACTCTGTTTCAGTAATTTTTATGCATACGTAAACAGCAGACCTTTTCATCATAGCTGCCTATAGCCAGGAACTGGCTGGTTGAGGACCAAGCCACAGACTTGATGCCTAGCGCCATCTCATATGCACTGTATGTTGCCTGGCATCGTCCGTCCAGTGAATACAGCAATACCTTGTACTGCAAGCAGCGAAACACAACTCAAAACCAGTACCATCATGCCAGAGAGGTGAACACCCCAGTCGACACCATAAAATTTAGCAAGCTCGAAATTTTTTTTTGTCAAAATTTTCCAAAAATAACATTTAGGCTAGAAATCCCCATTTCAAGGAATTCACAGGCAAAATTAAAAATTCCAAGCACTCATAATCTTCTCTGTCAGAAACTTGAAGTTATTTGTTGAAAAATTGCAAATTCCAATTCCCGCACTTTTATTAGCCCACAATTCCAGTGATCTCCCTGTTTGCTAAAGTGCAATGTTGCATTAAATTCCAAAAGAATAACATCTAACCCCAGCTATGAAGCATAAATGCTGCCATGCTACAACATAAAGACAGTAATGTCTTTAGAAATAACCAATGCTACACAAAATGTCCACATAAAATACTTTGCTCCCCAGCAATACAGAATATCCAAAAATTTGCAGATCCAAAACTCAACTGTAAAAGAATATTTCAAATATTAGTGGAAAAAGAGTAAAATTGGATAAGATGGGGGTGCATTTATGGCTTGGTTTCTACACGAGTTAACCCAATAAAATGCACCGTGGCCAGGTCTCTCAACCCTGAAAATGCATCAATCACTGTAATTACATCTAATGTGATGTCATCAAAAACAATGTTTCTCACTTTCCAAGAGGCGGGTGCCCAGGCACAAGAAACCCCCCGCTGCTAAACAAGCCACTGCATGAAGACACAGACCTGGAGACATGACTCCCAGACGCACAGAACCCGACCATCAGGAGACCAGAGTATTCCCGACAAATCTTCAGTCTCTACATTGAAATGCTGTAAACAGTCGCAACCACCACTCAGACAAATGAGTTATGTGTCTGTCAGCCAACTCATCTACAGGGTGCAGCCAAAAAAGTTGACCCCTAAAGTTTTTCGCCGTTTTCTCAGCAACCGTTTGGAATTTTAATTTGAAATTTTACAGGATTATTTATTAAAACGTCTTATATCTAACTGCCAAATGAAATGTGATTCTGTTGAAAAACGACAAAGTTATAGACTTTTTAACATGACTACCTACCGATTTTTCAGCATTAAAAAAATTTAAGCTAAAATGCTATTAAATTTCCAAAACCCAGTTACCACATTACTGCCCATGATGTAACACTAAAGTTTTAATAAACAGTAATTTATTTTGTCCAGAAATTATCATTAAATTATTGTTCCTTTAAAGCAATCAAAGGCTGCCCACTGGATGAATCTTCCAGCAAGATGGTGCATCAGCAAACACAGCGCGCAACGCCGACAGCACACAGAACTGGCTGTGGGCCAGCTGTCTAGATTTCATCACCAAAAACCAGTCACCTCCAAATTCGCCGGATATGAACCCAATGGACTATCATGTGTGGGGTGCAATGTTGGAGGCTTACTGCAAGCTTAAAACAAAGCCGAAGACAATCGTCAAACTCAAGCAAGCGCTTCAGGTTATCTGGGCAGCAGGCTTGTGTTGGAGCTGGCGGTTGACACTTCGATCATTTACAGTGACAATGGAATTCTGGCATTTGATCATTAGTTAACTGTGTTGTTTCAACGTTGTTATTAAATTGGTGTTGTAGCCCGAACATTTTTGAATGCTAAAAAATCGGTAGGCGGTCATGTTAAAAAGTCTATAACTTCATCGTTTTTCAAGAGAATCAAATTTTATTTGACAGTTAAATGTAGAAGGTTTCAATAAACAAATGTGTCAAATTTCAAATTAAAATTCCAAACGGTGGCTGAGAAAACAGCAAAAAACTTTAAGAGTCTACTTTTTTAGCCGCACCCTGTACTAGCAACAAGAAATTGTGATAACAACTGCTGCTGCTGCCACTGCCACCACAGCTATTGCCCATCACTACTACTGCTCTCCATTACTACCACTACTCTCAGGTTTTGTTAAACTGGCTTACTTTTCTTTTAAAGTCATTCCAGGTTATGCCTAGTCCCCAAAATACCCAAAAAAACTAAATACTGCAGCAACATCCCAGCAAGACTTCTTATAACAAAAACAACAGAAGTGAAGCCAAAAAGATCTGAGCAACACCACATATTCCATATTTCATAAAATGCCAAACTGTAAAGCAAAAAGTTCAGCAAGTTCAAAAAGACAGTGCATCATTTTTAACAGTAACTGCGCAAAGCAAAAAAATCCAAAAACTATGAGCATCTACCTTAACAAGCTGCCATGTGTTGCAGTCAAACAGACTGATAAAGTCTTTACAATCACGTCGTTCGGCCAGCGCCAGAAACTTTCCATCAGCACTGAACTTAACACCTTGCACCAACAAACACACATTGCTAAAAGTTTGGCAGATTATAAAATCAACGTGTGTTGTTTTGGTTTCATAAAATACATTGTAAAGATATAAAAAAACATTAATTTTCTGTTGAAAAAATGATGTATAAGTTTACCTGGTACCTATACAGTTACAGTTACAATTGGCTATCAAAATGTCATAAGTTCAGATATGCTAATGAATCTATGCACTATGTCGTTCTGGATGCAGCAACGTGAGTTACGATAAAAACCGAGTGCAAAGAATTCTATGACAGTGTATATATGGTATTCAAATGTAATCTACTCTAACCTTGAGGACACTGTTTCGGATATTTGATGTATGAGACAGTTTTGTTAACAAGCGACCACACAGTAATTCGCAGCTGTAACGGTCAACACATGACAAACTAAGCACTCACTCTCTTTCACTACAAAAGATCTACAAAACTTCTCAACAAAATTATGAATATTATTAAACTGCTAAAAACTTATTTGTTTGCAATACACACAATTATCATCCACGCAAGTTTTGTACTTGCTGTCAAAGGCAACAACAAAAGTGTAACAATAATATTAGGCACAGACGTTCACCTTCATGCTCGTTATGGCACACAAGCTGTCCACTCTTCTTTCCTGCTCAGGAATCATTTTGTTTCAAACAAACCTGCAAAATCAAAGCACAATATGGCTCGACGTATGAGCCATGCGGATATTTGTACATACGTGAAAATCAGCTGTTGTGAGAATGTGTCGAGAGTCTGGACTCCAGCAGACGTCAATGAGACCTGCCGAACCTTCATCTATTTTGCATGTCCATGCCGGCTGTTCCAAGGACCAAACCTTGCAGACAAATAATACACCAACATACTGGTGAAATGTGCCTGCAAACTGCGCAAGATGCTAACAAATTACAACAACTGATAAAACAACTTGTTAAAATTAACAACTATGCACAATAGTCACTGACTAGATCAATAGATCTACAATAACTAATTAAAAATAGTCAAAAGTCAAAACAACAAAAATATTTTTTCTCTGTCAAAAACTTTACAGTTATTTAAGGTAATGGGTATTTTACATTTTAGTCAAAAAATAAACACTGACAACTGTCAGCAGACATAATGTAACTGTTGCTGTTATAATGTATGCCTTTAGAATATTAGATCTGTCATGTGGGATGTCAAAATCCATAACACAACAAAAGCATAGTTGAACTACATTCAGTACGAAAAACTCATGATCTGTGCGAATATCACAAAGTCATACATTCTACTACAGAACTAATTAAAGTAATCTATAAACATTTAAAATTAACGCACCAGAACAAAGAAAATTGAATAAACCATATCACAAACCTGAATAAGCGATCGCTTGTACACCGCACATAGAACAAAATTTGAATCCGGCGACCACTGCAACACACATCAAACATTTACCAACTTGAAACTGCAAAATAAACACAAAGCGAACAATGCATACAATACACAAGTATGAAACATTTTATGCCAGAGCTTTATAATGTTCACTGCCTTTATCTTTACTTTGATCTTTGTTCTTCAGAAGTTCTCATATCAAAATTTTGCTACTGATCGCAAACATTAAAGCTAAGAGAAAACTTTCTTATAAAATTGAATGAAATAACAAGCCTGGAGAGTATGAACAGATGCTAAAATTGTACCTCAATGTGTTGAATGACATCGAGGCACGTGTAAAGCTGAATGATTTGTAATGACTTCAGCTGCCTCACTATAAGTCGATACTGTACAGCATTCGCCTGCCACAGTCACACATAAACAACTCAAGAAGCCATTACAATTTAGTCCAATTGTCAATCAAACTACAGTGGAACTCGCTTAACTGCATAGGGTCCATTCAGGCTTCCGTTATGCTATTATCCGGGCTATGCGATTAGGCAGGAGCCTAGCGCATAGGCCTACGATGTCTTCCGCTAAAAGGAATGCCGACAATACCATCGATCATTTACGTACACTAGATGGTTAAATTAACTTTGTTGTTGCATGGCATGCATAGGTATAGGTTTTACTACTTATAAGTTATAATAATAGGCCTAATTCGGACATTTGGTCCATTAAGGTAAGAGTTCGCATATGGATGCCATCACTGCTGACAGTTTAAATAACAATAAGTCTTCATCTATCAGTCAAGCGAAATTTAATGATTAGGAGCAGTGAAGAAATTGTGCATTTTCATCTGGCGATGAACACAAGCCACACTCGAATGCACCATGTTATCAAGTTTATAATAGGCAGAGAAATCAAGACACTGAAGTTAGCTGAACTGATATCTGGCCCACTTAAGCCAGGAACACATGACCCCGGGTGTCAGGGTGCGAGCCAGGTGTCTGGGTGGCTGTCTGTGTTACTGACATGTTTAATCTGACAGATCCTGTGGGTGTGTTGCAGAACTTTCCCACCCGAATCCTAAAACTAACCCTAACCCCAGACCGCTATTTCAAACTTTTGCGACAGCACCAGAGCCGTTATTTATATGGGAGTGTCTATGATCATGAATTCGTGATCATAGTCCAGCGATTGCCTATGATCACGGCAACCACTGTATTGGCTAGCTATTTCTAGAACATCGCTGGGCATGGGCATAGATTAGACAGGTGGCGTTAGATAGGTGACGCTAGTGGTTAGGGTTAGTTATTGCAGCTTATTCAGTTTTGTTAGTTATTAAACTTTTTAGTGGTTAGGGTTAGGGTTAGTGTTAGGGTTAGTGTTAGCTATTAAATTTTTAGGGTGCAAATTTAAGGATATTTCGTACAATTATGTGGCCATAGATGTACACCCAAATTAAGGTTGCAACATTGGTTATGAATTCGAACCTAGTACTGCCAGGCTTGACTGGCCGACTGGTATGAAGGCGTGATACCTTGGCATTGTACCTTGCTAAGGTTGATCTCATCAGTTGCTAGCTGCCGTGATCACGGCTGCCGTAAGAGGCTCTTACGACAGTCGTGATCATAGGCAATCGACGGATGCGATCACGAATTCGTGATCATAGCACCGGTCTATTTATATTGAGCCAGTGGACACACCACCGACACCGGTTACAGCTTCAACTCGCAACATGCAAATAAAAACAGTACCAAGTATACTCCGTCAGGTGAAAAACGACACAGGTTGAAAGTCTGCTTAAACGCATCTGAAAAATTCATCTTTGTCCGGCGAATAAAAATCACAACTACTTTGTTTACCGCGCCGATGTAAACATAAACAAATCAGTACACGCCCCAAAACGATAGTAAGTAAGTAAGTAGTTGTGGTAAGAAATAAATAAGTAACAAAAAGTGGCACTAATCTAGTAAGTGTACAAAATACACTGAGGTTGTGAGCGAAGTGGAGCGGGCTAAGTTTTTGCTATGCGCTAGAAATTTGCAGTAAAACTGCAAGCATTTATCAAGCTGGCTCTTCGAGCCTGCTCAAGGAGCGCACGACGAGCGAACACGTGCGCTCGTCGTGCGAGCGCTAGTCGTGCATTCGTCGTGCGCTTGACGAGCGCACGACAAAAGCTCGTCCAGCTAATTTGATAACAATGTTTATTGCAAAAATTTATAGAGTTGGTTTGACGAGCGTACGACGAGCGGATGACGTGGTTTTACGACTAGAGCGCGCGTCATACGTCGTGCGCTCGTACAGCAATGTTCTTCATGTAAATGACTTATAAAATTATAATAAAGTGCAAGAAAATGTTATATTGTTTGTGTTTTAAACTAACATTTTTGTGTCAAATTTGATTATCAACGTATTTAACCATAAATTAAAATAAATTCTGTATTTTGCGTATACGCGTATACAACCTCATTCCAACGTGATTAAATTTGCGCTTTCATGAAAATGAGAGAGGCTACTGCCTATGATTGATTAACATAATCGCAGTGACGTTTCTCATCGTCTGGTCTCTAGCCATCGCCAACGTCACCAGTGACTAGCTGTTATGCATTCACAGTAGCCTACCCTGCGTCGCTGCGACGACACACATAATTTCGGCCATCATTATCGTCGTTGTCGTCGTCATAATTTGTTGTAATTTGCCGCCAGAATCCTTGGACCCACAACCATAAATTTTGGTACAAAAACCAAAATATCTATTGCCTTTGTATTGTAGGCACGTACGCAATGGCGTATTCTGGATTTGGATGTAACGGGAGCTTGAGGGGTGAGGTGTTGGGAGAGGTGTTTCTCCCCACCAAGAATTAGGTTCGAGGAGAGGGCTGTGTCCCCATGTTAAAACATTTCTCAATTTTTTTGCGTAAAAATAAAATTTTATGGGGCATTTTTGCATTATTTTGTGATTTCATGAAGCCTAGGAGACACGTGCGTTAAAGCCTCTCTATGGCTACGCCACTACGGTGAACATCGTATTTCGTATTTTAAAGCGTCTCGTCGCAGTTACTTCACGTAAGTCCACGTGTGTGGGAGTGTAACGAACAAAATGCGATAGCAACAATGGCCAAGCGTCGACGAGCGGTGAAGAATCTGGACCAATCGCAGACGTGGCGTAGGTTAGCATGTCGTATAGCGTTAAGCATTCCAGCGCTCGACCGTGCAGGTGAGCAAATATGATTGCTATTCACACTCAGGTCGTCAAGAATAGGCCTATACTGCAACTGCCTCGCCTCGCATGTCCTCAACTTACTATAGGCGTAGGTAGTAGGCCTATATAGTGTGATATAATGATATATGATTGGCCTGTGAACAAGCGTGCATACACGCGGCCCGATCGTGACGATCGTCGCATATAGGTTTTGCTTCGTTTTTTTCTTTAGTATTGCTTAATAAAACGAGTCGTTTTCTTGAGAAGAGATCGACTGCTGCAATAACTCGCAGAAATCGACAATCAGCAGCGCTACATTTTAGTACATAGTGAGTTGGCATTTCGCTTTGGTCGTCTGTTCTAAACTGCAGAGACTGCATTTATGTGCGTATGAAACTAATATTTCGAATTGCTGCATAAAAACGACGTTCTATTTGCAGTACGTAGTTTAAAATAACTGCTTTAGAAAATATTTAACGCCTGTTGGAGAAAAAGTGCCAAACCTGTAGTGTATGCACTAGGGACGTCTCGTGTGTGCGACTGCACGCTTTTTTGTGGCCGGGAGACCGGAGCCTCAGAAAGGTGGCGAACTTGTTCAGGCCCAGACCGTAATGATCTGAAGGTGCCTCTGGCACCAAACCCCCAATAAAGCGCCGGCGTGCGTGGAGGGGACAGTGGCCACGTAAGAGCAGTTTTGCTTTGTTTTGGTTGTTTTGGTTAGTTCGACGGCTAAATTACGACTTCTGCTAGGTAGTGTAGCGACAGCATTAAGGTGACATGAGCAAAACTACAGTCGTTTGCGTCAAGTTTCGTTTTGATGTTGCGTGCCAAAAATTATTAAAACCGTGTCAGTGTTTCACGAAGCTATTCCAAAAATAAAATTGACATTTTTTAAAGACGCGGTGTACATGTATTTTTTAATTGTATTTTTGGTTTGTTATTAATCTGCTTTCAGAGTCTATTTTAGTACTAATTCAGATCAGAGTTTTCGTAATCGTTAGCTGGTAGTTTGACATCTAGTCATATTGTGAAGAGAGGCCAGTTTGTCGGTATGCAGTACACAACATTCCGTCTACGCGAAGCAGTGGTGCGTGGCGCGAGTTGGCGTAGAAGACGTAAAACGACGACGTAGTAACGTACGCTGCAGGCACAATATTCAGCTAGCGCTACACGTCGCAAAACGCTCCTCAAGGTTAGTGGTCGCTAGTCGCTACACAACGTGCGCTAACACACGTACGAACACGCATTTTGTAAAAAAGATAATGTGTTCATTAAATGCTGACTCTATGTTTATTAATTAATTACAGGGACAGTAGAATTTGGAATTGAATAGTGTTTGTTATGCACTTTTCTATCGATTTCAGAGAATGAAGATTATTTCTGGCCCGGAGATTACAATTCCAGGAAATCGTATTTAATTCTGAGATTTACGTTTGGGATCGAGGACGCAAAAAGTCATAACGCGCCGCAGCCTCAAATGTGTCATCTTTGATGACGCTTAAAATTTTCATTTCACATGTGATGTTTTGCTAATGTAGTTCGACCGGCGGATTATTTCACAGCCGCGGTCCAGCTGCCGTAAAGCTTCTGTCACCAATCTGCGACTGTGTCCACGGCACGATACACGTGTAAACGTCCGATGACCTAAGGTACTAACGTCCCATTTCATTAACGAGTTGGCAGTCGTCCGACAGGTACGGCGGATCGAGGTCGTGCAGTTTAAAATCAATTCTCTGCTTCACAGGCAGCCAATGAAGCTGTCTCAGTACTGGAGTGATGTGGTCACGTCGACGAGCTCCAGTAACAAGCGGTGCTGTTGCGTTCTGTACTGACTGCAGCCGTTGGATCAGACCGCCAGAAATGACATAGTAAGTAAGTTAGTAAGTAAGTAAGTAAATAAAAGGTAAATTTATATAGCGCATCAACGCCAAAAACCTTCTAATGCACTGCATACACTACGAGTAGTACTTTGAAAAAATGTCTTAAGTAATCGTCCAGAAACAGATATAGCGTGAATAGGATAGCGCAAATGTCTCGGCGCTGAGTTCCATGTCATCCAGTCAGCGACAGAGATAGCCCGACGTCCGTATGAACTCAGTCGGTAAGACGGCACAACAAACTGATGACTGGCAGCAGAACAAAGATGATGTCTTGAGGCAGTCGCAGAGACATACAGCAGCGCAGGGGTGTCATTTAGAGGGATGGAATAGGGTGATTTGTGATTTTAATTTTTTTCCTGAGCGAGTTCTGCGTAAACCACAGACGACAAACCTTTGGTCTCCAAATTGATCTTTACTGTTCAAAATGCACAAAATTTGGTCAGTTGATTCTCAGAAAAATCATCTAAATTGTTGCCACCAAATGTCACATTTTAAGGCTGAAATGCACCGAATTCGATTTCGGTTGGGGCTTTGCCCCAGACCCCGGGGGAGCGTTGTAAGCTTCCCAGACCCCTGGCTAAATTTTAAGAAGCCTACTTCTAAGAGAAAAGGGCAGGGAAAAGGGAAGGAGAAAAGGGATGGCAAGGATCATCGTCAGGGATGGTAAGGACATAGAGGGTAGGTGATGGAGAGAAAACAGAAGGGAGAGGAGGGCAGGGGAGAGGAGGGGAGAGAA
>Ga0209367_1002233_pt1 | contig 25334 bp, 12 predicted proteins | sample WorMetLIZISLAND2_FD_187412 | JGI IMG/M metagenome (GOLD analysis project Ga0209367, IMG submission 187412) | Marine gutless worms symbiont microbial communities from Max Planck institute for Marine Microbiology, Germany - Olavius geniculatus... ... | reverse complement strand
AGCAAACAGCAACATCCGTACAAAAGCTGCTGATAACACTCTGGAATTGTCATAAATTAAACTAAAAGCGCTAAAATTCACGAAAAATCACGGATTTCATGGAAATCGGTGTTTTTCACGGAAGAAGGCCAATTTCACGGAAAATGTCACGGCCGTGAAATCGTGAATTAAGTTGGTCCCTACTAATGATCACTAATAAGAAGTTGCATACTAGCTTTCAAATGACATATAAATCAATGACCTTGGATGACCTTGAAGCATCATAATACGGCCGATGTTACTATTAATGACTAATGGGAAGTGGCATACGCCCTGTCAGATTAAATGAAAATCATCGACTTTGGATGACCTTCAAGGTCAATGACAACCAGTATGGTCGGCCCCACCCTAGCGACAGCTGGGCTTCTTGTTTAGTTTAGTGTCCAATGAACACCGTGTACTAGTGATTTGTAGCAAGAACGGGGTACCCGGACACAGTTCCAAAATTCATTACCTGATTCCAAATCCTGGTAATTGATACCCATTTTTCAGTGATTACTGAGAAAACTGATGAAATTTACACTGCTTGCTGCCGTTATGGCGAAGTTCTGTACTGCAAAAAAGTTCAACTTCAGCCATTTTTGTTGGAACCCATACATTTTATTATCATATACACATTACGGACGTTTTGAATGAAATAACCTAACTTTTTAAAAAATATTGTGTAATTGGACGTGTACGTGTCAATTTATTGTCAGTTTTTCTTACTTGGTTGAAAGTTGAAACCGGGTCCAGGTACCCAGGTAATTGCAACCGGGTACTCGGTTCCTAAAATGGGTAATACTGCAAATCACTACTGTATACAAAATTATGACCCAGAAAAAACATCTTATACATCTTGTCCATGACATTATATAGTCCTTTAAAAACTTGGGGTTTTCGGACCAATTTTCCAGCCAGTTGTTGCTCGTTGGTGAACAGGGAAAATTATTTGACTCCATAACAAGTAACTGCTGTCAAAATATTTTATAGTTATATGTCGCAAAAAGTTCTGAAATTCTTTAGATGTTTTTGTCAAGACCAAGTCGACTATTTGTTGTCCCTCGGCGACCTCGAGAGTCGAGATTGGTCTTAGGACTACATCACTGCAAAAGTTCTGGAATTTTTTCCCACAAAATTGTGGCCACCCGCATGGAATCACACTAGAGCCCTCAATACACTGAATCAGCCAGGATCTGAATGTAGGGTGAGCACTCAAGGGCTTGAGTGGGGAGTCCCTCCCACCAGGGAAGGGATCTGGGAAGGAACCCCCTCCCCAGAAATTTTACTGATTTTTCAACGTGAAAATGAAGTTTTTTCGTGCAATTTTGGGACTGTTTTCAGTAACTCAGTAGTCTAAACTCTTAACTGATTATCATTTGTGGTCTCCTAGAGGGGTGGAGGCGCAGTGGCTTCTATTAGTGTTCGAAAATTGCCGGTAAGATTGGGAATGTTACCGTTACCGTAAATTACCGGTAAATTACCAGTAATTTACCGGTAATTTAGCACTAAATTTCCGGTAAATTACCCATATTTTACCTTTAACAGAAGTGCGTCCCGCTGAAAGTCTCAGAATAGCTGTTAACATACGTAAGTAGACGACTTTGGCACTTTAGTTTCAAAATCAAATTGATTGGACTGTTATGGCACTTAATGTGTGTAAAATTAAATGTCTAATTTAAGTCTTTGATGTGCGGTTTTTTTCACAAGTCCGTAATTTACCGGTAATTTTGCAATTTTACCTTACCATAATTTACCGTAAGTTACCGGTAACGTTACCTCTCTAGGTGGTTTTGTTAAGGGTGTAGATTACCCAGTGAAAAATGGGGGGAATTGTATTAAATGCACCCTTGACAACTCCCCTATTTTTCACTGGGCGCAAGCTGCACCCAAGCTACAGTGGTGGACCCAGAAATTGGGAATAGGGGAAAGGTATGGGGTGAGGTGTGGGGAGGGAGCCCCCTCCACAGAAAATTTTTGAAAGTTTTAAGCAAAAATACTGCATTTTTGTGCAAAATTTTTGCTTGTTTTGAGATTCACCAGTCTGGAGGGGGGGGGGGCGACAGCCCCCCAACCCGTCTCTGAATCCGCCACTGACTAGGTATAGGGATAGGAACTGGCACTGGGCATTAGGGGCAGGGCCGGATTTAGCTGGTGGGAGGCCAGTGCCCAGCTATTACATATCTAGAGACATCTGAATAACACGAGTCCACAAACAAGCTGGTTACTAGCGCGAAGAAATTTACTAGCTAGGGAAATCTACTCAACGATACAAAGGTGGTAGCAAAAGTTATGCAAGCCAGGATTGGCTATCGAATTACGGGGTTTTAAAAATTGAGGGGTTTGGTGGGAGACCCCCTGTTGGTGGGAGGCCTGGGGCCCCCGCCCCCCTAAATCCGGCCCTGATTGGGGGTGCCCTCAGTGTCCGCTATAATGTACTCGTATAGTGCCTGAATAACTGGAGTTTGGAGGCTCTAGTCGTCATCACCTGAGTGACTGTGAATAACAGCTATCAGTGCTGTAAATTAATTAATGAATGTTTGTTTGGTGCTAATGTCTAGTTTAACACCACCCTCTTACTGTCATATGTAACTATTGTCTGTCCTTGCTTTTATTGTTGTCTGTCAATATTTGTGTGTCTTGTCTTGTCTTTCTATTGGCCATGCTGCCTGAAATAAAAGCGATTGATTGATTGATTGATTAATATTTTTGGCCTACAGAACAACAACAGCAACAACGTAGTGCGTCTATGACGCGAATTAGGTGATGCTGAAAATGAATGTACTTCACATAATTTTAGCTTCTGGCATCTTTATGCCAAAAAGTATCATAGTTCAATGGTGGAAACTTTGCCGAATTTTTTTTTCGAGACACCGTGTATATTACAGTTACTAGCCATTCGCATTGGTCTTTCACGATTTTATTCGCCAGGTGGCCGTGCGACACTCTTAGAGTAGGAGTTATGCATAAAAATTGTTTGCTTTTTAGCATATGTAACTGTATAATTATTTGCCAGAAATTATACGAATCAGTAACAATGCACGTACGTTTTTGCAGGTGCCTTGCGTGTTGTTTAATGCAATTTATAGAGGAATGTCAGCCGTCTCAGTGTGTGGCCCGTTAGCTCAGTTGGTTAGAGCGTCGTGCTAATAACGCGAAGGTCGTGGGTTCGATCCCCATACGGGCCACTCTTTTTTTTAGAGAATAATTTTTGATGGCCATTTACGCACTGTCACTATATAATTCATCAAATTTTCACAATTTCGTTTTCTTGCCTCAAACTTGTATCATTCCATGTAACTCTCTTCAGACGTGTCGTGAATTGGAAAGGTTGGAACATCCGAGTTTTTTTACTGACAGAAAGCTGCAGATTATGGGTTGTTCCAAAATTAAACTTTCATGTAGATTCCCCCATCCTGTGTGAAATAGCAGGCTTATAGCCAAGTGAGGCAACAGCCCAAAGATGTTGTTTAGAGGAAATTTTTTTATAGTTTAGGTCGTGTATAGTTCCTCCCTCCCATGAACAGTAACCAACGTCCCACCAGTTACTGAGATTTTGTTTACATTTCTATTTTTACAAACCAGGGTGGCTAAAAGGCCAAAAAGGGAAGCTTCCAACTTATGTCCATGGATATCTTTGCCAAGTATCTACCAACATTTTTGTGTAATAGCATCATTATTAGATATACTACCACACCTTGTGCATCCCTACACTAGCTTGTAAAATAAAAAAAACATGCCAAAATCACTACAATCAAAATAAATATGTATGCATATACTTATTTTCTGACACAGTTTTCTAAGATTGCCTAGGCCTATACATGGCATTCTTAAAACAATTAAATAATCATTACGGTGACCTTGTTAAACAAAGTAGGTAAACTGTGAAGTTTTGTTAAATTATTGTCAGTCATAGAAAATAATATACTCGTAAGTGAACTCAGCGTGGTAAAAAAAAATACCACCAGATATCAGTCGACTCCAAAGGATTTCGTTTTTTGATGAAAAACTGATAAAATGATGAAAACTGGCAGTCATCACGAAAATACTGACTTTTGTTGTAATTTACTGAATTTTTACTTTTTGAAAAACGACAAATGGCATTTTTGGTGGCAAAATTATTTGGAGCTTATTTATCATAACAAGCACTCAACTCAAGCCCGTCTTTAAAAGGTGGTACCTTGGCACTGTGCCAAGAGCCCCGTGCCCCAAAGCGGCCCCATGCCATGGCAGTAATTGCCGCAACGGATGATGGATCGATGATCAGTCTAAACAATTTTCATCGTCTTAGGCTAGGGATGAATTATTGTCACAACTTGAACTTAATTACAAAATCACTATTTTTTGTAGCGGGGGAAGGAGGTCCAAATTTTTTTTCGCTTGCTCCAATCGCAAGATTGAAGGCCTATCACACAAGATACAAGCCTACCTTACAGCCTATCCTACAGTTTGTGGTGTAGTGTGGTCACAAACATTACGGGTATTAGGTAATGTGGTAATGTAATTTAGTAATTTAATTTACCGCAGATAATTTAGTGCCAAGGGCCCTGCGCTGGCAAAAGACGGCCCTGCAAGCACTCAATTTTGGATGGCAAAAAATGGCGAAATTCGAGATTATTAGCTAATTTTTTCAAAAAGTTTGCACTTTTTGACACACAAAAAATGTGGAAGCCAAAAGCCCAACGCTGTTTTGGCAAAACTTCGTAAAGTAAGTTAACAGCTGATAAAGTAAGTTAAAAGGGTTAAAAGGAAGGCCTTATGTTCAGATGGCAAAAAATCGCATAATTCAGGATTTCTGGCAAAATTTTTGACTAAATTTGCATTTTTCGACAAACGAAAAATGGCATTTTTGGTGGCAAAATCCTTTGGAGCCTAGATATCAGTTATAAAACATGTCTCTGATAAAATGCAATACTGAACAGACAGACGTCATCAAAACTGTTTTTCTTTTTTTACTTGTGTAACTACAAAGGCATTACTGTTACTCAAATCCAAACTGTGAATAATGAGCAGCCAATTGTATCAAAGGCAAAACTGCAGTGCAGTAGTGTGTATCAATCCAGCAGAGGCAACAAAATATTAATTCCAGCAGTCGTGCCTATAACCTTAAGATACAGGGGAAAATATACAGTTTATGCCCACAGTTAACAATAGACAAAACTGTGTCAACAAGATAACATTAGATCCACTTGAACAGAACATCTCTTGGGCTATAGACAGTCTGAACTTCAACACGAATAGGCCGCTTTAACATATGTGACAGCAGTTCTTCCGTATATCCTTTGAGAAAATAGACTTGTGTTGGCTGTTTCTTCTGGTTAATAAGTCCAGCAATGACTATAAGATTATGTCTTCGCTTAATGATGATCTCACTGACAAAAAATCCATGCCACGTTCCAGTCATAAATCGCCTGATGAAAACATCTTCCACGGTAGTCTCTGATGCATTTTTGTCCTCTTCATAAAGATTACCTAAAAATACAAAAAAAAACAGCTCAATAATACACTAACAAATTAAGCAATGCAATATTATTTTAATGAACAAGAATAGAAAAAAATATTTGCCTCATGTTCACAAGAAATAGAGTTAGTCTAGTTTTTATCTCCTTTCGTATTCAATTTTTTATTACATACTATATTTCTATAGTTGTATGACAGACACCATAGCAACTTTTATGATATCCTATGGTGATCAATGATTTTGTAAGCAATAACTTAACAAGAAGACCAGCTGTTGCTAGGACTACCGACCGTACTGGTTGTCAGTAACCTTTAAGGTCATCCAAGGTCAATGATTTTTATGTAATCTGAAAGGGGGTATGGCACTTCCTATCAATGATTAATAGTAACCATTAATAGTGGCCATTTATAGTTAGTACCATCGCCGACCCCCTATGACTTACCGTTTAGCCACAGTACCGCACGATTGGCATAACATAGTGCGTTATGACTTTTTAAGGTCATTCAAGGTCAATGATTTTTATCTAATTTAAAAAAGAATCTGCCACTTCCTATTAGTAATTAATAGTAATCTCTATCTCTCACCGTTTCCGAGATATGGCCAGTTTTCCTTTGACTTTCCTACCCCCTCCTATCCATTCAACACCCAATTTGAAAATGTTCCCTTGAAGCACTAGATCAATGAAATTTTGTGTGCCTGACTTTAAGGCACATGGCTAATTATTTGTGTAAACGGTTTTTCCTTAAAACCTAATGCTTAGCCACAGTACATACACGACAGACGGGACAGACTCATACCAACAGGTCAACTATTACTTAAGTACGATCAGCTAAACGATGCTAACGAACTAAATAAAAAATCAGAACAAAATTAATAATGAAATGGAAATGTTGTCTGGCATAGAGGCCATAAATAACTAAATGCATAAAAATGGCCTGGCTAACTTTCTGTTTTGCCAGCTTTGTCATCTAGCACCAGCACTCCAAAAGCATTACAGTCTACGTGTGTCAATGTCACCATTATACAGCACATTAAAATACTGCTTAGTATCCAGCTGGAAACATCCTTCTGAATGTCACATGTCAAGTTTTTAGGCCTGTATCATTTGTGAAATATACGTGGTGGCTTGTCTTAGTTAGGAATATGTTGGTGTTGATTAACAAAGGTACCCAATGCCGGTCCTGGTGAGTACTCGGATGGGTAACTGTCAGCACACAGATAAATTATCCTGGTATGTAACCTGCCACCCAGATCAACTCAGCCTGACCATCCCTCTGTGAGTTCATGCAATGAATACCTGTGAAAGCCAGAGCATGAAAAGGCAGCTGGCACACTGCATTGAGAGGCACTAAACCATATCTTGCAATGGCTGAGAGCTGAAGGCTAAGGACTAAGAAAGTGTAGGTCTGTGCCACCCTATGTACTCCATGGTTTACCCATTCTGGAATGATTTGAAAACATTAGAAAAAAACATGCAGTTGTAGATGAGTCACATACATGTGTTCCATGAATTCCAAGACTTGCGTACTCCAATATGTTCTGGCTTCTGTGCTTGTTCATACGTCAAAGCCTTGCTGCGATTAGTTGTGATTTTAGGAACGGCGCTGCGTCGGTTTACACACAATGACGATGATGTGGACAGTCGAGCAAAAGCAAAAAATGAAATGCGCAACGACTGTTTTGTCATCCACATCTGTGAACAGATACCAGAATGCTGCACACATACATATCAATGTCACAGCATATATACCCATACACAAGCAGAACAAAAGAAAAGCTTAGTATTGATAACTGTCACAGACCGACGTTCAGTGCTAAAACATCAGCACAATTTCTAATGTAACTGGATGGAACAGTCTGCCAGAAACAAGCAGCATAAGCAGCTCGGTGTTATTGTCAGTGTAGATCTGCACTGACAAGTAACTGATTTCTAGGCTACTGTCAGTACGGATCCGCACTGAGAAATGGACCATTCTGAGGCTATTGTCACGGTGTGCAGTTTTACCCCTACAATCGGAATTCAACATTACTATATTCATGCATTAAGAAATTGCAAAAATACCAGCTGTAATGCCATGATATAATCGATTACATAAAATTACGATAAAAGTTACGATAACAGATCAACAGTCCGCAAATTGCATTATTAAATCGCACTTTCGCTAAAGTTAACGGCCCGCAAGTTTTCACGTTTCTGCTTCTGTGTGCACTGGGGTACAGATACAGGAGAATGCAAAACAAAATAAACAAAATCGGTTTAAAACAAAGTAGTTTAGTTATAATATAATACCGGTGAGACGATTTATGTTCATGCCAACAATTGGCTTACTTGCGGTTGCGGTCATATAGTTAACGTAAAGTCGTAAACGTCACTTTGCGGTTCGGTTGGGTTGGCTACATTTGTTTTTGTTTACATTGTGTCACAGTGCTGCCTTTGTGGCTTCAAAGGCGTTGGCTCCATTTGTGCAATCTAGTTTTTATCGTAATTTTAAGAAATGGCTGCTGCGGTTGCGGATAAGTTATCATTTGTTAGTAAGGTAGACCGAAATTTTATTTTTTTTTCATTCTGTTGTAAGATAAGGCGGATGCGGTTAGCCTAAGGAGTCAGCTGAGTTTTGCCTACGGTGTTAGCTGTGATCTATAGGATACTGAATATGACGCTGTGTGCCATGGTTAAGCTGATTTCTGTAGTGGTCATTTATGTGTTCTGCGGTATTTCTGTAGAGTCCTGCGGTATTCTGCGGTTTTCAGGCACACTGCACTTTAGCCATGGCACACACCTTTACTATTCAGAGTGTATAGTTATTAATTTATGACCAGTTGTATACAGCATGCAAGTATAACGAAAAGAATAATATTCTTCATTATATTGTGTTTACAACTGAGTGTGTCACTAGCCATCAGGTTGGTTTGGTAGCATAAAGGTTATGACGTTGGACTTACTCGAGACTAGAAGTCGTGCGTTTGACTTCCGGTCGGGTTGCTGGACCACGTGGTTACTAGTCGGTGGGCAAATGTTTGCAGACAGGTAATTAAAATCATCTCAGTACATAAGCAACTCAGCCTCCTACTCGTTGCTTGCTGACTGAGGTTAAGGTTTGGCACGTTTACCTACCTGCATCAGGTGGCACGCAGCAGGTTACACTGTTTGATCCCATATGGCATGTGATGTTTTGTGGCTCTGATATGGGTTACCACTAGGAGCTATAGAGAAGCTTCAACATTATAACCTGAATTACTAACAAGAACCAGCCATTGGATTTGTATGTGCATGTTGTTTGATAAAATATTGCTAAATTAATGCACTTAATTATGCGATAATCAGCTAGTTGTCTATTTTTTGGCATGTGATGTATGATGTTTTAATTGATAGCTTATTTTTTAAAATAGTATTTTTATATTTTTTTATTGACTACTGAATTCCACTAGTGAATTCCACTAGCACATCGGCCTGCCAACTGTTTTTGGCTAACATACTAAAGATAATGTATCACTGACAAAAATGGCAAATTTTTCGCAATACGATCTATGATAAAATTACTCAATACCGTACTGCATAACTGGAAAATTTAATGCCTGAATAATTAGAAGAATAATGCCAAACTGCAAAAGTAACATTTTTATTAAAATGCTAAATTTCAACTTATTTGTCATTTTGGAATACCAAATTTTGCACCTATTACGATGCACTGATGCTGTTCACCAGTAAAAAAAGAATGCAAGGTATTAGGTATTTTTGGTGTTTTGGTGGTGTAAACTGCATTGGTACATTCGTTGGCGCATGCTGTGTTTCAGTTGTCATTGCTGACAAGAGCAACTTCTGACGAAAGTGACCCAACACCGGGATATATGCTGCCTGAAATCAACAGTATATGTTACTGCTTCTCTCATTCTCAATACAAACATTATTATGGCTTAATTTAGTGTATTATTTACTTATTTTTATGCATACTACACTATATAGCTAAGTCTGCTGAATGTCCTTGGCTAAGTTGAATTTAACCAGTTTTGTGTGGTCACTTTGTGCAGAGTTGATGCAGCCTTTTTTGTTTGCAACTGGTACTGATTTTTTTGTAACATCTATAGTTTCTCTAAGTGAATTCTACGTAAATTCAAATTGAGTAACAAAGATTACCACATAAAAGTAGGGTTTGATTATCTATGAAAGGTTTGCAGTGAGTAGCTAACTAGTCATTTGGACTGTTTTTACGCGCGAAAGCAACTACTGCTTTCAATACGTCTTAGCCATCGCAATTCTGTTTGTCTGTCTGTCCATCACACGGGTGGATCAGTCAAAAACGGTGCAAGCTAGAATCACCAAATCTTTACCGTTGGCTGCCTGGAAGACTCTAGTTTCAGGAACCATAAAGCTTTTCCATAAATTTGAAGGTGGTCACCTCGAACGAGGGCGCTAAATGAGAGGGGGCTGGGCAAAATTTGCGATTTTTGGCCAATAAGTCCCATCTCAGTAACGGTGCGAAATAGGGTTTATGTTAATATTAATCACTAATAGGAAGTCGTATACTGGCTCTCGATTGAAAATCCAATGGCCGTGAATGATTTTAAACACCAAAATAGGGGGTTTTATGGAATTTTTTTGGCAATTTCGGGCTGCGACACAAGTGTATCATTCACAAGGTGGCGCCATGGAACTATCGTTATGCGATCTAGATAGAGAATTTGATATTTGTATATTAACTTAGCGTGAACACTGAACACCGCAATTTTCAGCTAAACTGCTTAACCGGAACTGCTATAGGCTTTCACGCATCTTGTGAGCATTAGCTAAAATTTCTTGTTTTTTGCAGTGTTTATGCTACATGGTCTAAATTTGATGTTTTTTATACCTGAGTTTTTAATGAGTGTGCACTACTGTGTTTATTATTTTGTCATTATTGTTACATAAATGTGCTAACTGTTTGTGCCTTGACATTGACAGAGATCAGTTATGAGTCGGGAGCTTGCTGTGAGGACCTTGTCAGCTGGTTGGTTGACCGGTTGTCCTACAAGTCGTGTCATATCAAGCTGAAGGTGAAATGTCAGAGCTGTTATGCAAACTTTTTTTGTACATTTGTTAATATTTTAGCTCTTTGTTTTAACAGCTAGCTTCAGTTGTTCTCATTGTATAATGTATGACGAGGTTTTAAACTTGTTGTTAGTTTGTAAGTTGCAAAATAAATACAGAGGTTATTAACTCTGAAGACCAGATTGGTTGGCTGTGTCAATGTGTCTATGCATTTCTTGGTTTTACAGAGCTTTGTACAGTATGCACACTGCACAGTTCAGCATACTGGTATTGCATGTTAGTGATGTAATGAAATTTATTAGCATACTTTTATCTGTGACTTGGCATTATGTAACTGCATAGGTAATGTAGCATGTTGTAGTGGATAATTTCTGCTGGTGTTCAGTAGAGATCAGTTTCATGTGTCATAGTGAATGCACCCTGAAATTATGAACGTATGAAGGTTTTACGACTTATGAAGTATCTTGTAACAAATGGTCATCCGCAGTTTCGACAAAGTCTTCGTAAGAGGTCCCAGCTGATTGCAGAAACTACAAGTATGTTCTGTTGTTATTGTTGACATTTCTACGCAATGTCTAATGAGTTAGCAGTGTATTACTGTTGTTATCCTATGCTGTTTAATGTGTATCATTTTGCTCTTAATTTCTGACCTGCATTGAAAGTTGTCATTCTTTGTTTCATCTTTTCTCAATTTTTGATTTGTTGAGCTCTTTTATCATACTTTTGCATGCATTGCTACAGTGCCTAATGTATATTACACATCGTGTTCCAAAATTAGTGACCTTCTTGCTTCAAACATGCCTATATCGGTTTGTAATGTATGGATTTCAACAAAACATCATACACTGCACTATCTTAACATTACTTATGGTCACACCCATTATGATGTGCACACTTTATTGTGTGTGCTCAGTGTAACGTCATTATGATGTTGAGTTTGTTTACATTAAGCTTACGTTCAGTACGATGTTATTGACAAAGGGATCAAACAGCAGCATACCGGCTTTAAATTAAGAGCTTGCTTCAAGGCCAAAAGTGGCCACTTTGAGCTCAAACTTGAAATGCTAGTTCAGAATGATTGTCTTCATGTCAGTTTGAAATTTTATAAATATCCGTCAGGTATTAATGATTTTGCACTTATATGTAATGGGGTCGCTAATTTTGGTACATGGTGTATATTAATAGTACCAGTTGTACTGTACAGTAATATGTAGCATAAACAGCAGTAACGCATAGTGTGCTAAATTTAACTATTGTGCAGTGAATCTATTAAGAGATATATTGTGTACTGTGTATGTATATTGTTGTGCAAATAAATTCTAATGTGCTTTTATACACCATGTTCCAAAGTTAGAGCCCCCTCCTACAGATAAGTTAGTGTAAAATCATTAATACCTGACAGATATTTACAAAGTTTGAAACAGTAATGGAGACAATCATTCTGAACTAGCATTTCAAGTTTGAGCTGAAAGTGGCCACCTTTGGCCTTGACACAAGCTCTTAGTCTAAGGTGGGTATGCTGCTGCTTGATCCCTTTGTCAATAACGTATTGAACGTAACTCTAATATAAACAAACTGTGACGTCAGAATGATGTTACGTTGAACGCACATGGTAAAGTGCATAATGTCATAATGGGTGTGATTGTAAGTAATGTTAAGATAGTGTAGTGTACAATATTTTGTTGAAATCCATGAGCTACAAACTGAATTGGACGTGTTCGAAGCATTGGCCGTTAATTTTGGTGTACATTGTCAGCTATTTGTATATTGTTGTTGGATTTATAGAGCATGGTGGACCACCAGATCCACTTTGTGGTAATGCTCCATACCTGGCAGTCAGACAAGAAGCAAAGGTACAAAAACCATGTTTGTGCTTTTTCCTGGCTGCTGTTGGTACTGAAAATGATATATGTGTGTTTCTGTAGTGTATCAAGGTTATTACTTTTTTGGTGCTGGCAGCAAGTTTTGCTAGTGGCTTGGTGAAACAGAATTTATATGTGAAGATATGAAATTTGCTTTGAAAATTGTCAAATGGTCTCTGTGCCATTGCTAAAGGTATTTTTGATAGGATTCCAGATGCGGCTTGGTTAATCTCCTGACAATGCTAATAGCCATTACCATGTTTTTGTCTGCTTTCAGTCAGTCAGTCAAAACACATTTATTATAGCGCCATATGTCACGAATGAATTTGAGGCTATAATCAAGCAAGAATCGCATTTTATTTAAAATCTGCTAAGATTTGGTTTGTTTTCATGCTTGAGCTTTGGCATGTTTGTTTCTGAAGGTAACGAATTAGTCGCGTTCACCTGTGTCGGGTGGCAGGTAACACTTGTGATCCCATACAGTGGGTGACACTCCGTAGCACTGTGTTGGGTTTCCTATGAAGAGCTATAGCATCTAACCATTTAACCAAACCATTTTATTAAAAAAATCTGATAAAGACAAAGTTGTGATTTGACTGCATGTGATTATGAAACTACTCGACTGATTGTCGTGGTGTATTTATATTTCCTGTCTGACCCAAACTCCATTGCTTATGACGTCTATCATGTTCTTATGTTTTTATGCACCAGCTGACATTCGATTTTGGGATTGATTGGTTATATTGCCTACATTTTATTTTTATTTTTTTTAATTGTATTTTTTACTTTTTTAGTTGGAGTTATTTTTTGTTTTTTTCTTGTACTTTATGATTGGTTTCATTGTTTAATAAATGATGTCACATGTGTCAGGAATTATCAAGCCTGCTCTTTACCATTAATGAAAGTGACTCAAGCATAGCTATGCAATCGACCAGTTTACAAGTGGATAGCCGACAGATGTGTATGTTTATTTACATAGTTTCTGTCTAGTTAATAGTATACATTTTACATATTTGTAAAGTGCTGTAATGCCATAACTTCAGAGATACTATTAACAGTCATTGATTAGAGAGAATGCTGTCAAACCCTCTTTTTTTCTGTGACATGTTAATACTGAAGCAGATGCATTAATGATTCTGAAAGAGTAATTCCTGGGAATCAAATTTAGGTCTGGCTAATAAACATAAGTTAACACAAACGTTAGTTAGTTAGTTAGTTCACACATTTAAGGGCGTCTATTGAAAATCACAAATGCTGCAGCAATTGTCCAAACAGTTGAGTCTTGAGTCTGTTGGTGAAGACAGTGAGTGACAGTGATGGGTCATGAATTCACGTTGGTAGTACACAGTGTAGATTGTGGAAAAATTTGTTGCTGTTTTGTATGTTTACAGTAAAATAGGCTCTCAGCAAACTATTTTTCCTTCACGTGGTTATGGCTTTTACGCTCGTGTGTAGTTTTTACACGTGAAAGCAGCTACTGCTTTCAGCGCATCTTAGCCATCGCAATTCTGTTTGTTTGTCCGTTCGTCTGTCCGTTCGTCACATGGGTGGATCAGTCAAAAACGGTGCAAGCTATGATTACCAAGTCTTTACCGTCAGCTGCCTGGAAGACTCTAGTTTCAGGATCCGTAAAGCTTTTCCGTAAATTTGAAGGGGGTCACCACGAATGAGGGTGCTAAATGAGAGGTGAGTGGGAAAAATTTGCGATTTTTAGCCAATAAGTTGCTGTATCACAATAACGGTGCAAGATAGGGTTTTGGTTACTATTAATCACTAATAGGAAGTCGTACCTTGGCTCTCGGTTGCCACCAAATTTAATGACCTTGGATGACCTTGAACGCTAAAATATGGGTTTTTATGGATTTTTTTGCAGATTTTGGGCTGTGAGACACTTTTCAAGAGCAAATTGTGCCGACACCAATTCAGGTAGACTTGGAAAAGATGCATATGAAATGTTTAGCTTTAAACATAGATTTTGATGGTTCAAGTCTCGATTTTCTAGGTTTAAAGAAACCTGTGCATGAGGGCATCAAAGAGTGGTACCCCCATAAAAGTCATTATTTTACCGTTGTTAACCAGTCTTTCGTGAAAACAGTTGCAACAAGCACTAGTGACGAGCTTTTCAGTCATATCAACATCGATTACTTTGAAAGACCCTTAACTTTCATAATAAGGGGTTTTTATTGATTTTTGAGATCTTTGGCTGCAGTGCATACTCCAAGAATGAACTGTGATGAAATGGCTGTATATAGACTGACAGTTTGCGAACAAGAACTGCTATAGGCTTTCACGCGTCTTGTGAGCATTAGCTGAAATTTCTTTTATGTGATGTTTTGGCATAACCAGTGGTGGTTATAATGCCATTTAGTAAGACTGCAGTGATTATAAGGTAAAACATGATTTTTATGTGCAAGTTACAGCTAGAGGTATGGGCTCAACCAGCAGTGGAACAATGCAAGGTTTTGGAAACACTGCATTGGCATCTAGTAAGTAATATGCAGTTACATGGATTTTCATGCTTTGTTAATTTGCCAGCCTACCAGTTTTGTGTGGTTAACAATTATGTGGTTTTAGTGAATAATTACATCATAAAGTACATACTGAGAGCCAGTAATGAAATATGCTGTAGTTAGTTTGTTTGCTGAATGAAACTGCCACTTTGTTCGATCAACCCGAACCCGACTGAGTCGATTAAATAATGGTGATCCGTCATATGTACATCGGTACATTTCTCCACCAAGAAACTCGTGTGATTCAAATAAAATTTGATATGTAGATGGAGGTCGATGACTTCTGTGCAACATTGTGCTATACGACCTGATCCAAAGTCAAGGTCAAGGCTGCGAAACGTTGAAATTTGAAAACTGTCAGTTTCAAAGTTTTATTTTTTCAACCATTTACAGTGTCGGCTGGCAAATGATTACCGATTCTTTGAAAAAACTTGAGGACAGTGTCTGAATTTTATGGACCAAATCTTTGATATTTGACCTAGTTTTTTGTCACATGAATTAGAACTTTGCTGGTATGCAAAGTTGCAAAATTGGTTCTGAGGAGTTGACTGCAGTCGTTTGTTGTTCTGAATATATAAAATATTAATGTAAATGGTATGGAAACGATGTCAATGTTGCCATGTATAAACTAGAAAGCAGTCATAGCCCATAGGTACCTCCGCCAAGGCAAAGCTATTCACCAGGTGGCATCACCATCTTCGTTTTGCCAGCGGTTCCCTTATGCCCCCTTTAATGCAATGGTAACGAAAATTTCAAAGTGATCCAAGATTCCTTCTGGATCACGCCTAAAATTTAATCACTGGTAGTTCATGCCATGCCTGACGTTCCCTCAAAATTTCAGAAAGATCCGTCCTTAACTTTTCGAGTTATCTTGTACACACACAAACAAACAAAAACCGGCAAAAACATTACCTCCTTGGTGGACGTAATCATAGTGACCATTGAAGGTGATCACACAAGGTGGATCTGTAATCTTGTTTTCCGTTGCTTGTGGTAGCTGTAAAGTTACAGGAGTTTGATGTAGTATTTCTCTGTTGTTGCGTGTCGTTGTTACCTGTAGAGTCACTAACCGATGCAATTCGTGATGGCATACAAGATTTTGCCTATCGAGCCACTGGCATCGCTCAGGGAGACGTCACATTTGAAACTGTGAATCCGGTCTCTCGGTTTTCCGGTTACAGACCAGTTGTGGTTCCAGCATCAGATCTTGATCGACCTTGCGTGCCTGCTGAAACTGTTACGAATAAGACGACAAAAACTATTCCTGCAAGTTAGAATCATTTACTGTAATACATTGTTTACCGTAAGTCGTTGCTGTTAATGAAGACATGAGAGCAGTTTGCCAATATCTTAGCAAGCGTGAATTATTACGGATTGTCTTGTGAATTTTTATGTTTGGACTATATTTCTGTGAAACAGGTACTTCTGTCTGTCAGTAATTATTTTTTTCACCATCTTGTCATGCTTGTAATATTGTACACCATGTCTAAAAAACAGCCAAAATTGTTTTTGGTATAACTTTCTCAAATTTCCACCAACTTTAATAATTTTTGGCTTGTAAAGATGGCCAAGACGATATTATTGTACACAGTGTACTCATTTACCACCTCACCTAATTTATGTCTATGCACTACCGTTTGAAACACAGATGTTCCAAATTGTTACATTATGCATCGATTATTTGTATCAGATGGCTCACCTTTGCAGCATCAATTCGACAGAGGGTGCTACGTGATTTATTGATTTTGTGGTATTAAATATTTTATGCTGAAAACAGCAGACAACAAAATAGCTGGCTGATGAGCTTAAAACATGTCTGATCAATGAGTGAATGCATTTGATCAGTCGATCGTTGATTCTGCTATCAGCCATTGGCGTTGCATCTAAGCCACTGCATCTTTGTATGTGGAGCACACTTTGGCATAAATTCTAATTTGCAAGAGAGTTGTTACACAAACTTATAATTCCGTTAAATAATTCACATTTTAGTGTACTTTGTGTCTAATTAACTCATTGCAGGATTTACTTGAGACAACAACTTAGCATTATGCAACAATTTGGAGCATCTATGTTTCACATGGTAGTGCATTGACATAAATTAGATGAGGTAGAAAGTGAGCGCAACTTACATAATTTCGTCGTTTTAGCCATCAACCTGCCAAAAATTATTAAAGTTAGTAAAAATTTGACAAAGTTATGACAAAAACAATTTTGACTGTTTTTTTTCTGAGACACAGTGTAGTTGCATTATGTTTGCTTTTTCAATAGAATTTTGTTTTTATTTTGGAAGTGAATAATATTTTCAGTTGTGTGACTTAATGAGTGTGCAATAGTCCTTGTGATAGTTGTACTTGCTGTACTGTAGGGCACAGGCGTGGTGTCGCTGGCGGCGGCTGGGAGGATGATGCTGACAATGATAGTCTTAACCTGGCAGTTAACACGATACTCTCTGCTAACCACAGTATCGGCAGCAGCGCAGAGAACGACAGGTGGTTAACAGCTTATGAAGTTTGGCATTTCTGCTTTATATTCTGCAAACGAAAGCTTAAAACTTTGCTATTCTAGCGAGCATTTGTAGGCTTGAGTTCTCTTTTGTCTTATTTTTGGATTTCATGTAGGCATTTTTTTTAAAATTTCAGTTAGGTTTTAGCTTGGTCACTCTGTGTATCTGGTTGTTTTCAGCAGCTGCTGCAGTTTGTGGCATCTCTGAGAATATCAGTCATGTCTGCTATTGCAACATACATTATTATATCGTGGTCTGTCTGTCTGTCTGTCACACTCATGAATCTGGCAAAAGCTAATGGCGCGGACATTTTTGTAGACCATAGAACACTATATTGTACAGGGGTCTATCCAGAAAACAGAGATTTTGATGGCATTGTCATGCATCCCCAAGAAATTGGCACAAAGCACTTGTGTGATCCTATTGTACACATTTTCGGTAGTTAATATCATCCAAGTATTTTCTTGTTTGTTGCTGCCAGTCAGTGGCATCATGCAGGCCTCCAAATTCCGGGCTGTTGGAAATTTGTTGGAAAATTTTTTTTGGTCAGAATATTTTCATCTAAAAATAAAAAAGTTGGGGTTGAAAACTCTCATTTTGCGAGAACTCAGGGGCAAAGTTGAATTTTTTAGCATTTGTAAGCTCTTTTGTCAGAAATTGGTGGCTTTCTTTTGTCATTCCATCAGAAATTTGTTATGTCTGTTGGAAAATTGCAACTTTTTGCTCAGTCTACTTTTTTTAACTTACATCGTCGCTGCTGCCATTTTGTATCACTTTGCTTTGACAAATTAGCGATGCATAACAGCTCAAATAACTGTGTATAAGTTATCTTTTAATTTATTTTTGGACTTTGTAATATGCTGTTGTACTTTTTTTTGTTAGCAGTTTGTGTATCTGATCTTCATTTGTTGTTATTTTATTTCGTAGACATTTATGTCAGTTGAACATAAGCTTGACCTAGGATTCTGTTTCTGGTCATTTTCGCTAGCAAAGAAACCGTTGAACTGTGCAGAATTATTATCTAAAAAACTTTCCTCTTTGCTGTTTACAAACTTTGATCCTGCAGCAAACTAGAGACTTTTTGTGCTTCTGTGCTTTACATATCTTGAATTTTTCTGTTATTACGGTGATGGCAGGCATGTACCCTGTTTCATTATTAGATTATTCCACAATCCATGTGTGTCTTTATCTATTAATTACATGTATTTTTGATAAAGTAATTGGGATTTGGTATTTTAGTAGCTTGTATTGGCAGTAATATATCATGTTGTGTGTTTTGTGCAGTATCGGTAACAGTGGTATTTTGGAAGACTGGACTGCTGAAACGCGACTTGTAAATGATTTCACACAGAGCGGAGACATGTCATTTCCAACGCGCACTGAACTTAACTGTTTTGTTGCAAGGTCAGTAGTTTTTAGTGCAATGTTACACTGTCTGACAGTACTGATTTCTGCAATTAGTGCACCAGTGTTTAGTCAGTAATTTATGACCTCTGATTAAAACCAGTTCAGTATTTTATATTATATTTATTTATTTATTTATTATATTATATTTTATATTATAGTTGTAAATGTAAAATGCTAAATATTTTTGTGTTCACCCGGTATATTTCTCAATGCTTGTTGAGTTTGGCAGTTTTGGTTAAGGTTTTACTGTTGTTTATTTTTATTATTTTGTTTATGTAGCTGTTCAAGTGCAAATTGTGACAAAGTAGTCGAGCTTCTTTGTCACCATTTGGATGACAGAAGCCACAGTTTTGCCATGGTAAGTACAGTTCAGTATTCTATGTAGGTTTACCGTAAACTATATTTTCAAATTTATATATTACAGTTATAATATTTAATTATTTTTTCAATCCCAGCTCATGCTGTTGTTTTAACAACAGAAAAAGAATTTGGCATGTATAATTACCAGTTCCCAAAAGTGTACTTTTTGGACTGAACAGGCCTAATCTAGAGTAACTCAGGATATGTGATCTGGGCAGGAAAAAATGAGTGCATGTAATGTTTATCAAAGTTTATTTTCCCTGTAAACGTGCATAAAAGGCATCTTGCCACAATTGCAGTCTGCAACAGACTTTTAGTCACATAATTGAAACATTGCCATTACAAACTTTAGCAGTTTTTTGCAGTGTCTTAAATGAGCTTACAATCAGCTGGCTGATCACATTTAATTCTTTAAAATGTTAATCCATTTAGTGCATGCATTACGGGTTAGTTGTCATAGTTGGACAACTATAATTCTCATGATAGGTTAAACGAATGCAACATTCTGAGGCTGAAGCCAAGAGCAGAGCTGTGAGGCCGATGCCAGGGTTGTGAGGTTTAGGCATGAAGTTATGAATGCAACGTACCAATAGCAATTCACAATGACAACATGTCGTTCGATTTTTTATCGAACTGATACTGATTGGATTTTTTAGTTGCTCGATCTCCACAAACTATTTCAGATCAATCAATTAATTTGGATTATTTTTTTGTAGTGAATTATGCTTACTTTTGCGTGCATTTTAAGTTATAATGAGACCAAGATGGGCAAACTAAGGCCAAGTCAAGGCCAAATGTTTGAGCCCAAGCCGAAGCTGAGACCAAAGCTTTGAGGCTGAGGCCAATGCTAGGCGAAAATGTAGGCCTCAAGGTTTTAACATCTTTGCTAATTATTACCTCCGTCAAGGAGGTAATGTTTTTGCCGGTTTTTGTTTGTTTGTTTGTCTGTCTGTCTGTCTGTTTGTCTGGCTGTGTCTGTGTGCAAGATAAGTCAAAAAGTTATGGATGGATCTTTCTGAAATTTTGAGGGTATGTTGGGAATGGCACAAACTACCAGTGATTCAATTTTGGGGGTGATCCGGAAGGAATCCTGGATTCTGGATCACTTTGAAATTTTCGTTACCATTGCTTTCAATGGGGCATAAGGGAAACCGCTGCAAAACCGAAGATGGTGCTGCCACCTAGCGAACAACATTGCCTTGGCGGAGGTGTGTGGGCTTTGACTGCTTTCTAGTTATATTATGCATTGCTTTATTTCTGTTGCAATTCTGTCCAGCCTGTGTCATTATATGTGTATTTATGCTTATTCGGAGTTGAATTTATCTTAATTTTCTATGCCATGGAATATGTTTTTGTATGTGCTGTTACACAGAGGTCATTGCTGGTACTGGAATGGTTATTACTTAGTGAACTCATCAGTCCTGATCGTATTGCTATCATCTCTAGTCAGACGCTCATATATCTGTATACTTCTGACTCTGTGAACCATCAAGTACAGCAGAAAGCCAGAAAGGTAGCTGACTGTAGATTATTATTAGACCTGTGAGTCGCTGAGGTACAGAAACTTGACCCGACTTGAGGCTGAAGTGACCCCAAGTGGACAGCGGTCGACTTGAGCACATCCGACTCAACTTGACTTGCCAGTGGCATGTCGACTTTAGTCGACTTCAAATGACTTGAGACGTTTGAAAATTGTGATGAACTTGCGTGAACGCTGTAAGCTTACGTATACTGTAGGATATTCATAAAGTGTTTTATTCCTTCGGCGAACGTCTTTTGTTACTGTTTTTTTTCTAAGGACGTTTGTATCTAGACCATCAAAAACTGTGTGTTATGTGACTGTTTTGATGCGCTACAGCGTCTTTGGCATCGTTGTTGTCCATCCGTCATCTGGCCGTTTATCCGTTTGTAACGGATGTATTGTGGCTAACCGTTAAGGCTTAGGCCTAATGGAAAAAATTTTTACATGAATAATTAGCCCTGTGTCTTTTACCTGGGCATGCAAATTTCAGCGATCTAGTGCAAGGTGAATAACAACATGGAAATTACGTCATTCACATTAGGCTGATTCTGCGTAGGCCTCTACATCATCTAATAATTGCTGCTGTGCGAAGCGTTGAAACTCGATAATCCGTTTACCCTAATTGGTATACCGTTATTTTGTATATGGTTACTGAAATATGTTATAAATTGCCTTATTTGCCATCATCGATAGCCGCGTTTGAGAGAACGGCTAGGTGCACGATTACTGGTCAAGTCGACTTCTCAAGTCAACTTGAAATGACCTGTAATGAAACCAACGGTGCCAGAAAATTTCGATGGTGACGCTGCTACAGACCGACTTAAGCCGACTTGGAAGGCCCAAGTCGACTCGAGTCAACTTGATCAACCCGACTCACATGTCTAATTATTATCAGATGAAAAAAATTGACTTATCTGAACTTTTAGGTGCATTGTAAAGTTTTAGGTTCTGGTTTCATGTTAATTTGATTTTTTCTGATGCATGTGTAAATGCTGCAAGCCTTGACGTCTTTTAGAGTGCTTATTGTATCACTTCTTGCTCGTGCTGCTTATTATTGTGTGTTGTATACTTGTTAATCATCTTTTTTAAATTTGTAAAGCATTTCTGCTGAAGTGATGTTCTGTTTGCACAAGTACATCTTGCATGACTTAAACTAGGGCTGTAGAAATTAACAGTTGATTAATTGATTATTTGTTAAAAAATTAATGGATTAAAATTTTTTAATTGATTGGAATTGGATTAAAATTTTGGGCTTCTTAACACCTTAAATTGACTTATGATCATTGCTTTAGTCTTAATTTTATTTCGCATAGAACATGTTATCAAGATTTTTAACCGACCATACTTAAGTAACGGTCAGGTTTTGGGTATGGTTGTCATTCATCTGTCTGTCTGTCTGTATTGGATGTATCCTGGCTAATTGGTAGGTCTTAATGGAAAATTTTTTACGCCAATAATTAATTAGCCTTGTGTCACAAACCTAGGCAAGCAGAATTTCAGCCGTCTAGTGCAAGGGGAACTTTTTTTAAATTTGGGGTTGAATGGAGGGAGGTAAGAAAAACAGGCCATATGTCAAAAACAGTGATAGATACGACCAACGTTACTATTAATCACTATTAGAAAGTGGCATACACTTTTTCAGATGAGATGAAAATCATCGATTTTGGATGACATCAATTGAAGATCACTGACATTCAGTATGGTCAGCTATTCTAGCGACAGCTGGGCTTCTTGTTGCTTCTATAGTGTTAGTTTAACAGTCTGCATTTTGTGACCTTTGACTACACAGTTTTGTTTAGGCCACTGCATCATCATCACTTTTTTGATTTTACTTTACTTTGCAATAGATAATAGCAACAGTAGTTGAATTCTGCAGTTTGTCTTCAGCGCAAAAATTGACTGATTAATTTTGATTTATTTTTGGAAATTAATAAATTACAATTTTTTTCATTTGGTTGCAGCTTTAATATAAACCCAAACTGTTATTACATGTTGCAGTGTTTCTTTGTTTATTTGCCCATCTTGCTTTTTTGCTTAATTCTAAAACTGGAAGGTTTATATTAATTTGTACTTTTTATTGTAATTAAATAATATTATTTTACCAAATTAAATACCTGCATGATGTCGTGCACTTGTGCAGATTATCAGAATGCTTGAGAAGCTTTCGCCCAAGCAAGGACATCTCTTCAGCAGCATTTCTGCCAGTAAGCTTCTCTTTGCTGCAAACACTGACAATAGATCTGAGACTGACTGTAAGCCAAATAATCTCACATCAGCTGCTGAAAGTACTAAAGATCATAGTGCAGACATTGTCACAACTGCCTTCCCTTTTTTGTTGCAATCCAAAGTGGCAGCAGATTGTTAATTTGCATGTTAATGTGTTTACAATTGAAATTTGTTATCTGTTGTGTATAATACATTCGTGTTGGGCGTTGCTTTAGATGCTGTTCCTCTCAGGTCTTTCTTTTCCATTCTGCTATTTCTTACCCTGCATTTAACGATTCGAGTTTGCTATTCCAAGAGGCCACCTTTCCAAGGGGCTGCCATTTTGGTGGGCTACCAAAAGCCTGTTTTACATGATAATGAAATTGTATTTATTAAATGCTAAACTAACACTGATCCTGACGCTAGCCCAATTCCTAATTTTATTTTTAACCGTGGAGGCTCTTCGGAATGGCACTTTGAGAGCACTGTTGATTTTTGCACATTCTGCATTTGTAAGCCAGGTACTGTATCAAGAATTTGTATAATTTTCGTCCTAAATTAAACTAATCTCTCCCCTTTTTGAACTGCTGAACAATCTTTTCCCCTGACTTTATGATGAAGCATTTGCTTTAATGTTTATATGGCGTTGAAGCGGCTGTTCACTAAATCAAGAACCATGATGAAGAATAAACATCTCTCTGATTCGCTTGTGACATGTGGTGCTATAATATAAATGTGTTTTGATTAATTGTTTGATTATCTGAGTGAATTGGTTGGCAAAATCAATTTACATTTCTGTGCCGTGAGCAGCCAAATTGAAACCACAAGATCTAAAGTTGCTTTAGCCATAGCCAAAACGCTAACTAGAAAAACTTTCATGACTGTTATTAAAAGAACTACAAGAAAAGCCCTGCTAATGCAATGGGGAACGCGCAACAGTGGTGTATGTTTGAAAGCCCAGTAAAACAAGGTCTAAGGGCGTAATTGATTTAGTAAAACTGAAACCAGTTTCGGGTTTAGGTTTTGATCTGTATATGGATTGCTCGAAACTGGTTTCTATGCAGACACGCAATGGGGCATGTCACTGCATGAACGATCTTGTCAAACAAAATCACATTTAGCACACACTCATATGAAAGTATTTGCCATATAATGCTATTACATAAATATATAATGCCAAAAAATGAATTTATCTAGATTTTGGTTTTATTTACATCTAATCTTGCACAAGTAAACAAATGGAAACCCGGTTTCAGCCAGCGAAACCTGGTCCAGTGGTCCAGAGACGGTTTTGCCAGTTAACCCCAGTTTCACGATAAAACTGCTACCCTGAAAGGAAACCAGTTTCCTTTCAGGGTAGCAGTTTTCTGCAATCTATTAAGGAAACCGAAACCGGTTTTGTGAAATTGGAGTTGACTGGCAAAACTGCCTTTGGACCAGGTTTCGCTGGTTGAAACCAGGTTTTCGTTTGTTTACATGTGCAAGATTAGACATAAATAAGACCAAAATTGAGATAGATTCATTTTTAGCATTATTCATTTATGTAATAGTGTCATATAACAGATTTTTGTATGCATATGTGGTAAATGTGAATTTGTTTGACAAGATCATTGTTTTGCATGTATGTATGCCTGGTCGTCGTACCGTATCCATCACAACTGACTGAAAAAAGTTTGAGAATTTTGCATAATAAATCAGTCATGCATTGTAAAATTGTGAACGTCGTTTCATAGCATATCTTCTTGGTTTTCGTTGAACAGAAGCTGCAATATTGTCGTTATACTATATCATGCGGTGACATGCCCCGATTGCGTGTTTGCATGGAAACCAGTTTCGTGCAATCCATTTACACATCAAAACCTAAACCCGAAACTGGTTTCAGTTTTGCTAAATCAATTATCCCCTAAGTCAGTCGCCAGAGGGCGCCAGACGACCGGCGGCTAAATATATATAGTGTTTTACTTGTACTCACCAGAGGACGTGACCTATTTCGCTCAGCCAACACCGTGTCAGCTGAAAATCGCCAATTTTTCCCACCCCCTCTCATTCAGCACTCTCGTTCGGGGTGACCCCCTTCGAATTTATGGAAAAGCTTCACGTTTCCTGAAACGAGTCTTCCAGGCAGCCGACAGACAGTGAAGATTTGGTGATTCTAGCTTGCACCGTTTTTGACTGATCCACCCGTGTGACGGACAGAATTGCGATGGCTAAGACGCGCTATAAGACTGTGACTAAAAGAAGTCATAAAGTACAAAAAATAAAGTACAAAACTGCAATCATTACTATGATTGAAATTGGTGAATACTAAACCATCTATATGGTTAATTCAATAGTTGCGAAATGCGAATAATTTTTACGCTCGAAAGCAGCTAGCAGCTAATGCTTTCAGCGCGTCTTAGCCATCGCAATTCTGTCCGTCTGTCTGTCTGTCCGTCACACGGGTGGATCAGTCAAAAACGG
>Ga0209367_1002232_pt1 | contig 25334 bp, 14 predicted proteins | sample WorMetLIZISLAND2_FD_187412 | JGI IMG/M metagenome (GOLD analysis project Ga0209367, IMG submission 187412) | Marine gutless worms symbiont microbial communities from Max Planck institute for Marine Microbiology, Germany - Olavius geniculatus... ... | reverse complement strand
TTTTGAGGGTATGTCGGGCATGGCATAAACTACAGGTGATTCAATTTTGGGGGCAATCCGGCAGGAATCCTGGATTCTGGATCACTTTGAAATTTTCGTTACCATTGCGTTAAAGGGGGCATATGGGAACCGCTGGCAAAGCGAAGATGGTGACGCCACCTAGCGAATAGCATTGCCTTGGCAGAGGTACCTGTGAGCTATGATTGCTTTCTAGTTGTCAATGTGCTGTTGAATAATATCATTGTTCTGTTATTTTTTTGCTGTTTTCGAAGTGTCATTCATTGCTTGTCACCGGTAACAAGCATATAAACTGATTTTTTTTGTACATTTTTACTTTCTGTTTTATTACCATAAATAATGTTTTCTCGTAGATAGTCAATTATAATTTGTGTTTTGTTATTGCTTATTCACTATGCATCTTTTGTGGGGCTACGATGACGATTAAGGGCCATTTGTAGGTGAAAGTATACGGGGACATGTTTTTGTTTTGAAGGCAAAAGCATTCACTGCGCATGTACCGTGTCACAACCTGTAGGCAGGGGGTCAAATGTAATCACATATTTGGAATTTCTGTGACCATATTGTCTATTTACTGTACAACTTTTATGGGCCGATGATGACGATTAAGGGCCGTTTCTACGGAATCATTTTTGGCCAAAAATTTCGAAGTCCGTTTTTGGCCCAATTTTTGACTTTGGGGGATTTTTCAGGGTTTAGATATTGATTTTGAATTTTCTACTTCTAAAAAGGCACAGACTTGCGTGAGACCGTGTCGTTTGTGTGTAAAAATCCACCGACCGGTCTGACCTGTAGGCCGGCCATCAAAAATTTTATGGAAATAAAAACTTTTTGTTATATTTCACCCGTTTGCCGAGAAGCCCCCGATGGACAGATTTGCACGAAATTTTGCACAAGGAGTTCTCGTGGACGCCATCACCTGTTTCATATTTTTTCTGGATTGGCTGAGGGGTCTCAAATTTGCGAGGGGTTGAATTCTTGCCATTTTCCATTGACTTAGCTCGTCACAATCATTAACACAGGGCTGGCTCACCTGTGATTATTGTTATCCATTTCAGTCGTTTATATTTTATCCATTGCTCTGCATCGCTAGACAGGCAGTAATTGCAATTAATGGTACTTGTAATGCAGAATGTTGCATTGCATGCAGATGAGTGTCTTGATAAAAGTCAAGAATTTGTTGACGTGGTCATCGGCTACGGCGATAGCATAACAGCCGCAGATCAGAAGCGACTTGCGGGTGCTGATGAGCTTACCGTTGGCCAACATGTCTTAGCAAGAAGCTCCATCTACGGCGGTCAATGGTGTTATGCTGTTGTCATATCAGAAGGACACAGGCAAGTATATGGCTGCGATAACACTTAATGATTTGTGATTTGGAACTAAGGTGTGATTTGTGATTTGCCCGGGGCGACTGAAAATGCGAGACTGGAAAATGGATGACAGGAAATGCAGGGCTGAAAAATGTGAGACTGTAATATAAGGAAAAATGAGAGCTTGGATTGAATGGTGTTACTTTTTGATATGCATATGGCATTGTTTGCATAGTAGTTAGTAGTAGTAGTAGTCGTCGTCGTCATCGTCCTAATGTTGAAATTTACTTCACTTGGTGGAGATATGCACTCTCGTGAGCACCTTCTAGTTCATTTATTATTTCATGGACCACCAGTGAGATTAAGTATTGCAATACCTAATCTTCCAATAAAGGCGAACAGAAAAGCGCAGAGTGCAACTGCAACAAGACCCGGAACAAAAGCAATTGACCAAAGTATAATATAGTAATATAGACTTATGTTAAAAAGCCAGCTTGAAAACTTGGATTGGATTATTTTCGGTGAGATAATGTTAAATAATCATTGAATGCATATGTATAAAATTGCTGAAGGCAGAGTTGTATTTGTGTGAAATTGTAAACTATTGTTTGCACCATGTTGACAGCGATGAAGTCGATGTTATGTACGTTGATTACGGATCGACGGAATTTGTTGCAAGAGGCAATGTGATAACTCAGCTTCCGTCTGCCGTCAAGTTGGCATCAGATCAGCGAGTCTGTCACTGTCAGCTTGCTGGTGTTCTGCCGGTATGATTGCTGCATTTATTTGTCATCTCCAATAGACTGTGCGTGGCTCGGTAGTCTAACGGTAACGTGTCGGACTTGTATTCCTGAGGTAACTCAGAGGCGCAGGTTCAACTCCGCGCCAGGACACTGCCGGGTAACGACCTTAGGCAAGTTGTTTACACACATGTGCCTCTGTCACCAAGCAGTATAATTTGGTACCGGTGTTCAAAGGGCGGTGATGCCTCGAGGCTGGGAAGGTAACCGTAGGTCTGGCGTCGCCCTGGCCATGCGTCACGGACTCAAGTGGTTTATCCACCTGCGGGCTCAACGGCCGTGAGTGGGAGATGAGCACCCCGCCTACGCCCCAGTGGGGCATGGCTCGCTTTAATAGACTGTGTACGTGACTTGCCAATCTGTTCATTTGACTGTTCTCTATGGGCTCTTGACTAGAAGACTGAAGGGCAGAATAGCGGACCTTCGGAATATCTTGCCGGTACCTGCCAGTAGTGGGGTGGCATATTTTCTAGTTCTAGTTTTATTTGAGGTTATGTTTGCAAGAAACTAAATTTGCACGTACAGTAATATGTAAGGAGAAGAAATGAAGAATAGTGTATTTTGTTATCATGTTCCAAGTTGGAGACTAGAAAACAACAGCAGAGAAAGTATATGAAACTAAAAATCATATTTTGTCATTGGTGACAATTTTTTCAGCTCACTCTGGTTGAAAAGTTCATGTTTGTTGTTTGAATTTTGATGATATTCCGTTATTTATTATACACTGTAGGTGCATATATTTCAGCTTTGGCAACTGGAAATAGCAAGCAAATATTCCTGCATAATGCACAGCTAGCAGTATGAGCCTGAAATGCTAAAGCTCTCGTGTTTTTTTATCAAGACTCACAAATCAGCTAACAAGTTACAGCTAAAATGAAAATTCGATCAAATGTACACACATTAGCTGTTAGGGGGGTGACGGCCCGCCATAGCCAGGGGCCGCCATAGCCAGGGGCCGCCATAGCCACAATCCCATAGCCAACCAGGGCTGCCATAGCCAGGGGTCACCATAGTTAGGGTTACGGTTAGGGTTAGGACCCCACATTCCTATAGGCTTCCCATAGAATCCCTGCTTGAGGAAAGGGGTGGCCGTAGGGGGTCGCCGATGGTACGAATGGCTAGCTCCACCACACTTTCCTATAGGCTACTAGGGTTAGGGCTAGTGGGGTCCTAACCCTAACCGCAACCCTAACTATGGTGGCCCCTGGTTATGGCTATGGGGCCCTTGGCTATGGCGGCCCCTAGCTATGGCGGGCCACAATCGTTAGGGGTACGTGACACTATTTCGACAGACTATTCTGACAGATGGTATTCCGACATTGGACAGTACACAAGTCAGGGCTCGCTGTTCAAGGCGATCGATCAGTCGTTCTCCTACATTGATCACCCAAACGCCCGCCTCTCAGGACACTTATTTTATTGTAGGTTTTTATTTAGCTCTAGTTAAAAAAAGTCACATAAATGCATTTACGTTACTAGGCCCTATTTTCCGCCAAAAAAATCACCTGGTGGGTAATGCAGTCATGTGCACCATGGTTACAGCCGTGCATTTTAAAACAGGCATCATGTGTGCACCATCAATAACTTTAAAGCGAAAATTACAAAAGGTGATATTATTCAGCAGCACATTGACACACAGTCAGTGTGATGCGGGCAATATCACCTTTTGTAATTTTTGCTGTTTTCGATGTGCAAGTCCTTGAATGTTGCCGTTAAGATTTACATCACAATTTTGGTCATGCTCCAGCCGTCGAAAAGTTTAACCTTCCAGCTAATTTTTCACAATTCAAACACCGATCTCAAGATTCTGTCATTTCTGATTATCATTAAGCAGTCCAGATGTTGAGAAACGTGAATTTAATAACATCGGCAACACAGTACGAAACTGTGCAAGCCACAGCAGCTGTTAACCAGTTTTGCAGTAAGCTTGTCGTGTTATAAGACATTTCCACACAGAAAAAAAATTGAAACGTTCAATGACAAACCATAAGTCTGGTGCGCAATTCGTGAAAGTTCCAAGTTTAGAAAAAACCTTAAAATGGCTTATTACGAAAAAACAATATAGGAAAAATTTGAGGAGAAAAAAATTTCTGGAAAGTGGAAATGTGTAAAAAAAATTTTCGGCAAGTTGATTCGTAGCCCTCATGGAGCGACAGTGCAACAGCCATATCGTTCACATACTAGCCTGCTCTGCAAGCCTCTAAACGTATGCGGCTGCTGATCACTGGAATGTTGTTATTTTTATGTGATATACTTTTAGTTTAGTGGAGGGCAAGGTGTGGGTGCACGTACCTAAGGCCTATAAACTCGAACGTCGCGGTCGTTTACTATCCTGTGAAGTGCGCGTTTGGGCGATCAAACGACGAGCCCTGACTTGTGGACTTCCAGTGTCTGAATAGCATCGCTCCGAATAGCATCTGCCTTTCAGCGGTTGGATTGGATAGGCGCTTATCCAATGACGCTCATGACATCTAGACGTGCACGCTTGCTTGATTGATCGTGACATCGGTGGCGTGGCGTAGTTGGTAGCGCGTTTCGGCTGAAACGAAGTTACTCTACGCCGGGCCTGGTTAGTACTGCGATGGGTGACTGCCTGCGGGCAGGTAAACCATCTCGGTGCGAAGCCTGCCAGCTAAGTTGACTCAGCCTTCTACCCTCCGTGGGACGGTAAAATGAGTAGTAACTCATTCACATGAGTTACGGAAGGTGGGGACCTTGGTACAGCTGACTGGGGTTGCCTAGCCGGCCGCCGCACCAGCCTGTGTTTGCAGGCTGCACACAGTGGCCATGCGGCAGGCGGCTGTGGTTAGTGACGAAAGCGCATTACAGGCGTGCGCATGCTCGCGATGATGTGCTATACAAATTGACAGCCTTTATCTTTACCTTTTACCTTTGACATCGGTTGATGCCATTGATGTTGTACTGCAACCCTTGCCATGTGCTGCGCTCGGCTCAGTCAGTTGTTATGCTGGCCAGCGGTCATCGCCAGGTGGTTGTGGTAGAGGTGCCTCTGTAGTTGTGGTGTCACGTTGGCAGCGACCTGATCCTTTCATTGTTTTTGGTGCATTGGGTGGGTAATGCCAACCATCTGGATGTTCAAAGGTGGTTCCACTGTACCCGTTTTCCAACAGTGGCCGGCAGTTCCATAGGTTGATAAATTCATCAAATTGCAACCTTTATATACATCGTTGTTGTTGACGTTTCGGCAACCGCTGCTGCCTTCGTTGGAATGACTGTCCACCAGGTGTCGCTGTGGCGGACAGTAAGTAATCATGGATGTGTGGGAGTTGGTAGGACCCCTCGTCTCGGTTCATCGACTTGTCTTCTTCTTTTCTAATGTGTATTGCTTCCTTAATCCACCGGTCCATTCTGTTGCTTTCTCTGTCGATCACCTTGGCGCAGTCCCAGTCTGTGACGTGGTTGAGAGAGATAACGTGGTCTGTGACTGCCAACTGTTTTGCTCTGTTGCTGCGGATTTACTGGTGCTTCGAGTGTATGCCCTCACATCACGTTGTGCAACTTCTTGTCGATGTTCCTGTAGCCGTACCCCAAAAGCTCTACCTGTTTCTCCAATATAAGTTTTGTCACAGTTTTTGCACGTTCCATGTATCGGTGGCGTATCGTAGCATTCTGTAGCTGGTCACATTAGCTGTACTTTTAACACACAGCACATAGACTAGTCGTATAATAATAATATTAATAATAATAATAATAACAAAGCGGATTTATACACGGCACCTAAAAGCAGAACTCACTAGGCGCCGCAGTTTCAATCAGTCAAACAAATGTGTCTTTAGTTGCACTTTGAACTGTTCGTAGTCCTCTATGGCTTGCAGTGCAGCCGGCAAACTGTTCCAGACTCGTGGGCCAGCGACGGCGAATGATCTGTCACCGAGCCATGTCCTTGTTCAGTCTGGTTTCAATGCATGTTTGGAGTTAGTTTTGATAAAGTTGTTAAACGGGAAATCTGGTGTGTTCACTGTGCAGTTTGTGAAAACTTTTAGTGCCACATTCAGGGCATGCTGAACCCACAGCTCGTGGGGCGATAGATTCCACAGACAAGGAGAGTCACTTTAGGCACATTTATAAGACTGACAAAAAATTCGTGAAAGCGCTACACTCATGCGTGTGTCATATTTCACACTAAAATGTCCAATAAATAATTTCTGAGGATGATATAATGTTGCTTTAGCCGGCGAATGGCTGGACAACGACCGCTGTGGAGAAATTTTCTAGTCTCGTACTGCATCGTAGATTGAACGCCATTGTACATCCGGTACTGTCAAAATGTGGCGCCCATATGGCTGTGGCTGTGGTTTTATTTACCAGGTAAATTGCTATTGTTGATTTCATGTTGTTTTGTTATAGTTCAATGTAGTGTTGTTTTGGTTGGAGTTTTAGGTCTTTTTTAAATTTCTGTTAGGTCAAAAGTGTGCGTTTTTGCATATACTAATGCATTTGACTGCGGGCCACGCCTCATTGCTACCGGGGGAATTTCACCCCCTATATTTTTCCCCAACCGGACTTGGGGCGCTGGGCGGACTCACGTTGGGCTTTGCCCCAAATTTCTAGTTATTGTAGTTTTCCATGGTTACCAGCCATTTAAGATTGTACACTGTGTCCCAAAAAAACATCCCCGACATTTTTGACTGTAACGTGAAGAAGGATTATTGGATTTTAATAATTTTTGGTACGAATATTCCTGAGACAACTTGTCATCAAGTGACAATTTAATTTCCCATCTCACTCAACATCTGTTTCTACACTACTTGGGGAAATAGAACAAACAAAATATCACTTTTTTATTCAATGCGACATGATTGCTTAATTAACATAACGCGTAAAAACACATTTTGCTCACATTTCTGACACTGTGGCTGACATTTCATTCAGTTATCCATTTTTAACGCCTACAGTAAAACTGCTTGAAGTGTTGGCCTACTATGACACTTGTACACTGGCCCACTTGACAGGTGCAGTATCGATAATGTTCTGCTCCTGACCAATACAAGCTCTACCAGTCACTTCTTGACGTTACAAATATTCTTTAACTTCTGCTGGTAGGCACACTGCTGCAAGACAGTCAAACCTTGTAATAGACCTGCTGTTGGGGCCCACAAATTAGAACAGATAGAATTTATTGACATTTTTCCATTCATTTTAACACGTATTATGCCTGGTCTGCTTTCCCCAGGTAGTACAAAAGCAGACGTTGGGTGAGGTAAAAACTAAAACACTTTTTTCATAGCCAGTTGTGTCGTAAATATTTCTGCCAATTATTATTAAAATCTGCTAATCTTTATTCAAGGTACGATCGATAATGTTGGGGATGTTTGTTCAGGTTTTCTGTTTATTTTAATGCATATTTCGCTTGATCTGCTTTCCCTAGGTAGTGCAGAAGCATACATTGGGTGAGGTGGGAAACTAAATGGTCATTTGATGGCAAGTTGTGTCAGGAATATTTGTGCCAAAAATTATTAAAATTTGATAATTGGTTTTCATGATACAGTTGAAAATGTCAGGGATGTTTTTTTGGGACACAGTGTAGTACTACAACAACAACTACACTTCTACTACTACTTACGAGACGTATGGCACCATCTTGAGAGCCAAGCTACGGCTCAGACAAAAGCCAGCGCCAGTAGCAAACCAGAATGAAACATTGTCCTACAAACCAGCAGTAGTAAACAGAAGTAATGAAACAGCTTAAACCACGACAGACCAATCGGGTGGCCCATAAAAATCAAACTTTAAATAACATTTGCTCTCACCTCTTAAATATGTTTCATATAAATACGGCCACCCTATTGCTTACGTTTTTATATCTCCGTGAAAAATGCATAGATTTCCACAAAATTTTCCTGAAATGATAAGGAGGAAACTAGTATTCCATCAGTGTAAAGGTTAGATATTTTTTGCTTTCTATGACATTATGCTGACGTCATATTTTCATGTTTCGAAATTATGGATTTTACCTTTGAAGACAAACATTGATAAATGTTTGTGTGTCAGCAAAAGTTATGCAGCCGTAAGTTTGTGCAAGATGTTTCTGGACAATGGACAGAGAATTGAATATTGATGGAATAAAACTTTTAAATAAAAAATTACATGTCCGGCAGTATCAAGCCGTTCGACTGATAGCGGGCAAGTGGCCATCCACGCAGTGACGCAGTGCGCAAATGCCTGCCAACAACAACAAAGTTAAAGATCTCGCATTCGGCCAAAAAGATAAACCACGAAAACAGTTCACAATAGAAAATTGTGTGACAAATTAGCATATTTTTTGGTTCAGTCGTCACACTAATTAATTTGTGTGTTTTGACATTTAATCAACTGTCTCACTACAACAGTAAAACCCATAATTTACAAACACAAGAATATGACGTCAGCAATCAGCATGACGTCATTGGCAGCAAAGAATATCTAACCTTTACACTGGTGGAATACTAGTTTTCTACTGAACATTTCCTGAAAGTTTTTGTGGAAATCTAACATTTTCCTCAGAAAAATAAAAGAAAATGTAAGGGTGTGTTTTTTTCTTAACACAGTGTATTTTGTTTGTTAAAATTTTTTTGCTTGAGATAGCATAGAGTAACCTGAATTTTCCTGAAAATTCCTGAGTATTCCAGGTTTACCAGTTTGTGGTAATCAGAGCAATTCTATGGAAACTAATTAAACTTAACTAAAACCAAACTAAAACGCATTTTGAATAGAACCGAACTAGAACTAGAAAACAAACAATACCAAAATCAGAGAAGACAGAGAAGCTGTCTGTTGATGCCACATAAAATCTGACGTTTTAATAAAAATTGTGTGCTAAAAATTTCTCTAAAGTTCAGCAAATTGGTAGACAATCAGCAGCAGGAGCAGCAGTAGCAATAGCAGTCAGGGCCTTCTATCCCTACACCTGGTAAGTGCAGCTTGCACCCAGTGAAAAATGGGAGTAAAATTTTGTTAAGGGTGTAGATCAAAACTCCCCCTATTTTTCACTGGGCAATCTACACCTGCAACAAAGAACCCAAAAAGGGGAGAGCACAAAACCCAAAAGTAACGGGAACTTGAAGTTGAATGTGGGGGAAACTTGCACCAGATTTCAACTCCAGATTTGAGAGAGATAGAAGCCATCGGTAACAGTAGCAGCAGTAGTATTCATTGTAATAGTTGCCTTTGAGTTGCCTCTAAGCCTCGCTGTCATTGGATGGCTGATGCTTGGCTTGCCAAGGTACCAGTCTGCATAGTGTTTATACTGTCGTAAAAGTCTCACGAGTGCCACAACGTTCATGTATGTGTCATCATCAACATGGCAAAACCACCTTGCAGACACATACACACAATAGTAATAGTTGTAGTAGCAGTAGTAGTAGTAATAGTTGTCATTGCTATGGTGTCGTAGTTGTTGAAGTGTAATGGTTGTTGTAATATGTGTTATCGTCCACATGGAAATACCACCTTACAGTTACATACACAAACAGCCTGTTGCAGTTGTTGTTCTAGTAGTTGTAGTAGTAGCATTAGCAGTAGCAGTTAGCAGTAGCTCAGTAGTACAATTAAACAGCCAGTGCCTATAACTGACTGGGTCAGTATGCCAGCAGTCCTGGTAACAGAGCCCTCTGTTAACTCACCGTTTCTTCCCTAGCGATAGCTGTAACCACCACCAGTAGTCATTTTGCCTACCCATGGGGAAATGGCCATTGGCCAGGCTGCGTTGGTCTAGGTGGCTTAGTTGAATACGAAGATGGTACACCGGCAAAAAGTCACCCATCTTTCTACTAACCTGGCTCAATATCAAGTAACTTTGGTGATGCACCGATGACATTACGACAAAGCTAAGTCACCACTACGATGGGACAGAATGCTCGTGGCAATAAAAAACAACACAATAAGATGTCAAAAATTAGTCAGCATCTGTTTACAGATGCTACATTAACAAAACTATTAGTTAACAGAAAAGCCCAGCTGTCGCTAGAGAAGATATACTACAGCCTATACGGTAATGACCTTGAAGGTCATCCAAGGTCGATGATTTTTGTCTCATCTGAAAGGGCGTATGTGATTTCCTATTAGTGATCAATAGCAACCTAGGCAATATCTTGCACTGTTTAGCCGCAATACATCCGTGACACAGAGACAGATGAACAGATGACAATGATGCCAAGGATACCGTACAGCATAGCTGTAGCTCATCAAAAACTAAAAATACAAAGAAAATCAGAAAGACACAGTCACTTCTGAATCATAAAGTGTTGAGTCAAAATCCAAGTCACGAAAAACGTTAAAGGCTTTTTATGTTTTGATGTTGAAAGCCCCTATAGTACAGACAGACACAGACAGAAAATGTACAAGATCTGCACTGTGACCTTTTAAAATGATCACATTAAAAAACTTCAGTTCAGTTCAGTAAACATTTGAGCACCGACCTTTTCTTCGATTGAATAAAGAAGTCAAACTCCACGGCCATCTTGCAACATAGACCAATGCTACACAAACACAAGATATTTACAAAGTATTCACTAGCCACTAGCAATTGCAATCCCGTGTCTGAATTCTCAATCCTGGGATCCGGGATTAAGAAATTTGTTCGATCCCATTTTCAAGATTAGGTCGTTAATTATTAGTATCAACAACAGACTTTATTTCATGTATAGAATGTAACTGGCCCCTATGGGTGATATATCAAAACTGTAAGGACTGACAGTGATTGTCAAAATACAACTTACAGTGCACAAGGAAGACTCTAGCACTAATGAAATATTTTATTCAATGACAGGAATAGTTATTTGCATCATTTAACACTCGAACAAAAGTACAATTTCAACGTGCTTTTGTAATCCCAAAATCCAGTGAGTGATGGAGTCCAAATCCTGGAATTCGGGACTGGTAAAAATGGCTGAAATCCTGGACAGATGGGAGACAAACAAGAGATCTAACACCGTGTCGTAAGTGCAACCGTTGCTGTAGCATAAAAGGTAAAGTTTACCTTCCCAGTCGCAGAGCATCACCGCCTTTTGACCAGTACCAAATTATACTGCTTTGTAAACAGAGGCACATGTGTGTAAACAACTTGCCCAGGGTTGTTACCTGGCAGCGCTCCGGGCCAGAGTCGATCCTGGGACCTTTCGGTCACCAGTCCGGCCTGTTACCATTACTCCACCAAGGCACACAGTAGCACGGTCAGCAAAAACACAGCAAAACTCTTGTCAGATCAACTGGCAAGTAGTACTACAGGTACTTACTTGACATGACCTGGTGTGCACTTTGTGTTGACCAAATGATAACCTACAACACATCGGACACCGATTAACATCGACAAAAAAGATGACAAGAGCTGCTACTATATTGCAACTACGACAAGTATGGTAGGCTCTCCAGTGAAATCCTGGGCAGAGCCCCGGCTGCATTTGTGCAAGATCAGTCCAAAAATAGTGGGCGCAAAACTGCAAAAATTGTTTAGTTTAACTACACAAATATGCAGAGCTAATGCAGTCTGGCATAACAAGGCCCCTTAATCCAGGAATTTTAGCCTCCCTCGCCAGACCCTTAGGTAAGTAAGTAATTAAGTAAAGTAGCTTAAACAACTCAGTTTTTATGTGCGAAAGCAGCTACTGCTTTCAGCACGTCTCAGTCATCGCAATTCTGTCCGTCGTCCGTCCGTCTGTCTGTCCATTTGTCTGTCACACGAGTGGATCAGTCAAAAACGGTGCAAGCTAGGATTACCAAATTTTCACCATCAGCTGTCCGGAAGACTAGGCCTAGGTTACTATTAATCACACACTAATAGGAAGTCATACACTGGCTCTCGATTGGCGCCGAATTCAATGACCTTGAATGACCTTAAACGCCAAAATAGAGGGTTTTATTGATTTTTTTGGGCAATTTCTGTCTGCGACACAAGTCTATATCATTCACAAGTTGGCGCCATGGAACTATCGTTATGCGATCCAGATAGAGAATTTGGTATTTGTATATTAACTTAGCATGAACACCCCAATTTTCAGCTAAGCTACCGAACAGGAACTGCTATAGGCTTTTGCACATCTCGTGAGCATTAGCTCAAATTTCTTGTTAACTTTAGCTACAATCCACTTCAAGTTAACACTGGAACAAAATTGTCTTTAACAGCCATTTAAACTGTTCGAAGTAAATGTCAGCTTGTTTCAGATTCTGAAAGGCTCCAGTCTTCCAGACTTCAGTAAAGGGGGCTTAGACCCAAGGCTGGAAAATTGGTCCAAAAAAAACCTAGGTTTTTAAGGATTTTAAAAACCTTAAACACCTCAAAAGTCCAATTTTAAGTTTTTTAGGTTGTTTGTTTGCTGTAAAATTTATTACATATCACATTTTATTTCACATTTTATTCATGATTATTGATTACTTCATCTTGCTGTAATTTATTTGATAGACACGGCAGACAGGGTTCACTGGACACTAAAGTAAAAAACCTGAAAACCTTAAAAACCTAAAACCTAAAAATGTTCTTCAAAATACCGAGTTTTTTTTTCCAGCCCTGCTTAGAACCCCAATAGCAGTTGTCTATGCCACTGATCCAAACTCATGCAACAAATAAAACAGATTGATCAGAATGGTGCAAACATCTGCATAAGACTGTCAGTGCTGCCAAGGTCTCAGAGAAAAACATACAGAAAATTTATCCTCTTCTTTCCTCTGCCCTCCTTTCCCCTTTCTTGGAGTTTCTCCCTCTACTCCCCCATCTCCCCTCCTTCATCCCTTTTCCTGCTTTCCCCTTCTCTTCCCTTCCCTTGTAGAATCTCTTAAATCCAGCTAAGAAACTGGGGGAGTGCTATAGGCTGGGGTGGGGCCACAGCCTAAATCAAACTCCATGCATTTTAACCTCTCTGTTACCTGGCAGCAATTATTTTTCGGAGAATCAACTTATCAAATTGTGTACAGTTGAAACAATCTAAACAAATCAAAACTTGAAATGGTTGCTAAATGAATGAGCCATGAAAATTTAACCACTTAGATCAACATGCGGAAAATTTTAGTGCCACAACAGCAAAAATGGCCTCAAAATGCAGGAATCTACTGCAAAATGCGTAAGACTTGGCAGGTCTGGAATACATATGAAATCACTTTACCTGTGCTTTTGTTGAGAACGTCATCGTCTGTGTCCGAGAAGATATATGTCTGAAATGACAAATAAACAGTGTTTCATAAAAAAACCCTTTTTGTTTCTTTTCATAATTCATTCAAATGCTAAACAATTTGCATAAAATTTTTACCAGTTGTAGCTGAAGAAATACTAATTCGAAATGTTTTAAACAAAACATGGCAGTTGATTAAATATTCTTTGCTAGTCGTGATGTAATGCTGACATTATAATGTGTCACGGGTACAAACAGGCTAATCCCAATTGGTGCTGCCAGTTGCTACCCTGCTTCACTGGTAAAAAATGTGGTTTGTTGGTGTCAAATATTTTAAGTTTTACAGTTGCAGCCACAAAAACGTGCAAAGCGATCACATTTACGTGTCTGAGGGAATAGTTGGTCTTTCACATGTTTGAGCAAGACAGTGCACTATCACAGCAAGCTTGCAAGATGTTGAGTTTTTGGATCACAAGACGCCCGATTTCATGTTTCTATGTTGCTTAGTGCTGACACGATAAGCATTTTTCATTAGCAAACCAGATTAAGTTTACCATCAAAGCAGGGTAGCAACTGACAGAACCAGTTTAGACTAGCAAGTTTGTACCTGTGACACATTATAACGTCAGCATTACATCACAACTAGCAAAGAATATTTAATCAACTGCCATATTTTGTTCAAATATTTCGCTATTTCTTCAGCACAACTGGTAAAAAATTCACGTAAATTGCTCATAATTTAAGTAAATTATAAAAAAACTAAAAGGGGTCCTTTTTATGAAACACCGTGTATAACAGAAAAATAGCTAGACCTAACCTGTCCTAATTACAGCTACTGCTAAACTAAGTAGCATAATAGTTCCTACAGTTAGAGCTACTTTAAACTGCTAAATCAGTAACAATGTGCAGTTAGCAAAAGATATATTAAGATTAGGGCTAAAAATTAGGAATTAATTAACTGATTAATCATTTCAAATATTAATCAATTAAAATTTTTCAATTGACTAAAATTCCAAATATAAAAAATGTGGATTAATTCTGATTAATTTTTGAAAATTAATTGATTAAGAAATTTCATAATCCATCCCATCCCTAATTAAAAATTAGTGAAATGCAACCATCGTAAACTCGACCTTGGCCTTAAGCATTTGGCCTCGACCTAGCCTCGATTGCAGAAGTTTGGCCTTGTTAACTCTAAAACTTTTAGCTTACGAATTACGATGTCACTGTCACTTTCTACTTTTGATGACCTCGGTCTTGGCTTCAGCCTCTTAACAATGGGTCTCGGCCTCGATCTCGGCGGCAATGCTAAACTATGCATGCAAAGCTGGCAAGGCAGGCAATGGCTGGCGACAGTCATACAGCTGTCTTTACGGTGGATGCAGTAACCAAGATAACAAGAGCAGTTAAGTAATTGCAGATCAAAGCAATTAGCACTAATTCTGAGCATCTTCTTTGCCTGTGACCATCTCCGAAAGTAACCAAATTCTGTTTTGGACTTATCTTACTCGTATTTTCTGCGAGAAAAGCCTTCAGCAACGCTTGCTGTCTGTCTGAACTCTGAAGTAAGACTTTGCTACTGACATAACCGATGTCAACATGCCAGTTCATGGTGCTGCCACAAAGTAGCTGTATAACTGTCGCCTGCCTTGCAAGCCTCGCCAGTCTCGCATGCATCGTAGCTCTTCACTGCAAAGAATGTTATAGTAAGGCAAATAAAATGCTCGGACTTATCAGCAGAACCATTAAGTACAGACATAAATCAATTTTACTAAATTTGTACAAATCTCTTGTCAGGCCACATTTGGACTATTGTTCATCTGTCTGGAACCCGTACTACAGCAAGGATAAAGAGCTACTTGAGAGGGTTCAGCATCGTTTCACTAGATTGTTTCCAGAATTGCGAGGATTGCCATATGATGAAAGGCTTCAGCAGCTGGGTCTGTGGTCTCTAGAAGAACGACGGAACAGAGCGGATCTTATTGAAGTGTTCAAAATGTTCAAGGGTTTCACAGCTGTTCCATGGACGAATTTTTTTCGTAAAAGTGAAGACAGCAGGACTAGAGGTCACAGTTTGAAACTTGTCAAGAACCACTACCATTGTAATGCACGTCTTCAGTTGTTCTCGCAGCATGTTATCAACCGGTGGAACAGTTTGTCACAAGATGAAGTGGACGTTCCTTCGGTAAATTCATTTAATAGCCGCTTGGAGAAGAGACGTAGTCATCAGATGGACTTCTTCAAACACTTATAGCAAGTCTACTAGTCCTATCAGCTGTACGATTCGCAACAGTCATCTGCATGGAGTTCTGATGTTACGTGTGTCTGCAACGGGTGCAGCTGCACCCGGTGAGTACCCGATGAGTATAACTGTCGCCTGCCTTGCAAGCCTCGCCAGTCTCGCATGCATTGTTTAGCATGGCCCGATCTTGGAACTGTCAATCTGACCTCGGCCTTATGGTTCTGGCCTTCGCCTCGGCCCCGGGAGTTTGGCCTCGTTTAACATCCCTGAATTCGTACCTGGTTTTGAGCCAAAGCTAGCCACGTTCGCTGAAGAAGCGTGATCCTGCGGTCGTGGTTTCCACCAGTTGTCTTGACGCTGATAAAGATATCGTCCAAACCAGTGACACGCAGGGCCGCAGCAGACGACACACGACTGCCATGGCTAGTGGCGACCAGAGTTTGGCCGGCGGACGCAGTAACTGTCATCTGTCGACGGTACAGTTGCCGTAGTAACAAGACAGTAAGCGTCGTGCAGAAAACAATTAATGTACACTGCGGGCGCACACATCTTCGCAACCTCAGAACAATTCTCAAAACTCCGCTCATGACATTGCACGACTTATAAAACAAGATCTTCGACTGAATTCTACAATCAACTCAAAAAGTAAACAAACCGCAACGGGTCAAAGGTCACTGCGAAAAGTTAACTTGCCAGCGGCAGTTAGAGATGTGCAGATCCCGAAATTTTGAATCCACTTCAATCCACAGATCTTGACCAATGACAGCGTCCGCTGTTGGATCCGCTCATCCGTTGTCAGTTCGCGTCCGAAAGTAGTGTGATTCCTTGCCAATTATTGCAGTCCTTGAGACTTCCTTTCTTTGGCAGCTTGATAATCACACCTTTCTTCCAAGGGAAAACAGGAGAGCCCCCAATTCGCATTTCTGGCTACGTCAAGTGTTTTCTTACATACAGTGTAGTTAGTATTCTGCTGCTTTCTGCAACAAGTAGATGACGGTAAATAATACGTGACCAGACACATTGACGAGGTCAAGTTTCGCAAAATCCATGCCCGGTTTTTGGCCGACCATGTGTCTGTCTGTTGTCTGCAATGCACATATTGTGGCTAAACTGTACGTCGAAGGGGGTCTGCAATAGTATCGTTGGATCGAGCGACGACGAGTTCCTATAAACTGCCAATAGTAACCATGTCTTTAAATGCAGCAATTTGGCCGCAATTTTGAATGCAAAGTTGCTGCATGCAGCCATCGCCAAATTACCGTATTGTATCCTAGCATCAACTGTAGTGTTCGATATAGCAGCGTCACCATAGTCTTTTTGGGAAACTGTTTCCTTTTCGAGACCGGAAATCGAAACCTGGCCTTCTGATATAGGTGGTACAGTCGGGCCACCGTAGCAACAGTTGGGCTTCATGTTTTTTTTATCACAAACTTCCATAATCTGTCTGCTTCTTCATCTTTCGATTATTACATACCAGCAATTGTTCCAATACTTTCATTTCAGCTCTGCTGAAAACAGTTTTAATTCATTCAGTTTACGTAGCTACATAGTTGGTACAGAATGAACTGGCAGCTTCCCGTGCAAAACAAGTTACCATAATCATAATTCCAATCGTCATACCATTACAACGTGTTGTTAATAGCATATTATCACAACGCTATGTTGTACAAGCACATAGATGCACATGCAGCGTCCGTCTTATAGACAACTATTATACAGCAGACGACTGGTGATTGCAATTTTGGGATTGAACTTGCAATCCTGGGATTTGGGATTCGGAAATTTGTAATCCCGAGATACCGGAATCCCACTTTCGGGATTAGGCTTACATACTGGTCGTTACGTTGGTATTCCTAATAGACCTATTCCATGCACTGGATGCAGTGGGCCCCGAATGTAGGTATATCCGAACTGCAGGGAGTAACTGCAACTGTCAAAATGCAATTTACAGTGCACAGCAAGAAGTAGGACTCTACAGCGCATAAAATATTTCATTCATTAGACGGCTGGAATTGTTGCTTGTATTGTTTAACACTTGAAAAGGCACAATTTTAACTAACTTTTGTAATTCCAAAATTCCGGGATTGGGACGCCACCAAAAAATGGCAAAAACAGGATCTTGGGATTCAAAATTCCGGGATTGCAATTGCTTCAGACAATGCAATCGTAGGCTACAACAATAGTCTAGTAAGTAGAATGTATTAAAGTAGTTCTGCCGCAGATCAACATGAGCTAGTGAGTTCAGTTCACATTTCACGCACGATTATCACCATCAGGCGTAAAAAAAACCCTGCTTCCGGTTTCAGCCAGCGAAAAAGTATGGATGAGGGGCAATTTAAAAAAAAAATTTATATTTATGTCATGACAAGTCATTTAATGTTACACAACAACTTATAAAAATCAAACAGATACACTAAACAGGAACCATGAGAACTTGAGCAAAGTTACTGCAGCATTCAGACTAGATGCAAATAGTATTTTTCAATAAAACTTTAAAAGAAAGCAAACTAAAAACTGTACTAACATTTTCAAAGGTACAATAACAATTTTAGGAATGTAGGTTTGTTCTTGGGACAGACGGATAAAAACCGGATAAACAGAAAGTTTTTCAAAGGCCTTATCATCATCATACCCATGCCATCACCATGTATTTGTGCACAGTATATATACAGACTATACATGGTGGCACAGAAAAGGGGCACTCAGGGTTCCCACACTTTCAGTGACAAAAATTTCCAGGACGTTCCAGAATCATCAAAACGTTTTCCAGTGAGTGAGTGAGTGAGTGAGTAGGGTTTGACATCCCACCTGTACAGTATAGGTCATTTTGGGGACGGCCTTTCCAAGCAGAATGCACACAAACACATAACAATAAAACAAAGTTTAACCTTTACATTAAAAAAACCAAAAAGTTTAACCTTTACAGAAACACAAAACACAAAAAAACGAGCTAAACCTAAAATTGTAAGAACTCAATTATACGCGTGCATATATAATTAACAATAATGGTAGTTTTAGGACCTTTTCTGAGGACGTCAATGTTTAAATATAGAGACAAACAGCAAGAACTAGAAGGTATTTTCTGCGAAACCCATTAAGAGATCTGGGGGAGCACTGAGAGCTCCTCTAGCAGAATTGGGGGTACACCCTCAGCCTATATCAAACATGACACATTTTGAACTTACAGAACACATATGGTGGGAGGATACTAGGGTGTTTTTTTGTCGAGTATCCCTGGGACTTTCCAGGAAGTATGGGAACCGTGGACACTGTGCATCTATGGAAACAATTTACCAGGCACAGACAGAAAAGCAACGACAACAAATAAAGCTAGAAGCACACGGAGGAATACAAGCCAGAGGCATGCGGATCCTAAAATTTTTGAGTCCGCATCAGTCCGCAGATTTTGACCAAGGATCCGCCGTCAGTCCGCATCCACAACAAGAGAGAAATATTGGATCGACGTCTGTCCACGTCCGCACTGAATAGGCCTGCCTCTAGTCATTAATACGTAAGGTAGGCCACTACGCACCTAGGCCTATAGCAGATTACAATTTACCGATACCAGTGCTACCACATCTCAACACACACCACTTCTATCTGTTTATAAATTTTATTAGGAAAAATACACGTCACAAAACAGAATCCGCATCAGTCCGCATCCGCAAAGTTCGTCACGGAACAAGATCCACGTACGTCGTCCATGCACATAAGCAAAAAAATCCTGCAGATCTGAATCCGCGGACTGACACGTCCGCAGTCCGCACATCTCTGATACAAGCCCCCATTGAGGAATGCGTTCTATACCCGAGAAACTGCAACAATAAACGAAGATTCACGTAAGAGAAATATTTTCACTGCATCATGAACCAAAAACATCATAGCAGGATCCATAAGTCCAGGATTCGGGCGTCCTTGCATCTGGACAACTGAAAACTTGCACCAATAGTTACTTGTTACCCGCACCATGTTTTTTTGTTTCTCTATACCTTTTTTGTTTTTCAGAGATAATAAACAGATGGACAAGACCCATAATGCGGTCTAATAGGAAAGGCGCACAATACAAACAATAATAATAGTAATAATAAACATTATCATCGCCTAATTAGTACAATAGTACAATATATCACTTTCACTGTCAATAAAATAGACAAAATCAAACAACTTCAGTGATCCACAGACAAAAATAACAATTTACAGTAACAGGTCGATCGCTAATGCTGCTGATGGGCAGTCAGCTTTTCCGTCAACAGTTACATATAGTTCCATTCCACTATCCGGAAAAGAAAACCTGCCTGGGTGTCATCATATTTTCTGTCACTTCCACGTTGAATAATGCGGTGAAAAACTGCCAAATTTAGTGCCAAACACAACACAATCTACTTGACTTCACTAGAAACGCTAAATTTAACGCTACTGAAAAATAAATACACATCAGTATGCGGCGACAGCATATCAATGGATGGACGACGCCTGATCGTATCGTAGCGCAAAAATATCGGCAACAACAATGGTATGTACGACAGCACTTAAACGCTGCAAATGAAGTTGTCAGAAACGTTCAGGCAATTATCAAGGACAGCCCATCACTAATTAGTGCGCTGAAACATACCCAAGGCATGCAGACAAAGAGACACTATAGACTTGACATTCAGATTTTAGGCAACGGAAAGGGCCAAAAATACCGTCAATAACTGTGTATACAGACTGTAGTAGTATTAGTGATGGAGCCAATAGTAGTAGTAGTAGTATAGCAGTTGTTGTTGTTACCTACAGATTTTGTTTTTCATAAAGCAAAAAGTTGTTTTTACTAAAAAAATAAGTACGTAAGAAAGTACGTAATTAAACAGAAAGTCTGCTCATATGTAACGTACACCAATTACGTGAGTTGTTAAAGCAAACAGTGCAAAACTTCAGAACATAAATTCCCACAATGCTTATACCATCAGCATCTTTCACAAGACAAAAATAAAACATCACTTAACTTTCACACAATTCACCATATGACCTTTTTAAAGCTTGGAGTCTAATTCATAACTATGTCTTAACGATCACAACGAGTTTGATTCTGAAACAAAGTACCGTCATCATGTTCCAACTTGTATAAAAATATCTTCAGCAGAATCTATTCCATTTGCATAATACACCAACATTGCACAAACTGATGAAAAATACCTACTACAGTTTGACTGTTCAACTTTTTCATACATCTTCTAAGCATTTCAGTAGTCATTAGTATGTCATCACTATTTCCGACCTCAAATCCAATTTTGAACTAGCTTTGAGACACAGAGTTAAACCTTATTAATCAACTGCTTTGGAAAATTCTAACTATAAATAACAAAAAATCCTGAAACCAAAATGACGATTTTTTACTCATATTGCAATCCTATGTTTACACCCATCAACTGTAACTCATAGAGTAAGTAGCTACTGGCGAATGGCAGAGGCCTAAAATTACATTCGGTTAATCATGATTAATGCTGTCGAGACGTTACTTTTTTTAACGCATTAATGCACTGCGTTTTCAACGCATGCACTAACGTGTACATAACACATCATTAATATTGCTGATATTGTAGTGGACAACACCGAGAGGGTGACACCAAATGATGACTGACAAACTTGTGGCTGTGTCACAAGACCGTGACACAGTGACGGAACGGCAACGAAACAATTTTTAATAATTTGAAAATTATTCAATTGTCAAATAGCCGCTGTTTAGTGTAATACTGAAACTCCTACTTTTCAGAATTAGAAAATTTACGTACGTGCAGTAATTTTTTCAATGCACATTAATTCACTAACGCGTTAATGCGCTAAATTAGCGTGTTAATCTGACAGCACTAATGAAATGATAATATAATTTCCAATAGAGAACGCAACCTGTCATATAAACACAGGAGACCATAATAATTGTTGTCCATGTTGTGGCATGTTAAAAATTATTTGTGTCATTATTATATTCTGCCCTTGCTACTCCGTTCCAGAGGAAGCCTAAATTATTATTATAATCATTATTACCATATAAATAAAAAAAGCCACTGGCATACAACGGACAGCAACATAATACAGTATGTCGTTCACGACTAACAAACTGATCAAACCGAAACGTATGCTTACGGCATGTCATAGTAAGCAATATTTACACAAAGAAGACATCGGCTAAGCACAGTTGTAGTTGCAGAACCATGGAAGACAACAGTACAATCTGTCCACGTAGGGTTACATAAATTGATGATTAATATAATTAATCGATTAAACTATCCAAAAATTTCTGGATTAAAAATTTTTCAATCGATTAAAACTCGACTAAAATTTTACGCTACAAACTTCAGCAACGAATGATTACAGCAACCAGAAGTTGAGTTCTGCGGTTTTTGGTCTTCTGATTGACTTTAAAAATTAGCCAAAATTAATCCATTACTTTCAAATAATTTTCTGGCAATTAATCGATTAAAAATTCTTATCGGCTGCAGTCCTAATGTCCAGTCTTCACTTGATCGAACAGTACACACACACATACACACTATGTTCATGGAATATATCCAACAAAATATCATCTAAGAAGCAAAATCTGATCTGTATCTTGAAGAATAATGTAACCCTTTGGAGTAGCAGTTGACACACCGCTCTTGATAAACCAAGTTGATCAATGCTGGCTCTAGTTACTACCAAAATCGAGACACTAGATCTTGGCATATAACCAATCTTTCAGGTCAACTCAGCCTTCCATGCCTCTGTGATAGGTAAATCGAGTACTGGCCTGTCTGGTTAAAATGGGGCACGTTCACCTATGATGAGTAGCAGATAACATATGGCAGGTGATGCTCCACTGCTCTGAGATGGATTCTCATAAAGAACTCTAACCTTTAACATGGTTACTACTACGTTGCAGAATTCATTTTCTTTGACTTTTCCAAATAAAATGAATAATTTTATCTGACTATTATTTCATTATGTGCAACACCAATAAACCTATAGTAGGTGTACATAAGTCTATGACAAAAATTTGTGTTTAGTTTATATTACGATGTAACAAAGTACCACAGGTAAAAAGAGAACCATGATTTGAGGTGCCCCACAGGAGGACAGAAATTGATTTTCCCCGACTTTCCCTGACCCTCTGATTTTCCCCTTACTTTGGAATGTCAAATTCCCTGACTTTTTCTGATCTTCTTATTTTTCCCTGACTTTCCCTGACCGTAGGAACCATGTGACACACTGCAAGTTTCGACTCATTAAAGGTGCTGTCACACATACAACAAGTTGCAGTATGTTGCATCAATGTTGCAGTCACTGACTTCAGAATGTTGAGGGCACTGTCACACACGCAACAAGTTGTATCAGTGTTGCAGACTCAAACGTCAACAAGCTAAAGGCCATGTTACATGCATACAACATGTTGTAGTATGTTGCATCACTGTTGTAGAGTCAGACTTTAGAATGTTTAGGGCAACGTCACGCATCCGACATTTTACAAGCCTCGACACGTTAAAGGCCATGTCACACATGCAACACGTTGCAGCAGTAGCAGCAACGTTGCAGTCAGACTTCAGAATGCTGAGGGTAATGACACACATGCAACTTCAGCACATTCAAGGCCATGTCACACATATATCACACGAGTGAGTGCATAAAGTTGCGGTTGCTGATGTAGTATAATGTTTGTCTGCACTACAATTCAACAACATACTCGCTGGGAAAATAGCCGACCTGCAACGTAACAGTTCACACACATTATATAACCATAGTTAATGTTCCACAAGCCTTGGCAGGGGGGTTGAAACACCTAGGCAGATACCCGAAAAACCTGGTAAGTTTTATTGAGTAAAAACCCATGTAAAAACTCATCCAAACATAATCCGATTTCACTTTTTTCATTCCACCAATGATAAAATATTTCATTACGGTCGAGTTTTTAACCCGGTCACCAGCAAAGCTATAAATTTTCGAACTGTCGGATATTCTATGCAACGAAACGAAAGCATAAACTCTGACGAATTAACCAACAGATTTTGTAGCTAAGGTATCAGTTGGGCCTTTTTTAAAAAACCTAATAAACACAAAACGGAACATAATCCAATAACCCTGATGAACTAAAATTTGGCACATAGATCACTAATGTCCCGGGGGAACATTCGCACCAATTTTTATTCTTTATGCCATTTTTCGAGTTGGGAATCACTAGAAAACAAACAAGTAAAGCCATAGTGCAGATTAATAAGATTACCACAGTATAAGACAACATCGAGACTGTGCAAAAGGAAGCAAAGAATCAATTTGCCATCAATTTTGACTCAAACCAGCTGTGATTACTAATAAACTTATAGACAATAATGAATAATACCAGAATATAAATTATATTGTTCATAGTTTATTAACCTTGCCATTGATCTTCCCCTTCCACCAGCCCCGGTTGCCACGTGACTTGCTCAGGATGGCAATGCGTTGTCCGACCTTGAACGCAATCTGGTTCGTTTCCATCGGAGAGAAATCATACTGGGCCTCACAGTAGCCTAGCACCTTTGGATCAGACACGAGACCTGCAAATGTTCAATCAATATACACCGTGCTGCATAAAAATACGGTGCCACTTTTAATTTTTTGAATAGTTACGTGAAACATTAGCCGATTCTAATAATTTTCAACAAGCGACATCAAAAAGAAATTTGATGCAAATGGCTTTAGTTTTGGCCACTTCACCTTAATAGTGTCGCTACACTACTTTGCAACATGCTTGCGTTCGTGCTAAAGGAAGATATTTTTGAGCACACGCTGTAATATCGATGATGTGATGCGACACGTGTGACTTTTTAAAAGACAATAATTGCTAACTGTGTTTGTTGCTATTCAGTTCGTCATTTCTGAACCGGCGCGTGCGTTACCCAGTATGAATTCATTGTTGTCAATGGCCAAACTACAACTCCCGCATTTCACAAGGTAACGTAACAACAGTATTGAGGTGAGATGGCCAAAACTATAATCATTTGCATCAAGTTTCTTCTTGATGTCTTATGCCAAAAATTACTAAAATCGGCCAATGTTTTACAAAGATACGCAAAAAATAAAAATGGCACCATTTTTTATAGATCACAGTGTACAATCTTCGACGTGGCTAAATGCCAAGAAAGTATAACCTCTTCGATCCTAGTAGTTAACCAGGCCTAGCAAACACATTAACCACTACACAAAACTGCCACATTAGTTGTCAAGATTAATCAAATTTTATTCATGTTAAACGTTATACAGTTGTGCATCAGGGCCCACGTTTTCGCGTTTTTCTGCAACAAGTTTTGCTAAATTCCACGACAAAATTCGCAAAATTCTGCTGCATCATTCTGCTCAAATACTAAGCGTTGGGTAGTAACCAGAAATGCTAAGCAAAATATTTGTCCAAACTGTAAAAATTTGGCACAACAGTAGGGTATTAAACTTTCGACCGAGAAGCCCTGGGTTGACCCCCAATGCGGTCACAACCAAGTGGTTACTACTCGGATGGGTGACTGTCTGCGAACAGGTGAACCATTTTGGCGTATAACCAACACCAAAGTCAACTCAGCCTTTCATCCTCCTGGGGCAGGTTAATTGAGTACCAGCCTATCCGGCTGGATTGAGGTGGGGCGCGTTCACCCATGTAAGGTGGCAGGTAACACTGTGTGATCCCATATGGCAGGTGACGCTCCACAGCTCTGTGATGGGTCTCCCATTATACACTGTGTCTCAAAAAAAACCAGACCCCTATTACGTTTTGAAATAACTCCAACAAACTGTGCCTAATAATAATAATGATTAGCTGAGAAAATCGTCAAAAGGTACTCAATATCATAGTGTGTTACGAGCTTACGATATTTCATAAAAC
>Ga0209367_1002230_pt1 | contig 25337 bp, 12 predicted proteins | sample WorMetLIZISLAND2_FD_187412 | JGI IMG/M metagenome (GOLD analysis project Ga0209367, IMG submission 187412) | Marine gutless worms symbiont microbial communities from Max Planck institute for Marine Microbiology, Germany - Olavius geniculatus... ... | reverse complement strand
TGCAAAAATAGTGCATTTTCGTGCAAAATTTTCACCTGTTTTAAAATGCATCCAGTCAGTATGGAGCGGCCGCCCCCGCACCCTTTGAAACCGCTACTGATACTAGTGTATAGGGTTAATTCTTGGCTGGACGACGCACATGAAATCTGGTACGCAGCAGTAGCCGCATGGAATGCTGGTGAAAGAGCCAATTAGGCAGCACGCGTGTATCGACTGACGTTGGCACATTCAGCAAATCACTTCCGCGCACCGGCCAATGAACCACAGACCTAGACAGCTACGTCGCACGTCTATAGATAAAATACTACCACGGGCAAACTGACCTTTCTTATGTATGCAGACACCCTGATCGTCTGCATACTCTCCTCATTACTCACTCGTTTTGAATAAATGACTAAACGGTCAAAAAAGCCAAATCTAGTACAGTTTATGTTCGGACCCGGTGAACAGATTTCTCAATGAAGCATTACTTAAACAAGCTCAGCGAACGCAAAAAAATCGCGCGGTTCGCCAAGCATACTGTGCAAGTTGTGGTGGAAATTTAAACAAGAAGCCCCGATGTCGTTAGCGTGTGCCGACCGTACCGTCTATATCCGAAGGCCAGTTCGACTTCTGGTCGACAAAAGAAAGCGAATTTTCGATCCCTTGCGTCTGAGCCCTCTTTGGCGTCAAATGTTTGAAAATAATTGTGTCTAAAATGTGTCCAAAATAAATGGCGGTTTTAGAACGGTCCTAAGCGCAAATTATGTTTGAAACAAAAGTGGCGCTCCATAAACACATCTGAAATGTACATCTGCATTTTTTTTCCACATTTCTAAACAGGCTACACACCTGCGCAGTATGTATGCGATTGTGTCTAATGATGTCTATGCAGTGTAGTTGGCATAAGACGGCGCATCAATCAGCAAGTTTCAGTGCTACGTATCTCGCGAATTATTGGCAGAGCGGCGTTCTTCTAGGTGCTCGATGCCTCAAGCATTGCCAGTAATGCAGTCTTCATCTTGTAGTCGTTCTTACGTGTAGGCTATAGTACTTGTAACTGTTCATTTACACTCACCTTTTGTACAGAGTATAGGGGGTACAAAAACAAGGGAAATGGCAGTTAGAAGTTTTAACTAGGCAACTACTGGGCAACTGCTTTTCTCACTGATTATGGTCATAATCCAAGCTTTTACTGGCATTTAAAAAAATCGCTGAAAACTTTTTATTTGTCGAACGTTTGATTCTAACGCTATAGTGCACGGTATCTATATAATGATTTCAAGTTTTATTTTATTTAAGCTGTATAGGTTATATGATGCAATAGAAATAGGCCTACAGCGTGAACTGTAACTTGAAACTGTTTAGGTCTTGACCAACTAGGCTGTGGTTGTCGAATTTCTGCTAAACTGTACAGCGAAAAGTGGTTGGTAAATTACTTTGAATAGACTCATACGAGTCAGTTAAGTAACTTAATAAGTTATGCAAATTCATCGATAATACCGGCGGACAGTCGTTCCGAAGAAGGCAGCAGCGGTTGCCGAAACGTCAACAATAATAGAACAAAAAGGTTGTATTATCGATGAGTTTGCGTAACTTATTAAGTTGGTAAATTAGTTAACTACTTTAATATTAATTACGAAAAGTAGCCATAAAGCGGGCAGTAGTTAATGCCAATCACTGGTATAGACAGGTATTCCTGGCGCCGCCCTAGCGGGTTTTATACGCGCAGCGCCGGCGTCTGTGTTTAATTGTCACTCCGCACGTGTCGACACCGGCTACAATGAAAGCCAGCCTCAGTAGCATCAGCAGCAGCAGCAGGCTGCAGCATCTTGCGCCTCCAGGCAGTCTAGCGTCACTTATCGTCGATGAGTTGCCGCTGTGCAGATCGCTTCCTATGATGCCCAAGTACCACGCTACGGTATCCGGCTGTCTAATTTTAAGGCGCGTACAGATCAATACAATTGAACCGAACTGAACTGAAATATGTCAGCGGAGTTCAGTTCAGTTTGGTTCAGTATATTTCTGTTTCTTGTACACGTCTTTAAATGCCATCTCAAACCTTTTTTAAAATTTTCCAACTAGCACACCGACCGCGTTCGAGGTTATTTACTTTTAACGCGCTATGTAAATTATCAGTTGATTCTCAGGAGATGAGTACAACTGAATAGTGAATACATTCGTTTTAAGCTTTGCGTCGAAACAGTGGAAACACTGATGCATCTAATTCAAATTACCTATATAAACATATTGTCTTGCCGTCTTACGACTGCGAATTAATTCTAACTATAGACTTCCATCAGCAATCGATGACGATGCTGTTGCGTTGCGTTCTTTGCGTTGAATAGTAACTGAGTTTTACGTCCACCTGCGAGCGATGCCATAATCACGATCGTCTCAGTCGTCTCAGCATCACATCACGCCCCTTCGTCGACTGTCTGTTTATTCTTCTACACGAGTTACAGTACGTGCATCTTGCTTACATTGTACCTGTGCTTAACCCCTGTCAACAGTGGCGGTTCTAGCTTGCAACATCTGGGGGAGGGGAGCACGGCCCTATGGCAAGCGCTGTAGCGCAAGCCTACAACGGGGGTCTGGGGGCAGCCCCCAGCGGGGTTTGGGGGCAGAGCCCCTGGTCAAGGGGTCAGCGGAGCCTGAAGTTGAAACACTTGGTTTTTAGACGTTCAATGGAAACCGCAAATTTGCCCATTTTTTACAATTTGGAAACGCAAAAAAATAGTTTATGTTTGCAAAAAAATCATGAATGACCACGAAACTGGGGGGCTGGAGCAAAACTGGGGGTTTGTGCCCCCCGCCGGCCCGGGCTTAAAACATGCCTGTCAACAACAGTGGCGATTACGATTCCCACTATTCAATCGATAGACATTTCTATATTTCGACGTCAAAATGTAGCTTAATTGTCTAAGACACGTACGCCTATGTGATTTTACATAATGTAATAAACTGATGATTTGGCGATTGGTAAACTGTCTCGATGGCTGCTTTGGCACGTGTGTTGCAGCGATAAGATCATAAGACACGCACCCCACACTGTAGCTATATCTAACATCAAGTCCCAGGCTTACGCTGCGATCTAATGATGTCTTGCTGCGGGCGGCTAAAAAGTCAACAGATGCGTCGTATGGAACGCTTCCAATAGACGAACGGCCGAGTTTGAAGAAAAGCTGAAAAAGCTGTATTTTCAGCAGCCGGATGCGACTGTGAACACGTGCGCAGGACTGCAGACAGGAGCTGCGCCTTGAGAGCTGATATCAGCCGTATAGCTGCGGGTCTTCCGCGGCGGCGGCGGCGGCGGCAGACGGGGTGGCGAATTACGTAAAGATATACCACCTGCAGCGTCAGCAGCAGCCGCCCCGAGCAAGCAGCATAGCGGACGTGCCGCCCTGCTACCTGGACGCTGCTCGCATTCACTCACTCAGGTAGGCGCTCCGGTGCGGTGCACAGTCGATGATGGCTCATCCATTGACCTAGCAGCATCTACGATGCATTGAGTCATCCCGGCGCTGAGTTAGCTGATGCGATTTACCGCAGCATTGTATTCAGTCGAAACTCGACCGAGGTGCGAGATGCGTTGTCCGCACGTGAATCGCTCATCGACATCAAAGTGCGGCCGACCACGTCACATTATCGGATTCGGTTTCCGTCGGCCCCGTGTTTCGACCAACCGGCCGGCAGGTGTACCGATGCAAACGTTTTAGACACACACCCGTGGAGAAACCGATCGGATCTCTGGTTCTTGGTGCTGTACAGAAAAGTTTGACCGATGGCTTGGCGTTGCTTGAATCGAGTTGCTGTATGTCTGGCGACTGCCATTGTACTGTTTGACGTGATGGCGGTGTCAGCCGGTGAGAGTGCTCCGAGTGCTGTAACAGAGGGTGATGGTGTCTCGTCGGCCAGTCGTCGTCGTCAGATCCAGCCTCTGATCTACCACGTTGACGAGAACCTTCCAGTCGGGTCGCTGATCGGTGACCTCAGAGCTGACATGAGATCTGTCTGCGACGACGACGACTGCGACGACGTAGCGACGCGGCGGTTCAGTCTGCTGCATCAGCGTCCTGCCGGCACTCAGTTGTTCAACGTCCACCAGACGAGCGGCGTTCTGCGCAGTGCCGGCGAGGTTGATCGCGAAGAAATCTGTTTCCGGCGGGAGGTCGTCTGCACCGTGGTTCTCGAAGTGGCTGTTCACTATGCTGCCGCTGACGCTTTTGACGTCGCCGTTGTCGAGGTCAGCGACACTGCAGTTCAGTGTTACCTCTGTAGAGTGTAGAAGGAAGGATCGACACTATATGTTTAACTTCTGTCTGCCTGGCCGTTGATTAGCTTGTAATTTAAAAAATTACGAACTGATTTTTAAATTTTGTGCAAGTCGTCTGTAACAAGTAGATTAGTTCACAGTCCTCGGCGAGGGTTTTAAGTTGAACTCTTCGAGTTCGTTTTAGTATTATTAGTACTGTTGACACAGTTGACACTGACTGTCTGATGACTTGCTTACGTTTTAAGACTATATGCATGGTATAGTTTTTCTACATTAACTATACACCTACGATTGGACGCTGTACCTTATTACTGAATAAAGGAGCGTTACAAATGACAGTGCAGTACAAATACGCATGACGCATGCAATTTATATAGCCTTAATTGCAAAACTGCTCATATCGGCGCACACCGATGTGATATCGTGCCTTGTTTGTACGTGTATATTGTACAGTAAAAATTCTTTTTATTGGTCTCGATGTCTAAACGTTTTTAAATACACGACGAGCATAGATTTCTGTAGAATGTTTAACTGTTTCCACTTGTGGAATGTATATGGCGTGATAATGGTAATTAAGGCGGGCTGATAACTGTGTACTGCAGATGCTTATTAATGACGTCAACGACAATTCTCCAATATTCTCAGCATCATCTCCACTACGTCTTTCCATCTCGGAAGCCGCCGTTCCAGGCGATCAAATGTCAACATTCCAGCTGCCGACTGCCACGGACGCCGACGGTCCGGACAACAGCGACGTTGGTTACCAGCTGCAACCGGAAACGCATTCGTTGGCCGACAATTTCCGGCTGAGTGTGGTGAATTCGTCAGCAACCGGGTCGAGCGAAGTTCGACTGCGGTTGGTGAATGGGCTGGACAGAGAGATGCAGGCGGAGCACCGACTGACCCTAGTCGCCTCTGACAGCGGAGTGCCGGCTCTTAGCGCGAGTTTACTGATTATCGTCAACGTCGAAGACTCCAACGACAATCGACCTGTCTTCGAGCGCCCAGAGTATGACGTCAGCGTGCCAGAGACGGCCGAGGTCGGTGCCAAGGTGGCGGTTGTACGGGCGCTGGACGCGGACGCCGGGGCTAACGGTCAGGTGACGTATCGGTTCTCGGAGCGTGGTCGCGGCCGTGATGACTTCCGGCTGGACGGGGGGACCGGTGTGGTGGTCGTCGGTCGGCGGCTGGACTTCGCCCGTCAGAGAGAGTACCGGCTCGGTGTGTTGGCGGCGGACGGCGGCGTGGGTGGACTGGCGTCGTTCGTGATGTTGACTGTGCACGTGATAGACGAGAACGACCACGCCCCACTCATCGACGTCCAGACCGCTGAGGATGGTCCCCGCGGCAGCGTCAGTGTGGACGTGCCGCGTCACGCCACCGTGGAAGACCGATTCGTCGCTCACGTGTCGGTGACTGACGACGACGGCGGAGACAACGGTCGGGTGACGTGCTGGCTGAACGCGTCACAACGTACAACCTCTGACGGACTTCGGCGTTCAACCGCTGCTTACACTACCACTCCATCCGTTGCCGCAGCCACTTCGAAGTCAGACCGGAACCAATTCATTGATGACGTCACAGCAATGGCGGCGCCGGCGTTCGACTTAGTTCGGCTGTTCGAAAACGAGTACAAGATTCAGTTGACGATCAACGCCTCGACGACGCCTGATGATGTGACTGAATCCGAGTACAATGTCTCGGTCACGTGTCGCGACCACGGGTTTCTCGTCCGAATGACGTCATCGACCGTGATCCACGTAACAATCCGCCACGTCGACGACGACGACGAAGACGACAGTCTTTCCGCAGCTGGCTCTGCCACTACTATATCAAGCAACTCTGGTCAGCCTCGCTTCGTTTTTCCCAGTCCCTCAAACGACACGATTCACGTCAGCGCAGGTCTTCCGGTCGGTCACGTGGTTGCCGTCGTCCTCGCTACCGCCGCGGGAACCGGAAGTGAAGACGTCTCGCTGTCGTACGAACTGGTCAACGGGAACGGTTCGACGTACTTTGACGTCGACCGTACTTCTGGTCGCGTGAAGCTCGTGGCGTCGCTGCGTGTCGACCAGAACGCGACGTTCAAACTGATCATTGGTGTGAGCGGCGCCGACGACAGCAGCATAACCGTGTTCGCGCTGGCCGAGCTGTACGTGGTCACGTGGACTGTGGAGGCGGGGCCTGTGACGTCACTGGCTAATGGGGGTAATGCTGGCGGGCTGGGTGGTGACTGGTCGCTGTGGCTGTTGGGTCACAGCTGGTCGAACGTTGCTCTGATGGTCGTCATCAGTTGCAGCCTGGTGCTCGGAGCCGTTCTGTTCGCGGCAGTTCTCGTCGTCCATCGCAAGTCGCGCTGCCGCGTCCAGCACTGGCTGGCGCTGCGGCGTCGTCGACCTCAGACTCGTAGACGGAAGCTGACGTCATCGTACCATGTAGCCGTCGAGTTCACCGCCAACGACGACGGGCTGAACAACGTTGCCATGGCAACAGCCAGCCACGAACCTGCTACTGGTCTCATAGGTCGTACTACATCGGCTGTTAGCTAATAATGCTATAACAAACCTAATACTACTTGTATGGTTTCGGTTTATTTTAATTTAGGCTTGAAATTGTACAAACTGTTGATTTCAGCGGCATGTCTTAACAAGGCCGAAATACAAGTTTTGCCCGTTTCTCCATCCGTTTGTCTCTCTGTCAATCTCGTACGGGCTACTAACTCGACCGGAAAAAAACAGCCGGTGTGCCAATTTCCACTTTGAGATGTCAAAGGTCAGGCGGATGGCCGCACACTATGTCTGCACTTGGTCGACATTTTCCAGTTTCCTGTAATAATAATAATTATCGTATCGCTGCGCAGGTACATCGAGCTACTGTATCGGCTCGATGCAGGATGTGTACGGCAAAGCGAGCGTCGACTATGCACCAAACATCAACGATGCCGTGCCAGTCAGCGACAAGGCAAAGGCGACGTCGCTACCAGACATACTTCGCGTCGACACAAACCCCTACCAAGTCAGTCTGTCCTTACGACCTTCAGTATAATCTGTAGTCTTTAACACTTTATTCTCAGTCGAAATTGTAGTTGAAGTTGGATCATACGTCAATGCCTTGCTAGTGTGTCATAGTGATTTAGAAGTTTTGTACGTTCGCTTCTGCATCATATTTTCACGCCGTGCGTCCGCATATACGTGTAACGTATACGCGAGTCCGTGGTGAAGTTTCCGCGATATCTATTGCATTCTACTTTGACGGATTTTCATCAAACTTTTGCCAGCAGTTTTGGTATAGAGATAATCGATTAGGGTTCTGCGGTCAAAAGGTCAAAAGATTAAGGGTCAAGGTCTCATTGCAGACACTGCAACAGACATTTGTGTTTGTTCAGTGTATAAGGTAGTCTAATGTATCGATTAAATATTTATCTTAGTTTCGCTGGGGATAAGCCGGAGAAGCAGGTGAATAGTGTTCAGTGGCCTAACGAGCAGGTCAAGATGGTTTATTTGCCTCCGCCGTCCGTACCACAGCGTTTACTGGTTACTAGCGCTACTTTTATGTAAACCGCGTGCGGTCCGAGCCGGGACATTCTGGTGCAAAAGTTTCGAGATTTGGCCGCGAAGGACAAAGCCAAGTGGTCCTCGTGAAGGTAAAACAATTGCAATGCAGCAAATATGAATGCTTTTGTAAGTAGATTTACGAAATATTGCAAGAGCTCACTGGCTAGCAGTGTGAGCTCTCTTTTGTGCTCGATGTTTTCGCTTTATATTCGCAAGCGATTGTTTGTGCTGTTCTGTATATTGTTATGCTGAACCTTAGCTACTTTCGACGGTCAGAAAACTAATTAATAAAAACCTTGCTAAACCTAATTTCCATTACGTCAAACATTCATAATTCCAAGCGTTCCAGGCGGCAGGACGATGTATGCAGTACCAGTCTGTGCCAGAGTCACGTGCAGTGGCTATATATCACTCTGTTCGTCAGCATGGCGAAAGACAGACAACTAAATTAGGCCGACACTGCGGACAATGATAATAACCGGCTGTCGAAAATGATTATTGTTGTTTGTTAAGTCGGTCTGTCGGCCTATATGTATACCTGCCGCACCTGGCCAGCTGTTCACGTTATCTGCACTGTCTTGTCGCTGAATCAGCCTCATCTTGGCCAGTAGCGGCGCAGCCGTGGCGCCTGCTCTGGGTACCGCCCCAAACTTCCTGGAAGAGAGCTGAGACTCTCGCGAACTTGCGTTAGCGTGGCGGTGCAAAGTGATGCATATTTTACAAATCACAAGTACATAAAGATAAACAGCATTAACTGAGTTAAAGAGCGTGTTGCAACTGTATGGTCTTTTCGTTTTAGACTTCACTTCTATTTTTATAAATGGGATTTATATTTGCGTTGTGTTGTGCACGGCGCCAAATTAAAGTCGACTCGCGCACTTTTTTTGCAGACATATGTGTCAAAATGTCCCAAACACTCTATTTTTGTTACTTTCCTGGACGAATAGGCTTTGATGAGCGTCGTAACTTTTCTCACCGAGATCTGAGGCAAAATTACAGCCGCAAACGATTTTAGTAGGCCTTAAACAAGACTTTCCTGACGCAAAAAATGTACTGTATTTCGTTCACCTCGGTAACTGGGAAAAGAAAAGGGTTCTCGGAGTCCGGACATCACTTTTCCTGTACCCCGGGGGACAGAAGACCCGTCGAGAGGTGGAGTGGTTGTGGGGTAAGTTACCCTGGGCCCCGCGACGTTTGGTGGCCCGCCGTCGCTTAAAAAATAAAGTACATCAGAATGCGCCATCTTCAAAACAAAAATTCAAAAAAATTTCTCCTCAGAGGGGCCCCGCAAGAATGCTTCCCCAGGCCCCACTGTGGCTTCGACAGGCCTGGGACTGCAGATCCCGCCAAAACTTTGAGAGGGGCATGGATTGATGCTCACGTGACGCGGCATTTTTTACGCGCGATAGCAGAATGCTTCGCGCGTCTTAGCCATCGTCTAGGCGTCCGTCCGTCTGTCCGTGTGTCTGTCTGTCCGTCAGTCACACTGCGGTATTGTGTCAAAACGACGCAAGCTAGGATCACGAGATCTACACTGTGGGCTGCCCGAAGGACTTTAGTTTATCGTGACAAAATTTCGTGCCCGTGATTGCCGGGGTTCCCTTAGAACGAAGGCGTCAAAGAGGAGTACTCCCCCCTAAAAGACGTTATTTTGTCGTTATTGGTTCGTATAGTGTGACAACGGTTGCAGATAGGTACATACATGCTGCTTATCATAACAAGCACTGGTGACAGGCTTTTTAGATTTTTAACATCGATAACCTGGAACGACCTTGAACCGCCCCCTCCCCCAAACGGAGTTTTTAGTGAATTTTTGGCAATTTATGGATGCAGCGCACATTTCAACACTGAACTGCGACGAAATGGCTGGAGATAGACCAAGACAACCTGCATACGAAATTTTTCGCATTCAACGTAGATTTCAGCAGTCCAAGTCCCGACCCCCTAGCTTCAAGGAGGCCGGCGCGGGCGTGCGTCAGAGACAGCTACCTCCCTAAAAAGTGATTATTTTGCTGCAATTATCTCGTGTAGCGTGAAAACGGTTGCAGATAAGCACAGATATGCTGCTTATCATAACAAGCAATAGTGACAAGCTTTTTATTAGTGTCAATGACGATGACCTTGCATGATCTTGAACCCCCAAAATAAGAGGTTTTAGTAAAAAAAATTTTCATTTTTTTTGCGATTTTCGGCTGCGAGACACATTTTAAAAGTGAATTGCGCCAAAATGGCTGAAGATGGACCTGGATAACCTGCGTATGACATTTTAGTATAGAACGTACGTTTTTAAAAATCTAAGTTACGATCTCTTAAACTCAAGGAGTCTTCCCTACCGAGGTCTCAGATTCAAGTACTCTTTCTAGATGCATTAATATCTTATTGCGGTAGGCCTACATTGATTGCCAAAGTGGCAGGACTGCTGCTATCGCGCATCACGTGAGCTTGCTCAAATTACTTGTTTTTTTTCTCGTCGTGCCAGCAGCTGGCGTGGCTCGTTTGTCGGCTGCAGCCACACACACACACGTCGATAACGTTGATGCGCTACCCTATCTGAGGTCGATTACTGAGAACTAATCACAGCGCCGGATGTGTGTATCGTCCAGGTGATGTGTGATGACGCGCCAGTCATATCTCAGCGCCGCCCTGGTACCGCAGCAGCTGCGTGCACGTTGCACCAGGACAATGAACGACCGGTCGACCGCTGCTGCATCCAGACACTCGATCGTCAGCCAGGTTACAACGAGTTGCTTTGGTTTAGATATGCAAACGACACCGTGACTATTATGAAAAACAAATCCAACATAAAGGCCGGCTGCCAGAAGAGCGAACGCCACCCATGTAGAAGATTGCTATCTTAATATTTTGCATGATTTTTCTACAAAATATTTGGCTTGCTTTTTCATTTTTTTCATTTCTCTAAAATATTAGATGAAGTTTTTTTTCTCGTCAACATTCCACTGCACTTGGCATCGTTCGTGCACAAGAAATATTGTGGGTCTTATCGTATCATATATGCAAATGTGCAGGCTATCTGCAGTGTTTCTAGAAAACTGATAAAATGTCCTTTATTGGAAAACGGGTGTCAGTGCTAGCGACCTTCCAGTTTTTATTAAAATCGAGTAAATAAGATCTGTTTCAAGTTGCTTAATTATGAACATTTATTTTTCCTACAAACTTTTATATTTTAAAAGTCGATAATATATTAGTATTAGCTGTTGCTAAATTAAGTGACATATTTAACTACGAACTGAGTAATTTATTGATGTAGGCATAACCGTTGTTAAATAGGTCAAGATTGGTCGTGCAATCATCATAAATTAGCCTAACTTTCACGTATGTGGGTCACTGTTTGTACATTCTGAAGCAACTGAAATTGCTGCTGCAGTGCCGCTGCTGCAAAATGATGAGTTGAACAGATTTACAACTATGCGCTGAGCATGAAAGGATAGGCCAACGCACAATGACAATGACAATAGTCTAGGCTAGGTCACATCTTTTAGCGAGCTGCTTTGCAACACCGAGCGTAAACAGTCTAAAACAGACAGGTCGTCTTTTCGTCAATTACTGTGCTACTCTTCTCCGACTTGACCATCTGCATCGCGCAGGATACTGAGTAGACCTACAGATGAGAAATAGGCCAACTGTATCTTCTGACGAAACAAAGTAGGCTACGTCTACATTCGGATAGGCTTACTTTTAAATGACAAATTTTTACATTATTGTATTTTCTCCAGTTTTTTGATGCATAAAATGTATGTCCATGCGAATGCTTCAATTTTTACGCACTGCTTCTTAGGTTTCAGACGTGTTATGTCAAAAAGGAGTGCCAATATTAGTCATATTGATGAAAAATTCGTTACAGAATAATGTTTCAGATAGTTTGACAGTATTTCGGACTCATTCGCCAGGTGTCGTTACTGTGTAGAGCAAACGCCTGCGTGTGATGATCGGTGCTTGCGCTGTGGTCTGCCAATCCGTTCAGCCACTCTACCGCCGCCAACTCGCTATTCCACCCCGACGCCACCAATACAACTGACCGAACACATCGCCACCGGAAGTCGGTCCTGTGACGTCACTTCCGGTCCGAAGGACAGTAGAAAATGCGTGACGTACGAGGGCGACGTTACTGTGAAAAAGCGCGTTCGCTTCGCGCCGTCGTCGTCAGATGACGTCACTGATGACGTCAGACGTCAGCTTATACCGATCACACCACCGCCACCGTCACCGCTGCCGAATTCCAGCTTCATGAGACTGCAGACTGCGCGCTCAATCTGTCCGTCTCCGCTACCGCCGTCCTGCAACCTGACGACGTTCGTAGGCACACCGCGCGATGCCAGTATAGTGTAATTAGTGACAGTTAAAAACTGCTGATTGAGAGAATATTTTAGTAGACTATGATGACTGAGTGGCCTTGTTTACAGTGTTTGAAGTCCAGAGTAGTTGCTTTAAACGTTTCTTCCGTACGAACAAGGGTAAAGTTTCGAAATCTCGTGGTTATTAGTGTATTTTCTATTGTTCTGATTCCTGAATGATTGTATATTCTATATCACTGTAAATAGACAGTGCTAATCAGCAAAATAGTAGTCCTACACAACGGTGATGAATTTTTAACGAACTTCTGTCAGCAGAAAGCTGAAAGATGAAATGTCATGCGGTCGAAAGCCAAGCTAAAGTCAAATCAAGGTCAAAATACTATTTAGAGGTTTGTTTCTGCCATATTTTTTGCATGCATTGACGTATATTTTTCGATGCTGTTTTAAACTGTTAAGATTTGTTTGTAATTTGTTGACGAGTTCTTTGATATCGTTCGTATTTGGTAAACTATGCAGCCGCATGCATAAATTTTGTTGGACTATGGGTCAGTGTATGAGCCTAATGTGTGTAGTGAATGTGAGCTAATTAACTCTTACTTGTTTGTTTACGCTTACCGAACTGTAGGCCTGTACTCTGAATGTAACATCTATCTAATAAGTGACGACTATTTTGTGAAAGCTAGTAGGTTTGTCTTGTGGTCTATATCAATGAATAAATCTAGGCTACCACTGTTTTGTAGTCATGACGTGATTTTATTAGGCCGAGGTTACATGCAAAATAAAACACAAGACACATGTGTTTTGTGCTTTATGTTTTGTGTAACCATATAAACCACTCCTAAACATTTGTAAAAGTATTTTAGAGCGAGAAAAAGATTTCTGCAACAATTTATTGGGTGAAGTAACCAAGGCCATGACGAGCGAAAGTGTATGAAACAGCGGGGCGTGAAGTACGTGATCGAAGATCTTTAATGATCATCGCCTTACTGCAAAAGTACGGCTGAGTACATTTACTGCTAGTAAATATTGTGATAACATAGAAATTTATAAGGCGCGCAAAGCCAGCGAGCTGAATCTGAGGCGTCGGCAGTCGCTAGATGGGTAGTGATGTGCTATAAACCGAGTAGGTAGGTTCTGAGATGACGTTTGACGGATAGTACAATGTCTAACTGTAACTGATAAAGGGAGAGAGTTCCAAATGTTATGCGAGCTTTATTATGAGAAGGCTCTTTTGCCAAAAACTGCTGACACGTGGCCTGTCAAGAAGATGCTGATCAGCGGAGCGTATTGTCCGGCCAGTATTTGTGACACAAACTAGATATCTGATTTTTTCGATTACCCTGTATATTACAGTATTACGAGGCCCAGGCCTCTCAATCCTCCATACAAAACATAAGCATACGTAAAAAATGCACGAAATTTGCCAATTTGGTCAGTTTATTTTCGGGAATATAAAACTGTTGCCACCAAATGTCATCTTTTAAAGCTAAAATGCACCAAATTCGATTTCGGCTCGGGCTTCGCCCCAGACCCCGCTGGGGGAGCTCTCAGCGCTTCCCCAGACCTCTTGGCTGGATTTTAGGGGTCCTACTTTTAAGGAAACGGAGGGGAGGAGGAAAGGGAAGGACAGGGAAGGGAGGAAAGGAGTAAAAGGAGTGGAAGGAGAGGAAAGAGAGACGAAGCCTCCAATTGAAATTTCTGGCTACGCCACTGGTGGTCTCACACAAGTGTGTCGATTTTCAGGGTTAAAAATTTCGAAGCAAAAATTTTTGAAAAGTGATATTATTCGGCAGCATATTAACACACTGTCAATGCGATTGCGGGCAATATCAATTTTTGTAGTTTTTGCTGTTTTCGATGTGCTAGTCCTTAAATGTTCCCGTTAGCAAGTGTATAAACAGATGTTTCGTCCATTTATATAATATATAGACAACATCTGAAAGTCAGCAGTTGTGGTGAATTGATCTAATCAATGAATAGATAATAGTTAGTTTACACGGCACGGACGTGGGGCGTTGTGAGCGCAATCACCGAGTACAAGGCAAGGCGCGGCAATGCGAAACCAGTATATTGATGATGGGTCGCAACAGATGAACGGTGCCCATTGCAACAGTGCACTCCAGGCAGACGACATACATGTAACATGGCTACCACGTCAACGCTGTCGCATGTCCCCTCCGCATTCGTGACCTTCAGCATAAAACGCCCGTCGCCCAGTGTAGACCTACAATCGTCTGATGTTTCGGGAGACGGCAAACGCGTCGACAGAAGAAAACGTTAATTAATTATTTATGAACGGTTTGAGCATTAAGTTTACTGCTGATACGTGATCAGCTTTGTTGGCATCTTCCTCCGTGCGCTGGAGCACTACTCGTGCACGGCAGTAATAATGACGAGGACCACAATAATCTCTGATCGATTCTGCTCAAAATCATAAATAGACAATTGCAAATTTTAACTTCTAAATTTTTCCTGGGGTCCGAGATCCTCATTTGGCACAATGATAAAACTTGACAAAAGTTCACCTGCCTCAATAGCATCTGAATCCGTCCAACCGTTTAAGCAGAGTGTATGAACGTCACAGAGAGTAGACAGACGCAGACAGACCACGCTACAGAGAAATCTGCTGCTATAGTCGGAATCGCTTGCGCTGCAAAAAAGCGATTCCGCCTAATAACAATAGTAACAACAGCGTCGTTACACTATTTTGTAAAGTGTAAATTTTACAAATCACTTAAGTCAGAACAAATGCACGTTCAGAAAATTATCGTCTGAAACAATTTTCTGCTGATTGTCATATCAAATTAAATTATGTTTAGTTTTAGACATTTAGCGCTGATGGTAACACAAGCAAAATATATTATAGAAATAATTTTTTAATGATGCAGTGACGGTAATGTTATATGCTATTTAGCATTGAAGACATGGAAAATACTAACGAATTTTTTGATAATTATTTACAAGAAAGGAAGCAATGGACATTTCCTGAAAAAATGAAAAACAGGAAGAAACGATCAAAGGCACGAGAGCGGCAGACTAAAACACGCTTAGTGTAGCATTGTACAGATTATTCACTGCGATTTTAAATTTTTTGATTTGGTGCATCTTTTATTTTACAAACGCTTAGTGCCTATTGTTAGTGTTTCTTACATTTTTTACAAGGTAGTAAGCAACGCCATTGGGTGCAGTAAAATTTTTAATAAGTTAATCATTTCATTGCAAATTTTGCTATATACTGTACGAGTGAAAGAATATTGAAAATCGGTCAATATGCAAAGAAGTCGAAAAAAAGTTGGATGCTTACTTTTTGTCCTACTTTGTGCATCATTATACAATCATATCAATTTCTTGAACACCGACAAAAGTTACGCATACACCACGACAGTTAATATTCCCAAATTGTCGCCAAATTGTATACCCTCAGCGCATCTTCGCCAGAGATCGTAAAATCATTCCCAGAGCTGTTGACTGGACGGAACGCTTCAGCTGAAAACCGCATGACTCAGTGATGTACGGTTGCAAAATTATAGTGCCATAAAGTTCGTGCCGTTTTTTGGACCACTATAGCTCCGATATGTCGGGCTCATCAGGGTTTTGCTTCTGAGTCAGTAGAAAGCCGCCTAGAAGCTTCATCAAGTGTCGTTACTCGTTAGTGTTTTCTGCATATAGTTGGTGTTTTTTTTCGTCGCTGTCTACTGATTTGTGTTTAGTTCTCGGCGCCGAATGAATATCTTGCAGACGATTTTACCGTATATCCTGCTTTGCACTTTTTATTCTTGTTGCAGACTATTCCGAGTGGGCCAAAACAGTAAACCATGAAGTTTTTTTATTGCGACAGCCGGCTATTGCGATAGATGCTGCCGTTGCGTGGTCTGTTTGTCTGTTTATCCGTCACACTCGTGCACTTGCCATAGATGTTAGGCGGAATGGGATGCTATTTGGCGTTTATAAATACAGAGTGGTCCATAATTTTGCAACCATACATCACAGAGTCATGCGGTTTTCAGCAAAATGTTTTTAAAGAAATTTTTTACATGACTAAAGTTAGTGTTTAAATACAGCGAATAAATATTCTTTGTTTTTGCGGCTGGCAAGTAAACTATTAAAAAACATGTACCTTGGTCCATAAAACATGCCATTATTATTTTTTTTAATAGCTCCGTGAAACATTGGCCGATTTTATTAATTTTTGGCGCGCGACATTAAGAAAAAACTTGACGCAAAAGTTTGTAGTTTTGGCCACTTCACCTCAACGTTGTCGCTACACTACCGTGTGAAATGCAGAAGTCGCAGTTTGGCCATTGACAACAATGAATTCCTACCGAGTAGCGTATGTGTCAGCTCAGAAATTTTTAACTGAATAGCGACAAACGCAACTGGCAATTATTATCACTCCAATAATCACACGTGTCACATCACATCATCTTCATTTCAGCATGTGCTCAAAATGTCCTCCTGCAGCACAAACGCAAGCTGTAGACGTTGACACCATTTGCCAACATCGCGTTCAGTAGGGTAATAGTGTTTTTTGCATAGTTCAATTGCCAGCGGCAATAACAAAGAATATTTAACTGCTGTATTCAAATACTGACTTGAGTCATATAAAAAAAAATTTTCGAAACATTTTGCTGAAAACCACATGATTTTATGATGTACAGTTGCAAAATTATGATGTCATTAAGTTTTTGCCGTTTTTATTGGACCACCCTGTAGTATTGCAAGTAGCTGCAAAACCGACACGGGAGTTGCAACGATGACATCTAGTGCCAATCGAATGGTCTTTGATGTCTTAGCTGTATTGACTATCGGTCATTTTTGTTCAAAATTCTTTCATTGACACAGTGGCAATCAGCAATAAATTGAATAAACATTTTAAGCTGGTCGCTACACAACCTTCAAGCTTGTTAACTATTTTCACGTAACCCAACTCACAGAGTAAGTAAGACAGTCTGCACTCTGCACTCTGCAGTGACGGACAGACAACTTAAGAGTGGCAGCACCTCGCTCTGCACTTCATAACATGACAACAATATAAACAAGAAAATAAAATTGACAGAAAATCCGGAGTGCACCCGTAACAGATTTATTCTGCATGTGGTCATTCATTTTATCACTATGAACGATGCGTTGCGTGTTCGTGTTCGGATTTTATTACCGTACACGCGTTTGACATCGACGCCGCACGCAAAAGTATCTCTGCGAGGATCAGTAAAGTGGTTTTAACACCTTGCCGATGCACATTCTGTCGTTCGAGGCTAGGTTTTTATCGTTCCCAGCCGGTGCAAAATATTCATAGCACGGGATTGATACAATCGCCGTCAAGTGTTCTGTCGGGTATTGTCGCGTATTCGTTGGACACGTTTCTTGTTCACACCAGACGTGGTGCACTGAACCGAAAATTTCAGTCCGCTGCTGTACCGAGATATTTCACAAATCACAATGCCTATTAGTCTAGCGCGAACTGTAACCTAACGAACTCAATAGCAACATATCGAAATATTAATGACATTAACAAAATTTTTGAACTAATCTGATAGCATGAGTTTAACGATGCTGGAGCGTGCACTTTATAATGCATCTGACTGCATCGAGGTTCATGAAGTTAAGATTAGGGCGTTAAGATTAGGGCGAAAGATACGTTATAGGGTCATGAATAAATTGAGGATAATGGCGAAAATATTTCCTACTCCACTAGATAGCAGTCTGTTTTAATCTATCTGTCTCTGTTTTATGGGTTTTTTTTCAGATAAATGCATTGATTGATTGATAGCAGTCGTAGCCTATAGTCCTACGCATTAATGTGAGCCGATGTGGAACGGCTGAAAAACCACAAATTTTATGCCGCGTTTCCAGGATCTGAAGCCGACAGTGGATGTGAGTCCATCACCAAAGCTTGGCGCACCTCCGTATTTAGCAGTGAGTCTATGACCGGAGCGATGAATCAATCTGGTCAATCGCTGGGCGCGTTCCGTGACCAGTCGTCGTTAACGGACCGTGATAGCTGCGCTGCACCGCGCCGGATACAGCCGCTGAGGCACCGCGTGGTGGTATGGTAGCACCTCTTCAGCACCCACGAGTCAGCAATAGCTGCTTTGATCACAGTCCGTGGTGCCACCAGCAGCAGCAGCAGTGCGCGTCATGAGCTCTACTGTCAGCGCCCCCCCCCGTTAATATCTGCACGTCACGGACTAAGTACAGAATGATTCTGCTAAGCGCTGTACGGAGCGAGATGAACGTCGAGCTGAGTGAGCTGTTTCGTCTCGTACTGACTCGCAGAAAAAAAACAGCAAAAATTATAGTTATCTGTTCATTCAGCCATAATGGGATCCTGATGCAGGTCACTTTCCATGTCTGTAAATTAATTATGCCTTTAATACACATTTTATAAACTAGATGATGCTTCGACGCTCAAGATATTTCGCCAGCCGCAATAACGCTGTCAAATAATTGTTCTTGTTATGACCTTAGTCTTGATCTTCGATTGTCAAAACTTAAGCAGTTTGTTCTTGACTTCATGTTTTAAGATATAGTGCTAAAAGACCTGCGGGGGCCCCCGGACGAACCGACGAAGGGACGCACAGACGAACAATATTTTAAAGCACAACGCACGGCGAAGGCCAAAAAATACAAAGTTTGCAAATGCCTTTGTGTAAAGAAAAAATGTAACGGGTTTACTCATATTTTTACCGCCAGGCCTTCGGTTATTTCACCAGTCGCAAAGCACTGTCATCTTTAATAAACAGTAAATTACACTACTTATTAACAAAACACGACGTTATTTGCCTGAGCAAATTGTCCTGAATTGTTAGACTTGCATCATGTATATTATTTTGTTGCTATTTTTGTTTTTGTCATTCGATCGTCGCAATTATCACATGTAGGTTTATTTGCTGGCGTGAACGTGCAATTGTCCACTTGTCGCCTGTCGATGTGTAATCGTCAATGACGCGAGTGTTCGATAAAATTTGCTTTCGGCTGGCTACTGCGGCCGCGTGCAATGCAAATAGCATTAATCTTGAACAAAACATTCGCCACTCCTGGCTGCCACCGAATGTCAAATCCGAGGCGCAAATAACAAAAGCTGTTGCTGAGTGTCGATCGTATACACTGTGTCTCAAAAAACGTCTTATTTTGTGATTGTCTATATCTTCGCCAAATATTAACCGATTTTCAAAATTTTTTCACCGGCACATTCTGTGGACAATTAGCAATAAAGCAATTGTTAAATATTTCGCCACACATTAACTATGTCGCTACACTACCTTGTGAAATATAAATGCAAGAAAAACTAGCAATCACAAACAGCAAGCACGTTGGTAAACAAAATACACTTCTAGCCGAAAATGCAATCAATGATCTGTACGATGCTAGACTTTGTTAGATCAATTTCGTTAAATATTTGGCGTATTGAACGATATGCTTGTTTTTGGCCCTTGTGGTTTAGCAAGCATACCATATCATCCACAGTGATCATGTTCTCTCCAGTATGCGTATGCTTCAGTCTGCTGGTTTCATGCCTTTGGTCGGTGCTGCATGTTTCCTAAATCTCTGTTAATGACATTTCCATTCTTTTTGCCGTTGCAGTTCATCTTCAAAAATTTTGCCAGTATTCTCCAAAAACTGTATTTTTTGAACCGGTACAAGTTCCTTATCAGAGCTTTGTCTCCACTGCTAAATGACACATTACATCACCGGTATATCGTTGGTGCATTAAAAATTATTATTTACGACAGTATCATCTGTTTTTTGTTCACAAAGATCAGAAATGTATGTAACACTAAACGTAATTTAATTTTTGTATGAAAATTGGTAAAAATTGTTTTAGAAGACGATTTTTGCATGTGTATTATAGTGATTTTAGTGATTTTTGAAAATTTATGTTTTACATGTTAGTGTAGCAACACAGTTAAAGCGTGGTCGGATATTTAACAAACACTTTATTGCTAATCGTTCACAGTATGTGCCAGTGAAAGAATCTTGAAAATCTGTTAATATTTGGCGACGATATGAAAAATGACAAAGTGGGACGTTTTTGAGACAGTGTAGTTTCTATGAATGGCTGAATGAGGCACATGGTGCTGCTAACTCTTTATAGTTTGTGTATAAACTTTTGCGGTAAATTACTCATTATTGCATTGGCTATTTCTTCTTTGTAGCAAATTCAACCGTCAGCCACCGCTGCAACATTAATCATAAAGCAAAACCGGACACTTATCATGCCACGTCTACACTACGGCAACGCCACGCTCGCCGGACTTCCGAAAAACTAGCACCGCCGACTACAGTAGTGCTCAGTGCTGTCGCCAGACTGATTTACCGGAAAAAGTCGGTGCGAACACGTCACACCTCTTCTGCGAGAGCTTCAGTGACTACGGTCCAGAGAGCGTGTCGACTTTAAACTCGCCGTTCTCATCTTCCGCTGTTTACACAGTCTGGCGCCACGCTACCTAGCCGACGACATACGTCGCGTAGCCGACTCCAACCGCCGACGCCTGCGCTCGTCATTGTCGGCTCTACTGACTGTGAGACCAACTCGACTGGTGACCATGGGCGACCGTGCCTTTCCGGTTGCCGGCAGTCGACTCTGGAACACTCTGCCGCACGACGTCACATCTGCTCCCACACTGCCTATCTTCTGTAACCGTTTAAAGTCGCACTTGTTTAAAATTTCCTTTCCTCTTAATTAAATTATTCTTTTACGCTTTCATATCAGTCTGACATAGTGTTTTAGCAGTTTTTCGGAACACTGGGCCACATTAAATAACTATTATGTATGTATGTATATGCATATATGTTTTTGTTTTGATCATCTTTCCCTGCAGTGATCAAGGCTAATAGGGTGTTTATACGATTCAGCAAACGTCCAGCAAACGTTGCTGAAAGTTTGCTGGACGTTTGCTGGATCGTGTAAACACCCCATAATCGTTTCCGAAATTGTTCGATAGCTCGTTTTGACATGTTTTATGTTTTACGCGCCACCCTTGGCTCGGTGAAGCCAGTGGCGGTTGAGAGGGTTAAAGAGCGGTCGAGTTCATTAGCCGCATGGTGTGGTGGGTGGTTTGAAGTGACGTGACGTGACTGTCACGAGGGTTCCGTGTTCATTGCCATTCTACTGCGACCTACTGAACGCCACCCGCCCCCGACCACCCGCGTCGCCGCTGAATATTATTCTGATTAATATTCATACATCCGGCCGACCGACCGGAAACGGACGTGAATAGATTTCTGTTTGGCGTTCGCGGCGTCGGCGCGGGCGACGTCTTAGACAATGCGGCACCGAGCTAGCGAGCGCACTTCGTACAGGCACGCAGGGTTTGCTATGTACACGGGCACAGCGGGACCACACACCGACTGTCATACTGTCATTGTCATACCGTCGCTCTATGACCGGGCGACAAAAATACATCGGGCCTGTAACGACGAAAGATGTCGGCGCCGAGTGTCGACATCATAAGCGCCGTTCGTCCAGTTATCGAGCCTTTCGGGCATTGACAGTAAATTAGGTCATCACACAACCGTGATTACTCGAGATATGCCCATTTTCTTAAAGTTCGGTAGTTTTGACCACCTAGAACTGAAAATTAACAAACCGATTACTCCTGCCCTGGGTAATGTTCAAACTTATTTTGTTTTTCCGAGTTACGAAGCATGTAATTTTACTACTTCGAGCAAATTACTGACAACTCTTTAGTAAAAAATGTTGTTGTTTAGCACAGACTAACAACGTGTTGGTTTTTTTTCGATGTGCGGTGGGTGACACAAAGCGTTTATAAACCTGTTACTGACATGCGTGTAGTCTGCGCATCATTCCGACCAGTGCAACAAGTCAGTTTAAGCAAGAAAGCCTTTTATTATCCAAGACCATACATGTAGTGGTGTTGATAAGTCAGTCAGGTGAGACACTACCCTGGAAGAAGAACATTAGTGCATAAACATCAAGTGCGTAGGCTCTTCGCAAACTAAAATGGAAAAAACTTAACACTCCTCCCTCTACTTTTTCTATTCAATCATTTTCTGTCAACTTTAACCGTACCGTACCAGACCAAATCATTTCCCATTTCAGTTCTACGGCAGGCAAAAATCCAAAATTTAAAGAACCCAAACTTAGCCCCAAGCCGCTGAAAATGCCACAAATTCACAATTTCACAATTATGCGCCACCCTTGGCTCGGTGAAGCTAGTGGCGGTTGAGGGGGTTAAAGAACGGTCGAGTTCATTAGCCGCATGGTGTGGTGGATGGTTTGGCACAAATTCACAATTTACAATAGAGTACAAACAAGAATACAATATTGCACTGAGTTGCAAGTGAAATGAGGGTCACTTTTACCCCGACTCAGTCGCAGTAAAACAAATGTGTAGCGGAGAAACGTCTTAAACGCAAAAAGTGTTTTGAGATGGCGTAACAGTTACAATAAATAGCTGACAAGTGCGAAACCGTGTGCATTTTAGCGAACACGACAACAGACGAGATATTCAACGTGCAGAACAAAAACTCGCGAATATGGCCAACTTAGGCCTGCAGTTAACGCGTTCTGTTGGCGTCGGTTATAATTGTGTTACATGTGTCTGTAGGCCCTGTTACTTCACGTCTTGCAGCACTAGTCACCTTCCACGGTCGTACTCGTACTACCCATTACTACGTTCTGTCTGCAGTGCCACATTGCATTAATGACTGAACGAACGACAGCATAAAGGTTTACGCTACCGACCGACAACGAAATGGAATAAATGTACCGGTATGTTGAACAATCACTTATAGTTATTCCACTCCGAACCAAGATTTAACGTAATACACAAAATATCAGAACTAATTGTCAAGTAATAAGCTCTTATATACACTAAATTATATACATAAAATTACAAACTTTATTTGACTAATTTGTTGACGTTTTGGCATTTTTTTCGGAACGAGCGTTCGCCACTAGATGTCGCTGCGACGAACCGATAGCGCATTAGGGACTTTTGTCGATGCGATCTATAAATGTGTTTTTGACTTTATTTGATTTGCCTGTATTTGCCGATAAGTCAACGCATTGGTCAACAAAAATCGCAGTCTGTTGAATTAATGTACTTATTAATTATGGCCAATTAACACCTATGACGCCGACGCGACTCAACTGAACTCAACTCAGGTGCATCGTCAGGTTAGCAAACAACGCGTGGTCTGTGCACAGCAGCGTGACGTCACAATGCTAATGATGGCATTGCACTGTCACCCATAGTCTCGACAGTTGAGTTGAGTTGCGTTGTGGGTGTGAATTGGCCATTACGGTTTCAACTATGAGTTATTCAAGACAGTCGTCGGGCGCAGGCGGGTGTTTATCTACACGTCGCAGACCGGATATCCGGTGAGTCGCGGGCTGCAGTCGACGACGCAGTCACGTGGTGTGGTAGTGACGTCATCAGTGGGATTAGTGTTGGTGTTTGAGCGGAGTCGGTCGAGTGTCCTGCTGGCGTCAGCTCGATGGGCACCTGCTCCACCCCGCGGCAGGGCCGAGGACGTCGCCCTGGGTGTCCTGCCGTGGCTGGGTCGTGGTTCGTCGAGGTCCAGCAGTGGTGGAGGCGGTAGCGGCTGGGTGGTCCTCAGCTGATCGTCGCGGTGTAGGTCGCCGTAAGACCTGCTGTGAGAGCGCGGTGCCGGGGCGCCGGCGACACTCGGCGGGGTTGAGCGACCAATGCAGGCGACGCCACCGCCGCCGATTGTCATCTGAGGGTCCAACTCAGCAGCGATGCGACGTCGTGCTACCGCGTGCAGTGTCCTGGCCGTACCACGGCGTGGGAACGTGCGACCACTCAGTGCCGGCGACCAGTTTGAACTGCCACCTGGTAGAGCAACATGCCAACACAACGTCAACTCATTCCTGATCCATAAGGGCAGTGGCGGCGCCAGCTTTTCATGAGTGGGGAAGCCAAGACATGTGTAAGGGGGCCACACTTTTTTATTTCGTACTTCAACACCCCCTTCCTTTTTTATCCTCGTTACATTAAGGCTGTCATCCAATATTCGTACTTACTGGATGTGGGTGACCAATTTCCAGAGCACATAAAATTTCCGGACATTTCCATTAGGGCAGGCAAAGATTCAACAATACACCAGACCCCTAGACAATGCACGCAATTGCTTTTCGACTAAGGGTGGTGCCATAAATTCAAAAGTGGTTGTATAAATAATATGCGAGCGAAACGAGCAGAAAAAAATTGGTACCACTAATTTTTGTTTAATTGAGTAGATCTAGAACCGGTTTCCCTCACTTTTCCTTGACCACTCTGGAATTCCCAGACTTTTCCAGATTTTTTAGGTGAGTAGTCACCCTGTTAATTTATACAGTGCCAAAAGCATATGAAGGCGAATTGCTTTTGTCCTCTCATCACTTAAACCATTTCAATAACTAACTTTTTTTAGCTATAACATAAACACTCTATTAACTTTCCCGTCGGATCCGAGCCTGGAGATTAACCAATTTTGTGGTAAAATATTGTACTTTTTGGAACAGTGACACATTTTGCTTGACACTTCAAGAGGTGTTTACTAAGGCCTGACTTTCTATAGTCTGTTTCGACACACTTTAAGTGCATAGATGTAGATTAGTCTGAATACTGGTTTAATGGTTGACAGTTAACAGGCGGGCTATCACAGGTTTACAAAAGCATTAAAATAGAAAATATCTAATGTATAGACTTCTTATGAAGTGTCAGATCTACCTAGCCTATAACGCGTAACTGGATTAGGAAACCCATGGCCAAACTGCCAGCATCAGCAACCTGGGATCTGTAAGCAAAAATTTGTTAACATTATGTTTCAGACGTAAGACCCAGATCATTTAATGTTTAACGGGTTTTTTTTAAAAAGATCAGACTATGGAGTCATGCCATGGAGTTGTAGAGATAAGTTTAAATTTGGTAGGTGGTATAGACAACTATTGCACAAACTTAAGGCCTGCAGAACTGGTGTCTTATATTTACTACTATTTTGACTGAGTCAAAGAAACTGGTAGCAGATAAAGACTGCTGTAGTGTTGTAACATCATCTACTGCCATTCAGTGCTTGAAAACATTGATACACTTAGTTTGCAAATGTTTATTTTACTTTGTGGCATTTTAAATGATCAAAGTTTGTCATCAGTTAGAATTCAGCAAAATCAATGTATTTACTGCAGTTTAGTTATCCATAGACTGCATTTTGCTTCATGTCTGTGAAACTCAAATGGGGGGCCAGAGG